>Ga0068871_100000027_pt1 | contig 78588 bp, 69 predicted proteins | sample KBSMisM72_FD_72750 | JGI IMG/M metagenome (GOLD analysis project Ga0068871, IMG submission 72750) | Miscanthus rhizosphere microbial communities from Kellogg Biological Station, Michigan, USA - KBS Miscanthus M7-2 | ecosystem: Host-associated > Plants > Roots > Rhizosphere > Soil ...
TTCCCTGCCTGCCGGCAGGCAGGGAACCGCGGACAACATGCATTGAAAGACCATAAAAACAACAAAGGCTATCACATTTCGTGATAACCTTTCGTCGAAGTTGTGGGAGCACACGGGTTCGAACCGCGGACCCTCTGCTTGTAAGGCAGATGCTCTGAACCAGCTGAGCTATGCTCCCTTTTACAGGAGTGCAAAGATAAGGGCTAAAGCTTTTCCCCCAAAGTTTTTTTGAAAAGATTTCAAAATCAAAACTATCCGTCCGCAGGCTCCCACAACTCGATCTTATTCCCCTCCGGATCCATGGTCCAGCCGAATTTTCCATACTCAATATTTTGCATATTCTCATCCACCCAAATCCCCTTGGCCCTTAAATTCGCAAGCAAACCTTCCAGGTTACTCACGCGCAAATTCAACATATGATCCTTTTCGGATGGATTGAAATTTGCAGCGTCCTGCTTGAAAATTGAAAATACCGTTTGCCCGGGTTCTTTGGCGTCGGGGGGATTGATCCATTCAAAAATTACGTAGGAATTCTTCCCGAAGGAAAATCCCAGATTCTCATCATACCAGGTCGCGAGGGCAGCAGGGTTTTTGGCTTTAATAAAGACTCCGCCAATGCCGGTTACTTTTGGAGCGTCGGGGTTCATTGTTCAATAGTTGTATGGTTAATGTATGGTGTCAATTCATTCAATCCAGTTGTTCCGGCAGGCGAATCCCGGCAGGCGGCCTCACAAAATCCATGGGATATTTATAGAAAAACCTGAATAAGATACCAAGAAATTCCGGGTAATCCCTTAGGCGTATCCCCCGGGATTTCACCGCCACAAAAAATGCAAGAGAAAAACTTACCAGGAAATTCAAAAACCCAATTAATAATACACCCACAATAACCGTTGCCAAAAATCTCGCCCCCACCTGGTGATCCAATCCATAAAATCCAATTGCCGTATTACCCGCAGATATCGTGATATGCCTGATGTCAAATGGAATCGCAAATATTTTTCCAATCGGACCGGCCATGCCTAAAAAGAAACCGAGCGACACACTCCCCGCAAAATTTCCCGCACCATTTTCCACCCAATTCAACAAGCGGCTCATTCGTTTTTCGCTCAACTGCTGCAAACGCGGATGCACCTTCAACCGCTCTCTCAAATTTCCATACACAATATGGTTCTGCACATAGCCTGCAATCAATCCACTCAAAAACAAAAAGAACCCTGTGAAACAGGCATACAATAATGACAAACTTTGAAAAGGGTGCTGATCTTCCAACAGTTTCATCGCCGCTGCGCCCTCTGCAATCTTGGATCCGGTGATGGCGTGGTAGGACCAGGCCAATAAATAGGTAACCGGGAAAACCACCAGCAGGTTCCCTGCAAAAGACGCGATCTGGCTGCGTGACACCTTACTAACGGTGACGGCTAAGTTTTTCAAATCCGGCTTGCCGCCAATTTTTTGAGCATCCAGCGAACTGGCCACCGCCGACGCCGTATAGGCAGGTTGCTTGGTCGCAAGCGTTGAATCCGTTTGATCCATTAGCACGAAGCCCGCGGAATAATTCGTGCCATACATCATCCCCGACCAAAACGGGGTGGCCTTCAACAAGCCGAGCAGGTTTTTAAATATGGCCACAAAAGAAACAATAAATCCCCCACCCAGTGCACTCTTAAACAAGCGCCAATATTCTTCGTTCGAATTCGAAATATATTTCTCCCCCTTCCTTCCCTTATGCTCAGCAATCTGGTAGGCTACATAACCGAGGTTTTCCGACAGAAATTCCCTTAAACTATTCAGCGTATTCTCATTCCTCACCAGCGTTTGGAAATACTTGAGAAAGCGATCCGAATCGAAATGACTGTTCCGGTCGAGCGCATCCAGCACCAGCAACATTCTCTGTATCTGTTGCGAAAGCCGCACCAGCACAAAGGTCTGTGCCAGGCTCGTCCCGCGATAGATATTCTGCTCCCTGATCCACTCCAGGCTCTGGTTGCAATTGTGCAACATCTCCGCAATATTGTTCAGGATCATGGCGGCCTGCTGCGAACCCGGCTCCCACTTATTGCGCTCAAGGTAAATGTTAACAAGCCTGTTCTGTTCGAAAAAAGGATGCAATGCATCTTCTGCATCTTCATAGTGATCCAGGATCTCCTTCTCCAAACCAAGATTGGTGACGCGATAAGAAAGGATCAGCATGGCTTTTTGCAACTGCTGCGTGATTACGGGATCTTCCAGGTTAATCTGTAAACCAACAATGGTGAAGAATTGATTCCAAAATTCGGGTTCCAAAGACTCGATCCACAAATAATCGGTCTTCTCATAAAATATCCTGCTCACCACATAACGAAAATCATCCGTCTTGCGCTGCGGCGGGATAAACTTGTGTTTGATTTTGGCGAGTAATTCCTGGATGAAACTACGCGAACTCACCACGCCACTCTCCGTGAGTGCTGAAATCATTTGCGTGCGGTGAAACTGCGAAAGCAACGCCCTGCGAAGTGAAAACAGAACCGCACGGTCCTGCTGCAGCCGGTATAAAAGTGCCTGGAATTTTAGGTTGCCTTCTTCCCTGTTCCGGTGAGACGAAGGCCTCACCTGCTTGATAAGATCAATAAGAAAATCGAGGCCCCGGTTATTGTTGTTAATAGATAATACGATCGCGCTACCCTTTCGGGCTTCTGTAGAAGCATCCTTTCTTTTTCGAAGTAGCCTGATCATGCGTTCGTATTACGGTATTGGGTATTGGGTATTGGGAATTAGGTATTGGGTAATGGCGATAGGAATGGCCTTAAACTAATCGTTTGGAAACAACATAAATCACCCCACAATAGCGTTATTTAGGCAAATATCATGCAGAAATTGTTGCACACCGGCATAATTTTGGGCGTAAAACACATTAATTTTACGCTATACCTCGAGCCAATGCCCGATAAAGGAACGCATACCAAGGAGGCGCCGGAAGCGGATATCCTGGAGTTAACCTCCCAGCCCTGGAGCCTGATCGTTTGGAATGACGAAGTAAATACTTTCGAATGGGTCATCGACACGCTTGTAGACGTATGTGGACATTCCATCGAACAGGCCGAGCAATGTGCCATGCTTATTCATACCCAGGGCAAGTACGCCGTTAAACATGGCGATTACGAAACACTTAAGCCCATGTGTGATGCGATCACGGAGCGAGGAATCGGTGCAACGATTGAGGTACTCGCTGACTAGGTGTGGTATTGCATATTAGGTATTGGGTATTGCCCGCCCGAACGTTCCGTTCGGAACGGGAGGGGGTATTGGGAGAACATTTTAATTCTTAATTTTTACTTTTTACTTTTTAATTCTTCCGCCCCTTTGTCCATCACCGCGCTCACAGATGAACTCGTTTTTCCGCCTGTTGAATGGGCCGAACCCGACGGCCTCCTGGCCATAGGAGGCGACCTTTCCATCCCCCGGCTCGAACTCGCATACCGCAGCGGGATATTCCCCTGGTTCGAAGACAAGATCCCGATGTGGTGGAGTCCAGATCCACGCTTTATACTTTATCCCAACGAAATAAAAGTGAGCCGAAGCATGCATACGCTCATCAAAAAAAATGCTTTTGAATTCTCAGTAAATCTCGATTTTCCTAATGTCATCAAATCCTGCAAATCGGTTTATCGTGAAGGACAATTGGGCACATGGATTACACCCGAAGTGGAGCGGGCCTATATCGATTTTCATAAGGCCGGCTTCGCGCATAGCGCAGAGGTTTGGCAAGACGGTGAGCTCGTAGGCGGTCTTTATGGAATCCGCATCGGGAAAGTTTTTTTTGGCGAAAGCATGTTTAATAAACGCAGCAACGCCAGTAAATACGCATTCATCAGGTATGCGGAACTATTGAAGCAAGAAGGAATACGCCTGATCGACTGCCAGGTGTATACTTCGCACCTGGAAAGCCTCGGCGCGAAAATGATACCTCGCAGCAGGTTTGTTGCAGATTTGAAGGGATTGATTTAATTTTTCCCAAATTTCTTTTTCAACTCACTCAACGCATCATTCATACTCTTCTCGCCCTGCGGTTTGGGTTGAGGTTTCAATTTCTGTTGCGTTGCAGTCTTCTTCACCGAAGGACCCCCCTCCTCTGCCTGTTTGATAGAAAGTGAAATTCGCTTTCTTTCCTTATCAACTTCCAATACTTTCACTTTCACCTTCTGATTTAGTTTCAACACTTCACCCGGGTCACTGATATAATGATTGGCGATCTCGGAAATATGCACCAACCCATCCTGCTTCACCCCAATATCAACAAATGCCCCGAATCGCGTGATATTCGTCACCGACCCCGGCACCACCATCCCCACGTTCACATCCTCGATGCTGAAAATATTGGCGAACTCAAACTGCTGGACCTCGCTCCTTGGATCCAGCCCCGGCTTCTTCAATTCGCTTAGTATATCCCTGATCGTTAGTTCTCCGAAATGGTCATTCACATATTTTTTAGGATCGATCTGTTTGATCTTTTCTTCATGGCCAATCAGGTGCCTGATGTCTACACCCAGGTCAGTCGCCATCCTTTCCACCAGCGGATAAGCCTCCGGATGCACCGCGCTTTCATCAAGCGGTTGTGCGGATGCCTTGATGCGCAAAAAACCGGCGCACTGTTCATAGGCCTTGCCACCCAACCTTGCCACTTTCTTTAGTTCCTCGCGACTTTTGAATCCTCCCGACTCCGACCTGTATTTCACAATGTTTTCGGCTAAACCCGGACCAATACCACTCACATAACTCAACAGGTGCCGGCTTGCCGTATTCAGATTCACACCCACCAGGTTTACGCAACTGACCACGGTTTGATCCAGCTTATCTTTTAGTCTTGAAGGGTTCACGTCGTGCTGGTACTGACCCACGCCAATGCTGCGCGGATCAATCTTCACCAATTCTGCCAGCGGATCCATCAATCGCCTGCCGATACTAACGGCGCCGCGTATCGTAATATCCTGGTCGGGGAATTCCTCGCGCGCAATTTCTGAAGCCGAGTATACCGATGCACCATCCTCATTCACCAAAAAAACGGACAGTCCCGTGTCGAGCTTCTTGATGAATTGCTCGGTCTCTCTTCCTGCGGTACCGTCACCGATGGCAATTGCTTCCACACCATAAGTGGCAATATCCTTCCTGATCCTGTTCGCAGCGTCAACAAGTTTGCCTTCCTCATGGATATAAATCAAATCTGTTTTTAATAATGTGCCCTGAGCATCCAGGCAAACGACCTTGCAGCCCGTGCGATATCCGGGGTCGATGGCGAGTATTTTCTTCCCGCCCAAAGGCGCGCTCAACAACAATTGCCTGAGGTTATCGGAAAAGACCTGGATGGCTTCTTCATCGGCGCGCTGTTTCAAAGCCGTGCGCATTTCTGTTTCCAGGCTGGGTTGCAGCAAACGCTTGTAGGCATCCCTGGCAGCCTTTCGCAATTGATCGGCGCTGGCGCCCATCCCACTGATATAAATTTTTTCGATCCCATCGATCGCTTTCTCTTCTTCGGGTTCGATGGAAGAGCGCAGGAATCCTTCGCCAAATCCGCGTAAGATGGCAAGCGCCCGGTGAGAAGGAATTTTTTTCAGCGGTTCTGAGAAGTCGAAGTAGTCCCGGAATTTCGCCGCTTCGGCTTCCTTCCCCGCAACGAGTTTGCTCGTTACGAGCGACTCCTCTTCAAATAATCTCCGGAGCTTGTTGCGCAGTTCAGCATTCTCATTGATCAGCTCAGCAATGATATCCCTCGCACCCTGCAGCACTTCTTCTTCGTTTGTATATTTTTCATTGATGAATTTCACAGCTGCACCTGCCAAATCTTCAACTTTCTGCGAAAGTATTTCCAGTGCAAGAGGTTCCAACCCGTTTTCTCTTGCTGTTTGCGCCTTGGTCTTGCGTTTCGGTTTGTAAGGAAGGTAAAGATCTTCAAGCTCGGTCAGCAAAAAAGCCTTGTCGAGTTTCCGCTGAAGTTCATCCGTCATCTTACCCTGCTCGGCAATGGTTTTTTCAATGAAGGCCTTCCTTTCCCTGAATTCTGTGATCGCCGCGTGTTGATCTTTGATTTGTTGAATGACCACTTCATCCAGTCCGCCGGTCTTGTCTTTTCTGTATCGCGCAATAAAAGGAATGGTAGCACCCTCAGCCAGTAAAGCAGTCACCGCTTCAACCTGTTGGGGCTTTAGTTTTAGATTTGAGGAAAGTTGATTTTCGATAGAGAGCATGATTGGTGTTTTGAGTTCTTGTTGGGTGGATAGTAGACAGTAGACAGTGGACGGACTTGCCTACTGTCCACTGTCTACTGTCCACCGTCCACTTCTAACGCGTGCAATTTAATTTGAAAAAATGATTTACCTTCCTCAGCTAAGCAATTCAAAAAAATGACCGAAGGAAAATGGGAGAAGCGCTGGCATCCACTCAAGAAAGAATGGGTGGTTTACGCAGCACATCGCAATAGCCGACCCTGGAATACCGGACTCAAAGATTTATCCAAAAAAGATTCGCCGGAATACGATCCAACCTGCTATCTCTGTCCGGGCAATCCCCGCGTGCACGGTACGGTGAATCCAAACTATGACGGCGTCTACATCTTCGACAATGATCATCCCGTGGTGGGACTTCAGGCACCGCCGGTAAACGTCAAAGCAAATAATGATCCTCTCTACCAAAAAGCACCCGCTAAGGGCATTGCGCGTGTGGTGTGCTACGATAAACGACATAATACCACCCTCGCAGAAGTGAATGTTGAAAAGGTGGCCGACGTTTTCAAGGCCTGGCGCGAGCAGGTGAGGGAATTTGAAGCCCATCCCGATATTAACCACGTGTTCATTTTTGAAAACAAGGGCGAGATCTGCGGGGTTTCAAATCCGCATCCGCACTGCCAGATCTACGCCACCGATTTTGTTTTTCGTTTTATCGAAACAGAATTGGAAGTGGCCGACGACCATAAAAAAGCAACCGGCAGAAATATCTTCCGGGATCTCATTCAAAAAGAAGAGGAAGAAAAATCCAGGATTGTGGCTGAGAATAAGGATGCCATTGCCTTCATTCCCTTTTTCGCGAGATATCCTTATGAAGTGATGATCTTTCCCAAAAAGAAGCATGCCACGCTGGCTTCCATGAATGACGAGGAAATTTTTCAGCTGGCCGCCGTTTTCCAGGAAGTGACGCGTCGCTACGACAAGTTTTTCTCCATGAGCTTTCCTTATGTGATGAACATTCACCAGGCACCGGTAGATGGAAAGGATTATCCTGAGTATCATCTCTATATCCAGATCCTGCCGCCACTGCGACAACCCGGATTACAAAAATTTCCAGCGGGTCCCGAAATTGGCGGTGGCAATTTTATGGCCGATACCCTGCCTGAAGAAAAAGCGGCCGAATTAAGATCCGTCGAATTGTAAACACATGCGCGAAGAATTTTCAAAAATATTTTCCGGCAATAACAATCCCATTTATCTCGCCAACGCGCCGGGCCGTATGGATGTGATGGGCGGCATCGCTGATTACTCCGGCTCGCTCGTACTTCAGATGCCCATCCGCGAGCACACCACCGTGGCGCTGGCATTGCGCAACGATGACCGGGTAAGGATAAAAACCCTTAGCGGGGAAGTGGGTCCTGATTTTTTTGAAATTGAGTATGGTGAATTGCTTAAAAAAGGAAAAGTTGATTACGCATTCGCGCGCGAAAAACTAAATGGTCTGCCAGGTGGAGACTGGGCGGCATATGTGGTGGGATGTTTGCTGGTATTGGAAAAGGAAAAATCCCTAACGGGCAACAAGGGCATGGATTGCCTGATCGATTCCCATGTACCCGCAGGCAAAGGAGTGTCGTCATCGGCAGCATTGGAAACGGCCACGATGAAGGCCCTGCAACAGGCTTGTGATATTAACTTCACCGGAACTGAACTACCGATACTTGCGCAAAAAGTAGAAAACCTGGTGGTGGGTGCGCCTTGCGGCCTCATGGATCAACTCTCCTCCTATTTCGGTGAAACCGGGCATCTCTTGCCCATTCTCTGCCAGCCGGATATCATCAGTAACCTGATCCCAATACCAAGGGGCGTTTATTTTGTGGGAATTGACAGCGGTGTGCGCCATGCTGTGGGGGGCGCTTCCTACGGGGAGGTTCGAACGGCGGCTTTCATGGGTTACGGTATCATTGCCCAACGGGAAGGCATAACCGCAGAAAAGATTGGCGAAGCGAGACAATCCGGAAATTGGTCTTCGCTTCCCTACAAAGGATACCTGACAAATATTTCCGTACTTGATTTCGAAAAGAAATACCTGGATCTTCTACCCGAAAAAATTTCTGGACAATCCTTCCTTGATCAATTCGGTTCCACCATCGACTCGGTTACTGAAATTAATCCGGGCATTAATTATTCTGTGAAGCAGGCCACGTCTCACCCGGTTTATGAAAATGAGCGTGTCGCGAAATTTGCAAAGATTCTGGAGTCCATGCCGCAGGAGGCCGATGAATTTGAATCGTCGCTCGTGTCATTGGGCGAATTAATGAACGGCTCCCACAGGAGTTATGGCGATTGTGGACTGGGCAGCGATGCCACAGACCGGTTGGCCATGGCTGTTAGTAGAAATAAAGGAATTTATGGAGCCAGGATCACCGGCGGCGGCAGCGGTGGCACCGTTTGCATGATTTGCAAAGGAGCAGCGGGGCTTGAAACCGCGCGCGAAATTCATAGGCAGTACCAGAAGGAAAGGGGGATTACTACTGTTCTCTTTCAATAATGAGTTAATCAGTTGATCAGTTAACCAGTTGACCAGCTAACCAGTAATGAGTCGAGCTTCAACCAATAAACTGCTCAACTGGTTAACTGATCAATTTCCTAAGATCCACTTTCTTCGACGGATATCTTTCTACAAATTGGTAGATCATGCCGCGTACATAATCGTTTTCGGGATATAAGGTCAGGTAAGATTTCAATTCGTCGATCTGATCGATTCGCGCATCCTGGGGCAAATACCCCATACCCACGAACCTGCCCTTTTCAATCAGCAGGCAACTTTTCTCTTCGAGAATTTTTCCGTGATCGATCACCGCAAAGCTGGGCAATTGTCCGGATAATTGTTCAACGGCTGCCAACACACGGTTGTTATAGTCGGCTGCGGACTCGAGCTCTTCGCAGGCGCCGCTGCAGGTTCCCAAATTTCTTCCTTCACAGGGCTGGGCCTGTGCCTGCATGAAACATAGTTTCTGGCATAGCCGGTACTCCGTTACCAGTTTTCGCAACATGCTTTGACCTTCCCAAATCAGGTTGAAGGTGTAAATGGGCTTGAGATTCTTTTTTATTTTCTCCAATGCGAGGCGCAGGTATCCGCGACGGTCTTCAAAAAGGTAGAGTCCATATGCCTGATCGAATTTTTTCAGGCTTCGATTGTACCTCGGCCAATATTTTTTAATCTCCACGCATTCCAAAATGAAGGCCATGAGTTCGGTTGCGCATGACTGGTAGGTGATGTGAAAAATGTTGCGCATGAATTCCTGGCGCTGGAGTCCGGCGCCGTTGTGCGAAAAATGACTCACCACGCGGCGGCGGATATCTCTTGCCTTACCTACGTAAATGATCCTGCCTTTTTCATCGTGAAAATAATATACACCGGGCGTGTGTGGCAACGCGTCAATTTCTTCTTTCGCAAGATTAAGCGGCAGGAATTGCTCTCCGGAGGTCTTTTTCAGGAATTGCTGGATCACGCTCATGCCACCTTTGCGCAACATGAATTCAAGCACAGTTACGGTTGCCCTGGCGTCGCCTCCGGCGCGGTGGCGATCGTAAATTTCAATCCCCAGTTCCTGGCAGAGTTTTCCAAGGCTGTAAGAACGAAGTCCGGGCATTACTTTCCTGCTGAGCCTGACCGTGCACAACTTTTTTTCGCCCAATTCAAAACCCGAAAGCGAAAGTTGATGCTTAACAAATGAGTAATCGAAGTTCACATTGTGCGCAACAAAAACCCGGTTTTCCAATATGGAAGCAATCCGTTTTGCTACATCTTCAAACTGGGGCGCGTCGGTGACCATCTCATCGGTAATTCCAGTGAGCGCCTGGATATAGGATGGAATGGCCTGGTTGGGATTGATAAGCGTTTCAAAATGGTCAATAACCTGTTGGCCATCATGTACATAGATCGAAATCTCGGTTATTCCGTTGGCGGCGGCATAGCCACCCGTCGTTTCAATATCAACAACTGCAAATTGCAAGGAAGGAGATCCTAAAAGCTAATAAAATTAGCATTTTTGCCGGAATAAATGTGGGAAAATCCACAAAAAACTGGGCAAAAATACTGTTGCAAGAATCGGAGTCACGAATTATCTTTATGACGTCTATAACTAATCTAGCCTGGACGCACTCCAAAGACCGGAAAGACCTATTTGTACCCAGAACCTACGAAGAGTCACATACAGTTCGCTTCAATTCCTACCCTGAAAGACAGTTGTCCAATCCCCTAATTGGTTCACTCTAAAATTTTTCTGTATGAAGCTGTTCAATTCCCTGCATGTAGGCGACACCGTGAAGATTGCATTAATCGTTATCGCTATGTACGCCGTTATTGCCTGCGTTACCTATTTTGCCTGGTAAGAGGCAATCAATTTTATTAGGCCCGCTGAATCTGGCCGGTTGAATCTGATCACCCGAGAGTTGTATTTTTCCCTTTCCCTTTGAAAGCATTAAACACTCTCTTCATCAGCTGCTACCCTTCCATCTCTTTTCAGCGCAGACAAAACTTCATCGTCAACGGATTTGATGTGCAAATCCTGTTGCGGGAAAGGTATGCGGATACCTGCCTGGTTAAGATTTGCATAGACCTCATCCAGCACCTGGCTTTTTGTCAAAACCCAGTTTCCAATATCATTTGCCCAGAATAGTATTCTGAAATTAATAGAACTGCCGGCCAGTTCATTCACCAGGATGAGCGGTTCAGGAATGGAAAGAATATTATTCTTCTTGAAAACAGCTTTGGCAATGGCTTCTCTGCACATCGAAAGGTCGGATCCGTAGGCCACGCCCACATTCACTTCAACACGCCTGAAGTTATTGGTCATTGTCCAGTTCGTCACGTGCTGCGAGATCAGGTCGCTATTGGGCACAATAACTTCAGCCCCATCGGCAGTGGTGATCTTACTCGACCTGAAACCGATTTCTTTTACCGTGCCCGAATGCGGGCCCACCTCAATAACATCGCCAATTTGAACCGGTTTCTCGAAAGCAAGTATGATTCCCGATACCAGGTTACCGACAATATTTTGCAAACCAAAGCCAATACCAACGCCCAGTGCGCCAATGATGATGGCGATCTTGTCCAACGGTATACCCGAAGCGGCAAACGCAACAAGAATGCCCGTTGTCAAAACGCCGATCCTTGCGAGCAACATCCAGTTTCCGAATCTCGTTTTTTTCGCAAACCCCGTCTGCGTCTTATTGCCGAATAGATAAGATAGCAATTGAGAGATGACCGTAGAAACCCAAATCACCAGCACGAAAGTGGCTACACTTCCAAAACTGAATACAGAGTTACCGAGCCTCCTGTCTTTCGCAAAGAATTGTTCAATACCATCATAGAAGTAATCATAAAAACTCAAGCCTTTCGCAAATCCAACGAACCAAAAAACGCCCGCCACCAATAACAACCAATTCCTGATTTTCTCTTTTACTTCTTTAAAATTAAAATGATAAGCCAATTGGTTAGTCCGTTGGTACGCTTCCGTCTGCAAATAAACGGCATCGAGGACGATCTCTACAACCATCAGCAGTCCGATTGCCAGGAAGAGCGTAATCATTGAACTATTGCAAAGCAATTTCGCTAGCGCAAACCTGCCTCCAATATTGGCAAGGATGGACAAACCATTGGTAACGTTAAACAGAATCACCATGACCCTTGCAATCTTCGAATACCGAATGACGCCGGTTCTCAAAGATTTGAGCAATCCCATACCTACCGCCACCGCCATGATCGCTAACAATAAAATGAAGATCCTCTCCAGGAATGTGTTTTCGATCAGTAAATTGAAAAAACTATTCACCAGGAATAGTATTCCTGCGGCAATCCAATAACGGTGCAGCACTTGCGGCCACCTGAACCAAAGCAGATCCGTGATGAAAAAAAACAGGACTACGCCTAACACGGTCATGTAAACAGCCGGTGGATGTTGATATAAAAAATTTCCCAACACAATCGCCAGCACGGCGCTGGATATCACTGGAAAGCGTGGCAGAAAATCCGCAACCGTCAGCACTTCGTCAGCATCCTTTTTTTCAGCCCTGATCTTTCGAATATTGTGCCTTATCCAGCCGTAAAAACCGAATCCAATCAATATAACTAAGACAGTTGTCCCCAGGCTTGATGAAAAGTATACGCCCAGGATTGATTTGCCTCTCGTAAACGATCTTTGAACCACCTCTCCAAAATCGTTTGGATAGCGCGAAGGGCTGATCGACCAGATCCAGTCATCATCGCGCAAAAACATTTCCCGGCCAAAATTCTTGATACGGAAATTGACATCATCATAAAGCTCCGTTACGTCTAAATATTGCATGGCCACCCTCGATTGCAGAAGACCGATATTAATCAGCCCATGACGGTTTATACTATCGGCTTTTCGCCATTTTCTGCCAAGGTCCCGAATCTGTCGAACGTAAAGCACCTTGAGTGTGGAATCGTCGGGTAGGTTTTGAAACGTAGAATCATTCCGCATCTCTTGCATGGATGCGTTCATGTTATTTAACTGGGTACTATAACCGAAGAGTTGACCCTGCCAGTTTTTCAATTTCCGTTGAATCTCAGACAGCAGCACGCGAGTCACATTTAAGTTCCGGAGATTCATTCGCCGGCCGTACGAGTTGATATTGTCTTTCGAAAACTGGAGGTCCTGTTCAATGTCAGGCAATTGTTCAACGATATTCGCGGTGTCGAAACCCCTTTTCAGAACACTGTTGAATTCATTTAGGGTGATCGTGAGCGTTTCAATCCGTTGAATCAAATGTCCCACAGATGTATCTGACACCTTAAAGGGCGAGCCGCTGCGCATTCTTCGAACAGTATCCTTTTTGACAGAGCTGTCCCTCGAAAATTTCAGGCTGTCGGTTGCGGGTAATTGCTGGGCTACAAGATTGCCCAGCGTGGCCAATACGAAAAACGCTACCAGCCAGGTTCTGCCGAAATGGATAAAGTTCAACCGCATAAGAAGTAGAATACCACAGTAATTTATAACATTTCAGGCATCCATGCTGGTAGGATTTTGTACCTTTGCCCACCGAAAAAGACCGAGCAAGAATGGATTCACTGAGCAAAAATTATACGCCTGCATCGATTGAAGAAAAATGGACACGCCAATGGAGGGAACGAGGATACTTTTCAAGTTCTCCAGATTCGCGCAAACCTTTCACCGTTGTCATCCCACCGCCTAATGTAACGGGCGTATTGCACATGGGACACACGCTCAACGAAACCGTACAGGACATCCTGGTGAGAAGGGCCCGTATGAGTGGTTACAACGCCTGCTGGGTGCCGGGAAGCGATCATGCTTCTATCGCCACCGAATCGAAGGTGGTGGCGATGCTAAAAGAAAAAGGAATTGAAAAGAACAGCCTGACCCGCGCCGAATTTTTAAGACACGTATACGATTGGAAGGAAAAATATGGCGGCATCATCTACAACCAAATCGACAGGTTGGGTTGTAGTGTCGATTGGTCGCGCGTGGCATTTACGATGGACGATGATTATTATGCTGCGGTGATGAAGGTGTTTGTGTCCTTATACAATAAAGGATTGATTTACCGCGGTGCGCGGATGATCAACTGGGACCCCGCCGCCAAAACAGCCCTCAGCGACGAAGAAGTGGAATACCGTGAAGCGCCCGCGAAACTTTATTACCTGAATTACCCGCTTTCTGATCCCGCCGATGGCGGGAGTCAATCGACAAAAGAATACATCGCCATCGCAACCCAAAGGCCCGAGACCATCATGGGAGATACGGCAATTTGCGTGAACCCAAATGATGATCGGTTTAAAAACCTGAAAGGCCGTTTCGCTTTCGTACCCCTCATCAACCGGAAAATCAAAATCATTTTTGATGAATACGTCGACCCCGCTTTTGGGACCGGTGCACTGAAAGTGACGCCCGCGCACGATATCAACGACTATAACCTTGGACTGAAACATAACCTCGAAGTCGTTGACACTTTGAACGAAGACGGAACGCTCAGCGAGGCTGCACAAATCTATATTGGTGAAGACCGCTTCGCGGCGAGGAAAAAAATTATTGCAGAACTGAAGGAGAAAGGATTTCTGACGAAGGAAGAAGAATATACCAGCCGCCTGGGCTACAGCCAGCGTTCCGGTGCCGTGGTAGAGCCCCGTATTTCCACCCAGTGGTTCGTAAAGATGAAAGAATTGGCGGGCCCGGCACTTTCGGCTGTACTTGACGGTGAGGTCACCATACACCCGGGTGAAAAGTTTCTCGCAACCTACAAATACTGGTTGGAAAATGTTAAAGATTGGTGCATCAGCCGCCAGCTTTGGTGGGGACAGCAAATCCCTGCCTGGTACACGCCAGACGGCACATGTATTGTGGCAGAGCATAAAAATGATGCATTTGAGATCTACAAAAAGAAAGGCGGTGCTTCGGCAGATGAATTGAAACAGGACGAAGACGTCCTGGATACCTGGTTCAGTTCCTGGCTCTGGCCCATCCAGGTTTTCAAGGGCATCACCAATCCCGGAAATGAAGAACTGAAATATTATTATCCCACTTCTGTGCTGGTGACCGGGCAGGACATCATCTTCTTCTGGGTTGCAAGAATGGTTATGGCGGGTATGCATTTCGAAAATCGCCGCCCGTTCGAACACGTGTACTTTACCGGCATGGTGCGCGACAAGCTCGGAAGAAAAATGAGCAAAAGCCTTGGTAACTCGCCCGACCTGCTGGAGCTTATTGATAAATATAGCGCCGATGCCGTTCGCTTTGGTATTCTCATCGCCTCTCCCGCTGGCAACGATCTGCTTTTTGACGAAGCCGCGCTGGAACAGGGAAGAAATTTCAACAACAAATTGTGGAATGCGCTGAAGCTGGTGAAAATGTGGGAAGGCCGCGTGGAAAATGATTTAAATAACGGGGAAGAAAATTTTGCAGTCCAATGGTTCGAGCAGCGATTGAATTATGTGAAGTTTGAATTGGATGAAATGTTTGTGCAGTTCAGGCTTAGTGAAGCGCTCAAAACCATTTATTCCCTGGTATGGGATGATTTCTGCAGCTGGTACCTGGAATGGGTGAAACCCGCATTTGGCCAGGCGATTGATGGTCGCATTTTGAATAAGACCATCGGGTTTTTTACAGAATTGCTGCATCTCCTGCATCCCTTCATGCCCTTCATCTCCGAAGAGATTTATCATTTGCTGCAACAGCGGGATTTGGATCTTTGCGTTCGCCAGTATATTTCCGTGCAGATGAGCGAAGGCAGCTTGCTGAAACAAGGCGAATTATTAAAGGCCGCGATCAGCGGAATCCGGGATACGCGAAATAAATCACAGATCAAGCCGAAAGACGAAATCAAACTTTTTATTGAAACCCAATCGCCCGACAATTTCCTTTCCATTCTTCCCATCCTTGGAAAGCAGGTCAACGCTTCAGCGGTTGAATTTACCAATCAGGCACCGGCTCAAACCATTACCACGGTGATTGGGATGGACAAGTTTTATATCGATTCTGAAATTCCTGTTGATTCCGCCGCGCAAAAAGATGACATGGCAAAAGAATTGGAATACCTCCGGGGATTCCTGCTTTCTGTGGAAAAGAAACTCAGCAACGATCGCTTTATACAAAATGCAAAGCCCGAGGTGGTGGAATTGGAAAAAAGAAAGAAGGCAGACGCCGAAATCAAAATCCGGACGCTGGAGGAAAGTCTGTCCAATCTTTCCTGATTTTTCAGTTCATTAGGATCGCGTCCATACTAAAGGGTATTGAACTACGTTGGTAAATAAATTCTCCTGGCATGAAGAAACTTCTCATCTTTTCACTGTTTAGCCTTTTCGCGGTATCAGGATTTTCGCAGAATAGCAAACCCGCACCCAAATTCCAGGCTTTTCTCGCCGGTTCAAAGGGCGGAGATATGACTGTTGCTGAGGTCAAGCGCATTATTGATTCTGCTGTCGTGGTAAAAGATGAAAAGGGCCTTAGTTATCCCATCGCCCGGTTTACAGTGGGCTATCGCTTTACAAGCACCTACCAGGATGAAGCAACCGGCGAAAAGAAGGCCACCAGCGATTTTCGTAGCCAGGAGTATAGTGACGAAAATAAGATGAGCGAACTCTGGCGCGAGAGCGTGAAAGACAATATCAAGTCAGGCGATGAATTGTTGCTCTTTAATATCTCAGTGCGGTTGAAGAATGGGAAGAAGATGATGGTGAATCAGATTGGTTTTAAGGTGAAGTAAGTTAACCAGTTGACCAGTTAACCGGTTGACAGGTTAACCAGTTAACCAGTTAAGTTGTATATGAGGCCGATTTCAACTGGTCAACTGATAAACCGGTTAACTGGCCCCCAAAAGCTTGTTTCTTCGAAAAAAAGCCCCTACCTTATTCACTCCTGCCCTTCCCCCCAAAACCAGCAACCATGTCTACAGCCGAATTCTTTGCCTTCCAGGGCTCAGCTTCAATGAGCTTTAGGCCCACCGACAAAAAAAGCAGGATCGTACTACTGGACGCCATTCGCGGCGTAGCCATCTGTGGAATCCTGCTGATGAATATCCCTTACTTTGGATTGTCGGGATACTATGTCGAGGATCCACGAGTGGGTAACGAGGTCGGTCAACTGCTGAATATGAGAAGCTGGTTCGTGGTACAGTTTATACTCGAAGGATCCATGCGCGGCTTGTTCTCCTGCCTCTTCGGCGCAGGTGCCATGTTGTTGGTATCAAGACTTGAAAAGTTAAACCAGGGACTTCGTCCCGCAGATATTTATGTCCGCCGACTCATCTGGCTACTGGTGTTCGGTTTGATTAACGGGTATGTTTTGAACTGGGCCGGTGATATCCTTTACCATTATGCCATCGTGGGATTCTTCCTCTTTCCTTTCCGCGTAGCCAAACCAAGACTCGTATTGGGACTGGTTGCATTCTTCGTGTGCATCAGCATGCTCCATTCGTTTATCCAAAAGCGATCTGCATTTGAAACCAGGTCAAAGGGAATGGCCGCCATGCAAATAGAGGCGCAAAAGCAAACCCTCACCGAAGCGCAAAAAGCGGATCTGGAAAAATGGAAGGCCTATCAGGACGACCATGATCCGGCAAAGAACCGCGAAAAAGCGGTTAAGGAAACAGAACAATTCAGGGGCAACTACGCCAGCGTTTGGCGCGCCAACGCAAAATGGACAACCTTGTTCGAATCCGTGAAATTTCATGGCGGCATGTTTTACGACATCATCATCTTTATGCTGCTTGGCATATTCCTTTACAAAACTGGAATTCTCACGGGGCAAAAATCCAATGGCTTTTACCTCGTCATGATGATTGTCGGTTATACGTTTGGGATAGGTTGGGGAATCCTGCAACGAAACCAGGTGCTCGCCGCTAATTTCGATTACTTCAATTTCTGGATGAATAAAGCCATTCCCGTAAGTCTTTACCAATTGCATAGGATGGGAACCACGCTTGGACACATGAGTCTCATCATTCTTCTCTGGAATTCGGATTGGTTCAAATGGCTGCTCATGCCTTTTGCCCGAATGGGCCAGATGGCGTTTACCAATTACCTCCTTCAAAGTATCCTCTGCGGTTTGTTTTTCTATGGTTATGGACTCGGCTACTTTGGAAAGCTGCAACGCTATGAACTTTATTACGTGGTCTTGGCCGTATGGGCATTTGAAATGGTGTTCAGTGGGGTCTGGTTAAGTTTCTTCCGTTTCGGTCCGCTGGAATGGTTGTGGCGAAGCCTCACGTACTGGGAATGGCAACCGCTTAGAAAAGAATCGGGCGAAGCCGTGCCTGCATGATAACGATAACATTTCATTAAGAAAGTGTTTTCGACTTTTGCTTTTCCTCTCAGTTAATGCTGCGGATTAATTGATTCGAGATTCGAATTGAAACCAGGATTGTAACTCACAATTTTCAAACATACAATTCGATTTATGGACAGCTCAGAAACAATCGCATCAGGGACCTCTCTTGGCCTTGAAACATCCCTTAGCGATTTTCGCAATTCGCTCAAAGGAAGAATTCTCCTCCCGGCCGACGAACCATACGAGAAGGCACGCGTGGTTTGGAACAGCATGATTAACAGGAAGCCCCAACTCATTGTACAATGCCAAACCAGGGAAGACGTGGTTGCCGCCGTCAAATATGCGCGTGCAAAACAACTCCAGGTTTCCGTCCGGGGCGGTGGACACAATGTAGCCGGAAATGCAATTTCCGAAGGTGGTTTAATGATCGACCTCTCTCCCATGAAAGACATTCAAATTGACGACGCGGGATTGACTGCCCGCGTTGGCCCGGGAGTAATTTGGAATGAACTTGACAAGGCCACTATTGCCCATGGCTTAGCTACAAACGGCGGAACTGTTTCTGACACAGGCGTCGCCGGACTCACACTCGGTGGAGGCGTCGGCTGGCTGATGGGGAAACACGGTACCACCAGTGACAACCTGCTGGAAGTCGAGATGGTTTTGGCAAACGGTGAAACGGCCATTGTCAATGCAGAAAACAATCCGGATTTATTTTGGGCCGTCCGTGGCGGTGGCGGAAATTTCGGAATCGTAACTTCTTTTTTGTTCAAACTGCACAAAGTTGAAACAACGGTGAAAGCGGGTATGATCCTGCATCCCATGGAAGCGGCCAAAGATATGTTCAGGGTTTTCAGGGAGCACGTTCGAAAGGCTCCTGATGAATTAATGAGCTATTCAGGTTTCATTGTCACGCCCGATGGTCATCCGGTTGCCATGATGCTGCCTGCATGGATGGGTCCGCTTGAAGAAGCGGATCGCTGGCTGGATCCTTTGCGCAAATTTGGAACACCGCTCGCAGATATGGTTGGTGAAATGCCCTACACCGGTTTGCAGACTATCATTGATCAGGCTGCGCCGTGGGGGTTGAGGAGGTATTGGAAATCGGGCAATTTTGAAAACCTTACGGACGAGCTGATTGATATCGTGATGAAGAACCTGGAAACAAGACCATCGCCCTACACGCCGGTTTTATTCTTCCATCACAGAGGGGCAGGTGCCAGTCTTCCGCTTGAGAGCACGGCCTTCCCACATCGAGGCGACCTATGGGGCGGAGATATCATCAGTCAATGGACCGACGCAGCTGACGATGAAAAGAATGTAAGCTGGACTCGAAAGTTCTGGAAGGAAATCGAGCCCCTTTCCAAAGGTGTTTATGTGAATCACCTGGATAGCGACGACGGTAACGACAGGGTAAAAAATGCATACGGGCCGAATTATGAAAAGCTCGCCCTGATCAAGAAGAAATACGATCCGGAAAATTTCTTCCGCCTGAATAATAATATTCTTCCGGCATAACCCGCCAGGATGAATAGAAAATGAAAAGGTCGCCTCGAGGGGCGACCTTTTGGTTTCAGAGAACCGTCACAAATTATTTTTGAGCCGTGTCAAACTTCCTGAAAATGGATTTCACACTGCTTTGAACATCCCTGCTGGTCATCCTGCTGCTGCTTAACTCATCCGTTGTCCAACCCTGCCATACGGTTTTATCGGTCCTCGTATCCATCATGCTGATGGTAAGTGTTCCTTCCCTGGCAACGCGCTGGTCATTGTCATAGCCCATGAATTGCGACGGAAAATAGATCGTACCGAAGCGGCGGGTATACGGATTGTAATAGAGCCTGCTGTACGGCTGCGAATAGACGGGATTGGATTCATCCTTTACCGTCTTTTCAACCAATACATCATAACTCAGCAGAACGTCGGGAGCATTTTTGCTCTCCCTCCAACCCGCTTTTTCCAATTCTTTATTGACTGCGCCCTGCAAACTTTGTTCAACGATGCTGTTGATCTTTTGCTCCTTCTGATCGTCTTTGATCCAGGCAAAGGTGTGATAGCGTTTGAAATTTGCCGAATCATCCTTCTCAACGTGAACGGTAGACGAGCAACCCCAGAGAAAGATCACAGCCAGGGTCAAACCGGCCATCCATCCTAAGGTTATCTTTTTCATATTTTAAAGTTTTTGTAATGAATGATATAGTTATGTACGTCAATAAATATGCTAATAGAGTGCAAAACTTTGTGAAAGTTTAGTCAAAGAAATGTGAAGGTCCTGTTGTTTATCGTTTCCGCCCAAACCATTGCCTGTACTGCGATTTCTGTTGCCGGACTTGCAAAGAATTTCTTAAAGTTTGACTAAAATTTGACGACGGTATAACTATCTTCAGGTAAGCATTACCGCGATATAATGACAATTACACCGCAAATGACACTACTTCCGATTCGGGAGCATGCAGATGAGAATCCGGAATTTTCGTCTCATCCCGATTGCCAGGACAGCTATGCCATGACGATTTCGTTTTACCAACGAATCGGATTTCAACCACCCTGGATCAGCTACTATGCAAGCGTGAATAGCCAACTCGTCGGTGCCGCGGCGTACAAGGGAAAACCCGTGGACAACCAGGTGGAAATTGCCTATGGCGTATTTCCAAGGTTTCAAAACCAGGGCATCGGCGCAAGAATTTGCAGGGAGCTGGTGTTGCTGGCACAAAAAACAGATCCGTCAGTAATCATTACCGCGCGCACTATGCCGGAAGAAAATTTCAGCTCAAAAATTTTGAGGAAGAATAATTTCAAACTGCGCGGAACCGTAAATGATCCGGCGGATGGAGATGTTTGGGAGTGGGAGTTTTTGGGATACTAGATACCGCCCGCCCGAACGTACGTTCGGGCGGGCGGTATCCAGTATCTGGTATCTGGTATCCGTTTATCACCTAAACAATGGAATAACAGGAAGTATAAACTCAACCACGTTCTTCCCCGTTCCTCCTACTAAATTTTCATCCAGCAAATGACTGTATCTAACCCCGAAGCTCAGGGGCTGCTGGTTCCACCATTTCGTATCGAAATAAATTTCTGCGCCGGTACTCCTGAATTTAAAAACCTGTCCGGTTCGCAAACTCTTGGCTGAACCGTCGTCATAAAACAAATTCGTACGCACGCGGAGGAAGTAAACGATCTGTCCAAATCCCCAATCCGGATAAAATAATGGAAAGTGATAATTCACACTCCAACGCCAAAGCCTGGGCGCATCCACGGCACTGTAGCCCCGGGAAAACGGGAAATTATTGCTGAACAGGTATTGCCGCGCAGTATCTCTTTCCTGGTAGGCACCCGATAATACAAGGTTGTGCGTTCGCGCAATACCCGGCAGGTAGAGGCTCGCCGTGCCCAGGAACTGTTGCGCGGTGAGCGTATTGATGGCCTGCCTGTTTTGTAACCTCAACGAGTAAGCGAACCGTGGATAGATATGCTGCACGGCCTGCTGGATCTGTGCACTGAAACTCACGGAATATTGGAGATAAAGAAATTGCAGGTTCTGGTATCGATCCTTGCCCGTAGTAAATTGTTGCTGCAAACCATTTACATTTCCACTTAGCGTCAGGAATTTGTAAAACTTCCCGCGCGTGAAATTCAGCGGCAATACCACTCCGAGATTGGCATTGCCTTCATTCCAATGTACATCACCGGTAGAATCAGTAAAGCTGCGATGAAAAGTTTCCGAAACACCACCCGTGATCCAGGGATACCATGCCGCATAGGCGCCAGAAAAACCGATGGCATGACTCGCCTCGTTCTGGTTAAATGTGTAAGACAGGCTCGACTGAAAGGTGTTTAAAATATTTTGCCCGTAAAAGGTAAGACTCCATTCCGGGTTGTCGTAATAAGGTAGCCAGCTGTGAAAATTGAAGGGATGGGTAAACTTTGGATATTTTTTCACCGTGTAATTGCCGGTTGGCAATTTGGCGAGTATGGATCCCCCCTGTTGTAAAATGGTGTTGCCTATGTACAATGCATTTTCGTTTGTTTTTTGCAATTGATATGCGCTCCACTCCTGCGCTTCCAGCCCGGATTGTGCCAATCGATACCCATCAGCCGTAAAAGAAGACCAGGTGATCTGCCCATCAGCTGAAAGATTTGCAAAATATTTACCTGTATATGCAGGATTGGACCTGAACATTTTACCGGTATGGTGATCGAAAAGAACCAGCAAATCGTGGTCTCCTTCCGATTGACTGAACAAAATCGTATCCCCCTTCACCGTAGGAAAATCTGAAATTTCATAACTGAACTCATTGATCGGGGAAAATTCCCCCGTTTTCAAATCCACGATGGCCATGGCATTGTTTCCGTCTCTTTTTCTCACCGAGGCGACGATTCGATCCCTGCCAAAAAATTTTGGATGAGCGTAGAATAATTTTTGGGGATTCGGAACGGTGGACATCAGTCCACCAGTCTCTGCATCTAAAATCTCTAAACGGCTTTCCTGCGAAGGATCGTACACGACTGCAATCACTGTTTTACCATCTTCGCTGATATCGGGAGAAAAATACTTGCCGGGACCGCCAATACGTTTTTCATCACCCGTCTTCAAATCCAGAATCCTGATCACGCCATGATCCTTCCAGCCCCACCTCGCGTCTGGCTCATAGGCCGTGTACACGATCTTTCCGTTTCGATAGCTATAGTAATCATCAATCGAAATGGACTTCGTGTATAATTTTTGTTGCGCATTAGCCGTGATCAGCCACCAGGCAGGAATTTCCTTATAGGATTTTTTCAGGACAATCATGGAGTCCTTCCCGATCGAGTAGGGATACAGGTAATCCGTGACATTGTTCTCCTGCACCGGCGTGATGAATTTTTGCGGCGCCTCAGGAAGCGTGTCTTTCTTATACCAGGCCAGTGCCTCATTCACATATGTCGAAAAATTTTCGCCGCTGTATCTCTTTACTGCTTTCTGGAATGGATAAAATAGTCCGTCAAACCGGGCCGCATCATCGGTTACTTGTTCCCAAAAATTCGTTCCATATTTCATTCTGCCATAGGCCACGAGCATATAGCCCAGCGGATAGTGATCGGGCACATAATGTTTGAGCGACCCATTCCGCAGTTTCATGTAAGAATAATTCTTTCCACCCTGCCACAGCGATTTATAACCATTGAAGAAAAATGGAATCCTGCCCCTTCCCTGCTCACTCATCGCGGTTTCATTGAAAACGGCGTCACCTTCAAAAAACCAATTGGGAATGGCGGCCGCATTCGCGAGGGCTTGTCCGCTTTCTCCTGATACATAGTAAAGCAGTTTGGAAAGTCCTTTTCGGTAATTTGAGTATTGCAGCACGTGACGGTATTCGTGTACGGCGAGGTTGTCGGTAGAAGGCAGGCTTCCCAATTCAAATCCGCTCTGCGCCGGTGTTAGCAGGAATTCACTTCGCCAGGGTGCGAGCGAAACATATCCATTGGTAATGGTGGTTTGATTTTGTAAGACAATATTTACTTTCTTTCGGGTCGAACCAACAGATGAAGTCGTATCCCGGTACAGATGATCAACAATCGAGGTCACCCGTTCACCCTGCTGGTTCAGGTTTTGAGGGAAGATGATTCTGCCTGCGGGAATCTTTATCTGGTTCCACTTGATGCTTGGCGGATTGCCGCCAAATTCCTGGGCCTGCAGTTGAAAGATAACTGCAAATAAGAAACAGAATAACGCGCTTGGCCTCATCATAATAAGGTTGAATTTAATGTTTTCAACCAAAAAAGAGGAAAGATATACTGATCTTGCAATGTGTTAACAATTTCACGAAATTCCGTTATGATTACTATTCTCAAAAAGGGGGAAGAATCCATTCCACTCATCCGACAACTGACCTTACAGGTATGGCCGCAAACCTATGCTCCGATCGTCACGCAGGAACAGATCCATTATATGATCAACCTGATCTACAGCACCGAGAGTTTGCAAAAACAAATCAGGGAGGGTCAACAATTTATTTTCGCTTACAACCAAGGCGAACCTGTTGCCTTTGCGTCTTATTCACAAAATCACGGGGCGCCAAATATTTATAAACTTCACAAACTCTATTGCCTTCCCAATACACAAGGCAAGGGGATCGGCAAAAAATTAGTTGAATTCATTGCTCAAGAAGTGAGATCGACTGGAGCGACAGAACTTGAATTAAATGTAAACCGTCACAATCCAGCAAAATCCTTTTACGAGAAACTCGGTTTTGCCGTTGCAAGAGAAGAAGACATCGATATCGGGAATGGCTATTTTATGAACGATTATGTGATGAGAAAAGCTATTACCTGACCGCATATTCGATCTTCATGGTAATAGATGCCGTCTTATTTTTTGAGCTGGTATTGAAGACACCTCCGGAACTATAGTCTTCATTACTGTTTTGGCCCGTGATTTGGAAAACGCCCATCGTCGCTTTTTTAATTCCTCCAAGGGAGCTACCGGAATTCTTCGCGATGGTTTCTGCGCGCATTTTAGCGTCGGCGCTGGCTTTCGCCAACAGGTCAATTTTAAGTTCTGAAAGCCTGGAATAATAGTAAGAAGGTTGCGATGAATTCAATTCAATTCCACCCTGGATCAACTCAGTAATTTCCCGGGAAAGCCTTTCAATTTTGGGGATGTCCCTGGACTCCACACTGACTACTTGAGTCAGATTGTAACCCGTGAATTCGGAACTGAGTTGGCGGCCGTTTTCATCGAGTCGATTTGAAAATTCCTTGTTGATGTCAATCGAATTGAAGACCATTTCGCTATCGGTTACGCCCTTTTGATGCAAATAGTTTTTCACACTATTCTCGTCGGCTTTCAGCATTGAGTAAGCGCTTTTGAGATCCATCGATTTTCTTGAATAGGTTGCATTCCATGCAATCTGGTCGCTGCTGAAGTCCTTTTCTGCCAGGCCGGTTACGGTGATGGTTTCGGCATTCCTGAATTTGTATGTGACTGCATTGGCGGCGATCCAAAAGCAGGCGATGCCAGCCAGTGAAATGATGAGCGCTACTGCGTAATTCTTCATTGAATGGAGTGCATTTGATTGCTCACCAAGCTACAAATTATCATGCAACGCCGTTAACAAAAATTATGACAGAAGCGGGCAACATATTATCTTTGCGCATTAATTAAAAAGCTTGAATTTATGAGTATGCTGACCAAATCAAAGATCGATTTTTCCCTACCCCATAAGGTAAAGGATATGAGCCTGGCTGAATGGGGCCGTAAGGAAATCAGGCTTGCTGAGGCTGAAATGCCGGGTCTGATGGCCATTCGCGAAGAGTTTGGAGCCAGGAAGCCGTTGAAGGGTGCACGTATTGCCGGTTGTTTGCATATGACCATTCAAACCGCTGTTTTGATTGAAACGCTGGTTGAACTGGGCGCCGAAGTGAAATGGAGTTCCTGCAATATATTTTCCACCCAGGACCATGCTGCCGCGGCCATTGCTGCTGCAGGTATTGGTGTGTATGCCTGGAAGGGCCAGAGCCTGGAAGAGGCCGACTGGTGCATTGAACAAACACTTTTCTTTGGAAGTGCCGATCGTCCCCTGAACATGATTCTCGATGACGGCGGCGACCTCACCAATATGGTTTTTGACAAATACTCCGAACTGATACAAAATATCAAAGGCCTTTCTGAAGAAACAACTACCGGCGTACATCGTTTATATGAGCGCATGGAAAAGGGCACTTTGCCTGTTCCCGCCATCAACGTAAACGACTCTGTTACCAAATCAAAATTTGATAACAAATACGGTTGCAAGGAATCATTGGTGGATGCGATTCGTCGTGCTACCGACCTGATGCTTGCCGGCAAGGTTGCTGTTGTGGGCGGTTATGGAGATGTGGGTAAGGGCTCTGCGGCTTCACTGAAGGGCGCTGGTTGCCGGGTAATCGTTACAGAAATCGATCCCATCTGCGCCTTACAGGCTGCAATGGATGGATTCGAAGTGAAGAAGATGATCGATGCGGTAAAGGAAGCAGATATCATCGTAACTGCATCCGGTTGCCGCGACCTCATCACGGAGAAACATTTCCGCTCGATGAAAGACAAAGCGATTGTTTGCAATATTGGTCACTTCGATATTGAGATCGATATGGCCTGGTTGAACAAGAATTTTGGCAAGACCAAAGATACGATCAAGCCACAGGTTGATCTGTATACAATTGATGGAAAAGATGTGATCGTGCTGGCTGAAGGCCGCCTGGTGAACCTGGGTTGCGCAACCGGTCATCCTTCTTTCGTCATGAGTAACTCATTCTCGAATCAAACGCTTGCTCAAATTGAACTTTGGGTGAATCACGACAAGTACGAGCATAAAGTTTACGTGCTGCCCAAGCACCTCGATGAGAAAGTGGCTCGTCTGCATCTGAAGAAGATCAGTGTTGAACTGGATGAATTGACGAACGAGCAGTCAGAATATTTGGGCATTCCCAAGAACGGTCCGTTCAAGCCTGAACATTACCGTTATTAATTAGTCTTTTTTTAAAGGTGAATAAATAACCCTGGTCCATTCCTGGCCGGGGTTTTTTATTAGATTTTAGATTGGGGATTGGAGATTTTGGATACTGGATACTAGATGTTTGAGATGACTTATCTATTATCTAGTATCCAGTATCTAGTATCCAGTAGCCAGTATCTCCTTAAATTTGCCCCATGACCAAACTAAGTGTCAACATCAACAAAATCGCGACGCTAAGAAACAGTCGCGGAGGTAATAATCCCGATGTTGTTAAAGTTGCTATTGATGTTCAAAGATTCGGCGCAGACGGCGTGACGGTTCATCCGCGGCCCGACGAACGGCATATTCGCTATAGCGACGTTCGTGAAATCAAAAAAATCATCAAGACCGAATTTAATATCGAAGGAAATTCGCGTGAACAGAAATTCATCGATCTCGTCCTGGAAAACAAACCCCACCAGGTAACGCTGGTGCCCGATACAGAAGGCCAAATCACTTCCGATCATGGCTGGGATACCCTCAAATACAAGGACTACCTGGTGGAAACCATCGCAATTTTTAAAAAGGCCGGCATCAGGGTTTCAATTTTTGTAGATCCGGATCCTAAAATGGTGGAGGGCGCAGCAGAAACAGGAACAGACAGAATTGAACTGTACACCGAGGCCTATGCGCGACACTATGCTGCCGATAAGGCAAAAGCCGTTCAACCCTATGTGGCCGCTGCCAGACGCGCATCTGAATTAGGCCTCGGCATTAACGCCGGGCATGATCTCGATCTTCACAACCTGAAATTCTTCGCACAACAAATCAATGGACTTGCCGAAGTGTCAATTGGTCATGCACTGATTTCGGATGCTATTTATTTGGGATTGGAGAATACGATTCAGCTGTATAGAAGGCAGTTGATCCATTAACCGGTTAACTAATCACAATCCGGCTCATGACATCCTGCCGCCTGGGTCTCTGTCTCCAACGTGATGTGCTGAATGTGTTCGTGCTCGAGGCGATGCTTCAATTTGTGCTTAATCTCATCCACTTCCTGCATGGTTTTGTTTTCATCAATGATTACGTGTGCCGTTAATGCGTTTTGCGTGGTGCTGATGGCCCAAACATGAAGATGATGAATACCTAACACCCCATTCATGCCGAGCGCCAGTTCCCTGATCTTTCGCAGATCTATTTCCGGCGGCACGCCATCGAGTGACAGCCTCAAACTATCGCGCAGGAGGCTCCAGGTGCTAAACAGGATCACTGCCGCGATCACCACACTCAGTACCGGATCAAGCCAATACCAATTTGTGTAGTAAATTATAATTCCTGCCACCACCAACCCGAGTGAAACCAATGCATCGGCAAGCAAATGCAAATAGGCGCTCCTGATGTTCAAATCTTTGTCCTTATCTCTCATAAAAAGTATAGCCGTCAACCCATTCACAAGAATGCCTACTCCAGCAACAATGGCAATCGTGGTTCCAGGCACGGGCTCAGGATTAAAGAATCGATGGATGGCCTCATACGCAATAGCACCGATGGACACCAACAGAATAACAGCATTGAATAGCGCTGTTAAGATCGATGTTTTCCTGAAACCATAGGTATAGCGCTCATTGGGTTTCACTTTCAACAGCCGAAATGCCAGAAGGCTTAATGCGAGCGAACCTACATCGGCCAGGTTATGCCCGGCATCACTTAGCAGGGAAAGTGAATGAATATAGAGACCGGCCACTACCTCAATGACTACAAACAGGAAATTAAGGGAAATACCCACGATGAACGCCGTATTCACGGAGCTCGTCACGATATTGTGATGGTGATGATGATGATCGTGGTTGTGGTTGTGGCTCATAATTGATTATCAAAAATACGATGAAATATATTTCAAGGTATTGGATATTAGGTATTAGGTATTGGGTATTAGGAAATTCTCCCAATACCCAATACCTAATACCTAATACCCTTTCTAATAATCACCGCGCCTTTTCATAATGAAATCTCTTATCCGCCATCAACGGATGTGGACCTTCAAAACCTTCCTTATCAATATTGAGTTTAAAATTGTCGAAAAAAACTTCGGCTATCCATGGCTCAAAACGAAATTCAAAATAGTGATGGGCGGAATTGGTGACTTTAAAATAAGATACCCGGTCGGGGCACCAGGTAAATATCAATCCGATAGAATCAACCTTCGACAAAGGAAACCGCGCATAACCGTCATGGTCAGTTGTGAGGGTGGTTGAACCCTTTGCACTGGATACCGTGCAATCTACATAACGAAGTATATTCTGGTTGGGATCGGAAATCCTGATCGTGATGTTCTTCGCATCCCCGGCAGTACTGGATACCAGTTTGAAATCCAGCGGCGGACGGGGTCGGCTGTTCAGGATGAGTTCATTCCCGCGAACCGTCCATTTCCCTGACCCCATCCGGTCCAGCGCACCATAGGAGAAGAAGAACTGGAAACTGGAATCGGGGTTGAGTTTGAATCCTGAGGCGGTTTCCATAACGCCGCGCAGGTAATACTCGCCGGTATAATCCCGTGAATTTGTTTGCGCATCCATATGCCAGCTGATTAAAAGCAGAATCCCAAAAAGGCCCAGTTTTTGCATCGTTAGAAAGAAGGCTGGTAATTATCTAGCCAAAAGATAGGTATTCCTGAAATTATATTTGTTTTAACCTTCATCTTGCTGCCAGATTTTGATGCCGGTCTCAATTTTCTTTACCTTAGTTCACATCTAAAATGATTATCATGAAAAAATTATTTTCATTTTCCATTCTATCAGTTTTCTTGTTCTTCGCGATCAGCGCCTGTGGGCAACAGGACAAATCAAAGCGCCCAAGCCCTCCTGCCAAGGTGAGTGAAAAAGTGGGGGCAGCCAACGTTTCCATCGACTACAGCCAGCCCTCTCTGAAGGGCCGCACGATTGGCAAGGATGTGGAACCCATGGACGGACAGGTTTGGAGAGCCGGTGCCAACGAAGCCACCGTTTTTGAAACCGATAAGCCCGTTAAAGTAAATGGCAAAGACTTACCTGCCGGGAAATATGGATTGTATATGATCAGCGGTTCTGGCGACTGGACCGTTATTTTCAGTAAGAATTGGAATACATGGGGAACAAACTACGCAGAGAAAGATGACGCATTGCGTGTGCCCGCAAAAGTCACCACAGCTTCCTCTTCAACTGATAAACTGAATTATACAATTGACAAATCAGGAAAAGTCCAATTGCATTGGGGGAATAAGTTGGTTGAGTTTAATGTGGCGGGTTAGATAGTTGAGTTAACCAGTTAACCAGTTGACCAGTAAACTGGTTAACTGGTTAACTACTTCGAATGCCGCTCCTTCAACACGCCAATCACATCCTGCAGTGAATGGCCCTTTGCCTGTAACAACACGAGATAATGAAACAGCAGATCAGCCGATTCATTCAGGAAAAGCTGGTCATTGGTATCCTTCGCTTCAATCACCATTTCTACGGCTTCCTCTCCCACTTTCTGCGCGATGCTGTTGATGCCCTTGGCAAAAAGACGCGCAACATATGAATCTTCGGGCGCCACCTGTCGGCGAAGTGCTATAATTTCTTCTAAATAGAACAGGAAATCTTCGTTGTGATTTTTTTCACTCCAGCAGGTATCCGCGCCCGTATGACAAACGGGGCCCAGTGGTTTGGCTTTGATCAGGAGCGTATCCTGGTCACAATCGCTCATAATTTCTTTCACCAGCAAATGATTGCCACTCTCTTCACCCTTTGTCCAAAGCCGTTTCTTGCTCCTGCTGTAAAAGGTAACCTTACCCCCTTCCATGGTTTTCTGCAGGGCCTCGGCATTCATAAATCCGAGCATCAACACCTTCTGTGTCTGGTAATCCTGCACAATCGCTGGCGCGAGACCATCATCGTATTTAGAAAAATCAATTTTCATAATCCTGTTTCATTAAATTCTCACATCTACCTTTTCCTGTTGCAAATATCGCTTCAATTCAGGTATGCCAATCTCCCTGAAATGAAATATGCTGGCAGCCAGGGCGGCATCGGCGTGGCCGTTTTTGAATACGTCTGCAAAATGCGCCATTGTTCCGCCTCCACCGGAGGCAATAATGGGTACTGGTAGTGCATCGGCGAGTTTGCGCGTAATGTCCAATGCGAACCCTTGTTTGGTGCCATCGTGATTCATGGAAGTAAGCAGGATCTCTCCGGCACCCAGCTCCACCCCTTTTTTGGCCCATTCGAAGCAGCGAGCTTCCGTTTTCACCCGTCCACCATTGAGCCAAACATACCATTCTCCATCCGCTTCCATCCTTGCATCGATCGCCAGTACCACACATTGGCTGCCAAACTCCTTCGACAGGCCGGAAATAAGAGAAGGGTTTTTGAAGGCAGAAGTATTTACAGAGATTTTATCGGCACCATTTTGCAACAACACATTCACATCTTCCACGCTGGAAATCCCACCTCCAACCGTGAACGGTATATTAATATGATGAGCGATTCGGTTGACCAGCTCACTCAGCGTTTTTCTTTTTTCGTTCGTAGCCGTAATATCCAGGAATACCAGCTCATCTGCACCTTCCTGGGCGTAGCGCTGGCCCAGTTCCACGGGATCACCCGCATCCCTGATATTTTCAAAGTTGATGCCTTTAACCGTTCTGCCATCGCGAATGTCCAGGCAGGGTATGATTCTCTTTGTCAACATAATTATTTCCGTGAACTGAATGCCAATTTTAATCCAAGTCCTAATAGAATGGCGCCCGTGATCCTTGTTTGCCATTTTGAAAACCACGCCGACTGGCTGAGCCAACCGCCGATCCTTCCGAAAAGCAAGGCCACCAGTATATTTACAAGGGTGCCACTCACGTTGAACCAGCTGCCCAACAGAAGAACCTGTGCGTAAATTTTCCCGTTAGCCGGATTGATAAATTGCGGAAGGAATGCAAGAAAGAAAAGTGCCACTTTAGGATTCAGCACATTCGTGATCACCCCCTGCCAGAAGATCCTGGTATAGCGCATAGGCGGCACCGTTGGATCCGGTTTGAAATTATTTTTCTTGCTGATGATGGACTTCAATCCCAGGTAAGCAAGATAGGCCGCCCCCAGCCATTTAATGATTGAGAATGCCGTTGCCGAACTGGCGATGATCGCCGAAAGCCCTATCACAGCCCCCAGGATGTGAACCATACATCCACCCATAATCCCAAAAGCGGAAACAATTCCGGCTTTCACACCCTGGGCCGTGCTGCGCGTCGCAACATAGAGCATGTCGGCACCCGGCGTGAGGTTCAACATCAGGCTTGCGAAAGCAAAGAGTAAAAAATTGTGGATGTCCATCTGAATATCTTTTTAGCGGAAATTCACGGCCGACAATTCTTTCAACGTTATCCTTCCTTCATATATAGCCTTCCCGATAATGACGCCGCGGGTACCGATCCCCTCGAGTTGCTCCAGGTCACGCATGGAACTCACACCTCCGCTGGCCACGAAAAACAAATCAGGGAAGCGCGAAATGATTTCCTTGTACAAATCCAGGGCAGGACCTGCCAGCATTCCGTCCTTGCTGATATCCGTGCAGAATACCCGGTTCAACCCTTTCTCATTGTATTTCGCAATAAAATCATACACGATGATATCGGTGGTCTCGAGCCATCCCGATACCGCAATCTTTTCTTCCTTCACGTCAGCACCAAGAAAAAATTTCGCGGGGCCATACTGATCAATCCATGATTCGAACGTTTCTTCCTCCTTCACAGCAAGGCTACCGATGGTTGCCAGCCCGGCGCCCGAATCGAATACGATCTGAAGATCTTTTTCTTTTTTAATGCCGCCGCCAAAATCAATGTCCAAACCCGTTTTGCCGGCGATCTTCTCCAAAACCTTCCAGTTTTTGACAGAACCTGCTTTTGCACCGTCAAGGTCTACGAGATGTAGCCTGATCAAACCCGCATCTTCAAATGCCATAGCCACTTCCAATGGATCTTCATTATATATTTTCTTCTGCGAATAATCACCTTTCGTAAGCCTCACGCACTTGCCATCAATAATATCAATCGCCGGAATAATTTGCATCTATCTTCAGTTAAACCTTTTCAATAAAATTTCTGAGGATTCGCTCGCCCGCCTGAGCACTCTTCTCCGGATGAAACTGCACGCCGTAAAAATTCTTCTTATGTAACCCTGCACTATAGTCTTGTCCATAATTCGCTGTGGCAATCGTGTCTTCACCTTTCCCGGCATAATAGCCGTGAACGAAATAACAGAAACTATTCTCAGACACCCCTTCAAACAACCCGGTCTTGAGCTGATTGATATTGTTCCATCCAATTTGCGGAACCTTCAGTCTGGCCCCGGGTGCGGGCTTGAATAATTTCACGTCTTCGTCAAAAATCCCGAGGCAGTCCGTTTCATTTTCTTCGCTGTATCGACACATCAGCTGCATGCCGAGGCAGATTCCCAATACCGGCTGTTCCAAATTGACCAGCGTATTTTGCAATCCTTTTTCCCTGAGGTACTTCATGGCGGTGCTGGCTTCACCTACACCGGGAAAGATGACCTTGTCGGCGCGTTGGAGCTCTGCTGTGTCATCGGTCACCATAGCTTCCTTGCCAATTCGTTCCAGCGCATAGAGCACCGACCTGATATTTCCCGCATTATATTTTACAATCGCCAGTCGCATGTTAATTCCTGATAGAGTTGATGAAGTCTTTTGTGGCTTGATCAATATTCGGGGTTGCTGCGATTGCTTTAATATAGGCTGTGCCAATGATGGCACCAGCAGCAAAGGGTGTCACGGCGTCGAAACTAGCCTTGTCTTTGATGCCAAATCCAACCATCACCGGATTCCTGAGATGCAGGGATCCCAATCTTGAAAAATAGCTTTCGAGTAAATGGAAATTTTTATCCTTACCGGTGGTGGATGAGGATGACACCGCATATACAAATCCGCTGCTGAGCTGATCAATTTTTTGAATGCGCTCGTCAGAGGTCTCAGGGGTCACGAGGAAAATAAAATCGAGTCCATATTTTTTGATGACGGGACCATACTCTTCTTCAAATTCCTGGATTGGCAAGTCGGGGATGATCAAACCATCAACACCCCGTTCTGCTGCTGTTTTGCAAAATAGTTCAAACCCGTACTGCAATACGGGATTCAGGTAACCCATCAGGATCACGGGCAACTGAATGGACGGTCGAAGGGATTTCAGTTGCTCAAACAATTTGTGAATGCTCATCCCATTGTGGAGCGCCGTCGTGCCGCTGGCCTGAATCACAGGTCCATCCGCCAGCGGGTCGCTGTAAGGCATTCCAATTTCTACCATATCGGCCCCCGCAGCCTGAAGCGATTGCAAGACCACCATGGTGCTTTCCACTTCTGGAAAACCAGCGGTGCAATAAACGTTGAGAACGCCTTTTGACTTTGATTGAAATAGTTTTTCGATTCTTGACATGGTCAACAAGATTCAAGATTCAAGATTCAAGATTCAAGATTCAGGATTTGAGAATTTACAACAATCTACTGTCTACTGTCTACTGTCCACCGCCCCCATCGCTTTCATATACGCCGCCAGATCCTTGTCTCCCCTTCCACTCAAACAAATCACCACCCGGTCTTTCTTTGTAAACTGCAATTGATCCAAAGCAGCCAGTGCATGTGCAGTCTCGAGCGCAGGTATAATGCCTTCAAGTTTCGCCATTTGGAAAGCAGCATGTAGCGCTTCTACATCGGTTGCACTCAGGAATTTTCCCCGTCCCGATTTAAATAAGTGCGCGTGCAACGGCCCGATGCCTGGATAGTCAAGTCCCGCTGAAATGCTGTGTGGCTCCACCACCTGGCCATCTTCCGTTTGCATCACCAGGCTTTTGCTGCCGTGGAGGATGCCTGGCTTGCCCAGTTGCGTGGTTGCCGCACTAAATCCAGTGTTCACGCCCTGCCCCGCAGCTTCTACCGCAATCAGTTCCACGCTCTCTTCATCCAGGAAATGATAAAATGCACCCGCGGCATTGCTTCCACCGCCCACACAAGCCATTACATGTGTTGGCAACGGATTCCCGGTCTTCTCATCCAACTGCGTTCTGATTTCCTCACTGATCACGCTCTGAAATCGTGCCACCATGTCGGGATAAGGATGCGGGCCCACCACGCTTCCAATGATATAATGCGTGTCCTCTGGATTGTTGATCCAATCACGAATGGCTTCATTGGTGGCATCCTTCAATGTCTTACTACCACTCCTGGCCGGCACCACCGTTGCGCCGAGCATTTTCATTCTTGCTACATTGGGCGCTTGTCGCTCAATGTCTTTCTCTCCCATGTAAACAATGCATTCCATGCCTTTCAACGCGCAAACTGTCGCAGTGGCCACACCATGTTGACCGGCGCCTGTTTCAGCAATGATTCTCTTCTTTCCCAGTCTGATCGCGAGCAGAATCTGTCCGATGGTATTGTTGATCTTGTGCGCGCCGGTATGACAAAGGTCTTCGCGCTTCAGGAAGATATTCGTGTTGTACTTTTCGCTGAGCCGTTGTGCATAATAAAGTGGCGTTGGTCTTCCCACGTAGTCCTGCAACAAGCCATTGAACTCGGCCTGAAATTCAGGCTCCGCCATGATTTCGAGATATCTCTGCCGCAGTTCTTCCACGTTCGGAAAAAGCATTTCAGGAATAAATGCACCGCCGAACTGGCCATAGTAACCGTGAACCGTAGGCGATTTAAAACTTTGCGTCATAATCATTTTTTTATCCATCAACCGGTTTGTCGGGTGTGGGTAGCATGAGTTGCAGAAACTTGAGGTCAAGCCATTTCCCAAACTTGAAGCCGACCTGCTTGAAATGCGCTACTTCCACGAAACCAAATTTCTTGTGCAATTTCAAACTCACTTCGTTCGTGGCATCTATTCCTGCAATGATGGTGTGCATTTGCAATTTAAAAGCGGTGTCGATCAGCGGCTTCATCAGCAGTTTCCCAATTCCCCGTCCCCTGGCGGCGCTTGCCACGTGCACCGTATTTTCAGCTGAATATTTATAGGCCGCTGGCGCCCTGAAAGGCCCCAGCGTGCTGAATCCCAAAATTTTTCCGTCTTCATCAGCCACAAAAACGGGAATGCCCTGTTGCATTTTCTCTTCGAACCATGCCCGCCTCATTTCTAATGTGTGCGGCTCGTAATAATATATTGCCGTAGTGTGAAGTATTACGTCATTGTAAATCTCCAGCAGTTGAGGCAAATCGTGTTGGGTTGCTTCCCTGATCTGTATCATGATCCTGGATTTAATTCGCTTAGGAATTTTTTTACTTTCTGCATATCCTTAACACCCGGACTCATCTCAAACCTGCTGTTGATGTCAATGGAAAAGAGATCTTTGGCTACCGGAGAGCTGGCAAAACCCTGGAGCGAACTGACATCATCCGGGCCAATCCCGCCACTCAAAAAAAACGGCTTACCAATATTCAGTCCCTTCAACTTTTCCCAGTCAAATTTTTTGCCTGTCCCCCCAAAGTTGGATCCTTCCGTGTCAAATAGAAACATATCGCAAGAGTCCATGTACGGGTGGATCTTCCACTCAATGTCTGTTCCATCTCCCACGCGAATAACCTTCACCACGGTCACATAGTTTGAAATGCTTTCACAGAGCTTGGGTGTTTCATCGCCGTGCAATTGCACGATGTACAAACCGCAGGCGTCCACCATCTTCATCACTTCCTGCTGGGTAGCGTTAACAAAAACGCCAACCTTGTTAATTTGAAACTTTTCCCTCTTAAGTTGCTCCGGATCCAACCACCTCAGCAGGTAGCGGGGCGATTTTGGATAAAAGATAAACCCCGCAAACTCCACTTTCATCTCTTCTAATTCCCTAAGCTGGCTGATCTCAGTCATGCCGCAAACTTTCACTCTCATGGACGAATAATTTTGGGCCGGGCCCGGTTTAGGAATCCGTGAAGTTGTGCTTCACGTGTATCTTAAATTCGGGCAATCAATCAGTGGACATGGATGCTGTTCACAAATTCTCCAAATGCTTTAACAGGGTCAGATTGTTTCATGAATTGCTCGCCGATCAAAAAACCATGGTAGCCATTCTCCCGGAAAAGTTTGATTTGTAATGCAGAATGGATTCCGCTTTCCGCGACCTTGATCTTGTTAGCGGGAATCTTCTTTGACATCGCCAGGCTCCTATCCAAATCTACTGTAAAGCTTTTGAGGTCGCGATTGTTGATACCCACCAACTCGGTGTCCTCGCAAACATGTCTCAGTTCTTCTTCTGCGTGAAGTTCCAACAACACTTCCAATCCGAGATTTTTCGCAAAAGCGGCGAGTCTCTCAACTTCAGTTACTGAGAGGCAGGCAGCAATCAAAAGGACCGCATCGGCTCCCATCGATTTGGCTTCAACAACCTGGTATTCGTCAATGATAAAATCCTTCCTTAAAATCGGAATCTCATTCACCCTGGCCTTCTCGAGATCTTCCGTTGAGCCGCCAAAGAATGCCTCATCGGTCAATATTGACAGTGCGGATGCGCCTTTTGTGGAATAACCTTTCGTAACGGCTACCACATCTGCGCTTGCATTGATCACCCCCTTGGAAGGCGACTTTCTCTTAAACTCTGCAATGATGCCGGTCTTTAAGGGATCCAGAATGGACTGCTTTAACGAGATGGTTTTTCTCGAAAATGACGCAGCCGACTCAAGCTCACGGAAAGATTTTTCACCTTTTCGCCTCTTTACCTCCGATCTTTTTGAGGCAATGATGGTCTCAAGAATATTCAAACTATGTTCAGTTTGTGCCATTCAATTCAATTAATTTATTCAACGCCCGGAATGCTTTACCGCTCTCCAGGCTTTCAACCGCAGCATGATAAGCATCATCGTATTTTGAATAAGCACCCGTTGAATACAGTCCCATGGCTGCATTGGCGAGCACAACGGCTGTTTGGGCCCAGGTCCCCTCGGCTTTCAAAATCTTAAGAAAAATTTTTGCCGATTCCTCCACGGTTTGGCCGCCTTGGATATCTGTGGGGCTCACCATTCGCTTTCCCAGTTGTTCGGGCGTCATCACGCGCTCCCCCTGGTTGTTGATTACTTTGGTGTCGCCCGTGAGTGAAATTTCATCGTAGCCATCCAAACTGTGAATGATAGTGAATGAAGCATTCCCCTGCTGCAGAAGATAATTATAAATCCTTGCCATTTCCAGGTTGTAAACCCCCACCAGTTGAAACGCCGGCGAAGCGGGATTCACCATCGGGCCCAGCATATTAAAGAAAGTGCGTACGCCCAGGTTTTTTCGAATGGGCGCGACCAATTTCAATGCCGGGTGAAACAAGGGTGCGTGCAGGAAACAAATATTCGAACCTTCGAGTTCTCGTTTCAGCATAGATTCGTTATTGCTGAATTTATATCCCAACTGCTCCATCAAATTGGAAGCGCCGCTGATGGAGGAAGCACCATAATTTCCGTGCTTAGCTACCTTGCAGCCCGTTCCCGCCACAATGAAGCACGACAAGGTGGAAATATTAAAAGTATTTTTTCCATCGCCACCCGTACCCACGATATCAATGACCTGGTTGCCATTCAGGTCTACAGGTACGCAAAGCTCCAGCAAAGCATCCCTGAAACCCTGCAATTCTTCAATCGTAATGCTTCGCATGAGGTATACCGTTATGAAGGCGGAGATCTCGCTTTCGTTGTACTGGCCCTTGGATATACCCAACAAAACTTCCTTCGCCTTCGCGCGGTCCAGCGTTTTGTATTCAAATAAATATTGAAGGATCTTTTTCATGCCGTCAATTTTTTAACCAATTCCGAAGAATCTGTTCGCCCAGCGGTGTTAGTACACTTTCGGGATGGAACTGAACGCCCTGCACATCGTACTTTTTATGTTGAAGAGCCATCACGTAATTGTTTTCGTCTCTCGCCGTGATTTCAAGGTCTGAAGGAAAAGACTCATCGCTCACCACCCAGCTATGATAGCGACCCACCTCCAATTCCGTGGGGAGTCCTTCAAATAAAGGGCTTGCCTTTCCATTTTTCTCGTTTCGAATGGTTACGGGTGTAGCCACGCCGTGGTAAACGGTGGAGAGATTAACCAGCTTTCCACCAAAGGATTCGCCAATGGCCTGGTGACCCAGGCAAACGCCGAGGATGGACTTGGTGGGCGCATAAGCCCTGATCAAAGGCAGCAGCAAACCCGCTTCAGAAGGTATACCCGGCCCCGGTGAAAGTATGATCTTGTCATAAGCTGCCACCTCTTCCAGCGGAATCTGATCATTCCTCCGTACGTCCGTTTTTGTACCCGTGATTTTCTCAACGAGATGAACCAGGTTGTAGGTGAAAGAATCGTAATTGTCGAAAACTAGTATTTTCATGAATTCAAATTCAAAATTTAAAATTCAAAATTCAAAATTTATGAAACGTTCATATTCAATTTTGACTTTTGAATTTTGCATTTTTACTTTTTAATTTTTAATTTCCTGCGCCAGCAGAATTGCCTTCTTCAATGCATTCAACTTATTGTTCACTTCCTGCAATTCATTTTCCGGTACGCTTGCCGCTACAATCCCCGCACCCGCCTGGTAGGTCAGTGTATTCTGCCGGCTCAGGAAAGTGCGAATCATAATAGCGTGAACACAACTGCCATTGAATCCCATAAATCCAATGCAACCGCCATAATAGCTTCGCGCAGTGGATTCATATTCATCAATGAGTTTCATCGCTTTGAATTTTGGCGCCCCGCTCAGCGTGCCCATAGGAAATGTTGCCGCCAGCAGGGAAAAAGGATTGGCATTGGGCCTTGTCTTTCCCCTCACTTCGCTCACCAGGTGAATGACGTGAGAATAATACTGCACTTGCCGGTAAAGACTTACGATAACGTCGTCGCATAGCCGACTCAGGTCATTTCTTGCCAAATCAACCAGCATGACGTGTTCGGCATTTTCCTTTGCATCCAATAGCAACTTTTCCGCCATTTGGTGGTCGGTGTCATCATCACCCGTTCGTTTGAAGGTTCCCGCGATGGGATGAACAACGGCCTTTCCATTTTCGATCAGCAGCTGGCTTTCCGGCGAAGATCCCATCAGCCTGTAATCGCCATAGTCGAAAAAAAACAGGTAGGGCGAGGGATTGATATTGCGAAGGCTTCGGTACACATTGAACTCATCTCCCCTGAATTTTTGTTGAAATCGCCTGCTCAGCACAATCTGGAACACGTCTCCGCGGTAGCAGCTCTTAACCCCTTTTTTCACCATATCCATGTACCCCTCGTCAGTAAGATTTGAAATTTCTTCTCCTTCCGCACAAAAGGGATATACCGGCACATCCTTGCTCCTGATCAGCGATTCCACCACGGCCGGATCCGATTCCAAACCGGTAATCTGGTTCTCGCAAAGAAAGAGTTCGTCTTTGAAATGGTTAATGACAATAACGTACTGGTATAACCGGTAGCGCATGAGCGGAATCGCCGCACCCGTAGGTTGATCTGCGGGTTTGGCATTATTGAAACGAATCGTATCGAAAAATTGCACCGCATCGAAACTGGTATATCCGAACAGTCCCTGTGCAAATGCGGCATTCTTTTCGGCAATTGGGGACGGCTCAAAACGTTGCATAAAATTCCACAACAGGGTCGGCACTTCATTGGGATCCTGGATGGGAATTCTTTCGGGCTTTTCGCCGGGAAACTTGCATTCTAAACTACTCGTGCTGGTGATCTCCATACCGGCCACCGCATTGATACAAATGAAAGAAAAGCTGTTTTCCGCACTATGGTAATCGGTACTTTCCAGTAGAATGGTATCCCTGAAGCGATCGCGTACCCTTAGGTAGATCCCGACTGGCGTATATACATCTGCCAGCATTTTCCTGATTACGGTATTGATCCCAATCTTTTTCATGCTTTAAGCCTGTTCAGCGTCCATTGAATTTTATAAAATAAAAAGCCCCGAATAGTTCGGGGCCCAATATGATTGTACATTTTGCAATAGCATCACATGCCCCAAACGGAGTTGTTATGCCACCACCAATGTTTATTTATGCAAATGTTCATTCTGCTACAAATATGAAATCAAAATTCAAATTGACCAAATTTATTTCTTGAATGGGCCGCCTGGTCTAGAGTACACCCTTCGTGGAAGGCAGGTAATTGCTCATCGGATCTCTCCTCACGGCCATCCTGATCGCTTTTGCAAAGGCTTTGAAAATGGCCTCTATCTTATGGTGTTCATTTTCACCTTTGCATTCAATATTCAGGTTACACCGGGCAGCATCCGAAAATGACTTAAAGAAATGGAAAAACATTTCAGTAGGCATTTCCCCAATGCGCTCCCGCTTGAAGTCTGCGTTCCAGACCAGCCAGGGCCTGCCGCCAAAATCGATTAGCACTTTAGCTTCAGCTTCATCCATCGGCAATGCAAATCCGTATCGCTCCATGCCGCGTTTATCGGCCAGCGCCTTCGCAAATGCCTCTCCCAATGCAAGACCCGTGTCTTCAATGGTGTGGTGCTCGTCAATGTGCAGGTCACCATTCGCGCGAAGTGTCAAATCTATTCCGCCATGACGTGCAATCTGTTCCAGCATGTGATCAAAAAATCCCAGGCCGGTGATGATGGAAGCTTTTCCACTTCCATCCATATTCAATTCAATCCGAATTTGTGTTTCGTTGGTATTTCGTTCATGCGTTAATCTTCTCATGCCCAGTTTCAGGAACTCGTAAATGCGGCGCCATGATTGGGTTTCCAAACTGATCACCGGGCGAAGCGCTTCCATGGAATCCTTGATTTCTCCCCCACCCAGGTTCGCATCATTGTTCAGCCAAATGGCTTTGCATCCCAGGTTTTTTGCGAGTTGAACATCGGTGATCCGGTCGCCGATCACAAAAGAATTTGGGATATCATATTCGGGATTACCTAAGTAAGAAGTAAGCATGCCGGTGTTCGGCTTTCTTGTGGGTGCATTGTCTTTTGCCAGCGTCTTGTCGATCTTTACATCCGAAAAATGGATGTCTTCGTTGGCAAGGCTTTTCATAACGAAGTCCTGAACGGGCCAAAATGTATCTTCCGGGAAAGATGCTGAACCCAAGCCATCCTGGTTGGTGACCATCACTAGTTCATAGTCCATTTCCCGGGCGATGCGTCCCATGTACTCAAACATTTCCGGATAAAACTCCAGCTTGGAAAAAGAATCAACCTGGTAACTGGGCGGGTCTTCCTTGATCAACGTTCCATCACGATCTATAAACAGCACACGTTTCATCCCTATTTGATTTTCGCTTTCACCGATTTAACTTCTGAAGCAGAAACTGCGCTCGCTTTGTTGCCAAAGCTGTTGCGCACATAGGTCAGCACATCTGCAATTTCCTGGTCGGTCAAATTGGGATGCGCCGGCATTATATTTTCATAGGTCTCTCCATCAATTTCAATGGGCTTATCCAATCCCTTCACCACAACCGCGATGAGCGACTTCTTATCACCCAATACGTACTTCGTTTTGATCAGCGGAGGATTCATGCGCTGTACGCCGTTGCCCCCAACCTGGTGGCAGGGCAAACATTCTTTTTCGTACACTATTTTTCCTCTTTCCATCACAACCGGGGAAATTGAAGAAGTGGTTTTGGGTTTTGCAGCGGGTTTCGTTTGCGCGTCGGCATAATAAATTCCACTGGCCAGTATGAATACACCGGCTAAAGTTGCCAAAGTTCTCACCATACTTAGTTCTTTTTGTATACGATTTTGTAAACAGTTCCGCCAGCATCATCGGTCACATACAGGGAACCGTCGGGAGCCTGGGCCAATCCGCAGGGACGATGCTTGGCATTACCGCTGGATCTGTTTTCTTCAGATCCTGCAAAGCCATCCGCAAACACTTCCCAATTGCCGTCGGGCATTCCATTCTTAAAGGACAGGAAGACTACAAAAAATCCCGCCTGTGGTTTAGGCGCCCTGTTCCATGAGCCATGAAAAGCAATGAATGCACCATTCTTATATTTTTCCGGGAACATATTGCCCGTGTAAAAAAGTAATGCGTTAGGCGCCAGGTGACCCGGGAAAGCGTAAATCGGTTGATCCACATTTGCACAGCGGTCCTGCTTCTTGCTATCGCCACCATATTCAGGGTTCAATAATTTTTTGCTCTGGAACTGATCGTAGTAGCAATAAGGCCAGCCAAAGTTGGAGCCTTTCTTCACCCGCAACATTTCTTCTGCGGGCAAAACAGAACTCTGTTCTTCCGTATACATATTGTCGAACAACCTGTGCAGGTCATCACGGCCGTGTTGCATGGCATAGAGTTCATTCGTCTCATTGTTCCAGTCCAACCCAACAATATTCCTGATGCCCGTGCAATAACGGGTTCCCTGCGCATACGATTGGTTGAGTTGATCCACCTTGAATTGCCAGATACCACCTGCTGAATCGAGGATGGGGCAGGGATCCTGACCGGGTGAGCCCTTCGTCCTGTCTTGCACCTGGCAGGCATTGGAAGGTGCCCCAATGTTTACATATATATTCCCGGCGTTGTCAAGCGCGATGGATTTGGAAGAGTGTTGGTGATGATTCCAAAGTCCGGTTATAATTCTTTCGGGAGCGGTAGGATTAGAAACTTCATTTTTCGCGTCCAGTTTATAGCGATACACATCCTGGTCGGAGCTGGCATACAAATACCCATTTTTGATGGCGATGCCTGTTCCGGTATAATTGCCGAATCCTTTTTGCTCATCAGCCTTGCCATCGCCATTGGTATCCCGCAATCGGAAGATACCGTTGCCGTCTTTCAACTTTTCGAGTTTAACGTATACGTCGCCGTTAGCATTAACAACAATATGACGTGCGCCCCGCAGGTTATCTGCAACGACCACTGCATTGAAGCCTGTGGGTAAGGTTAAACCTGCATTGTCGTCCGGAGCCGTCCGTCCGGGCGTTTTCTTTGCCTGTGTGGTGTCTCCGGCGCAGGCTGTAAATGCACTTAAGGAGATGAATGATATTACAAGAAGGATTTTGGTAAAAGGTTTCATATCCTGAATTTTATGCTGAATGGAAGATAAATTTAGCATTTATACGATGAACTCGCTTAAAACCCTGATCAATTCTTCATTTTCTTTCGGTGTTCCAACGGTGATTCGTAAACATCCTTCACATAATTCCACATAACTTCGATCTCTGACTATGATACCGCGGTGTTCAAGGTAAGCGTAGATGGCTTTTGCATCTACAGTTTTGACCAGTATGAAATTGGCGTCGCTGGGGTAAATATTCAACACACAATTCAATACCCTGAGTTCCGCCACCAGTTCTTCCCGGCTGTTAACAATTACCCGGATCATCTCATTTACCTGGTCTACTTCATCCAGCGCTTTCAACACTAGTTCCTGCGTGGCCTGGCCAATGTTGTAGGGAGGCTTCACTTTGTTGTAGATGCCAACAATTTCCTCACTCGCAAAAGCCATGCCCAGACGCAGTCCTGCCAATCCCCAGGCCTTGGAAAGGGTTTGCATCACAACAAGATTGGGATATTCTTCCAGCTCCTGGATAAAAGACTTATGCCTTGAAAAATTAATATAAGCCTCGTCGATGACGACCAGTCCGGGGAAATTGTTAAGAACAATTTCAATATCTTCCCGATTCATCGAATTACCGGTTGGATTGTTGGGTGAACACAACCAGATGATACGCGTATTCTCGTCTACCAGGTTCTCCAGGTGAATCAGGTCGAGCTGAAAATTGTCCAATAACCTCGCCCGCCTGATTTCAACGTCATTGATATGCGCACTCACCTCGTACATACCGTAGGTCGGCGGATTGATGATGACATTCGATTTACCGGGTTCGCAAAATGCACGGTATAAAATGTCGATGCATTCATCGCTCCCATTGCCCAGGAAAATATTGGCCACAGGCACACCCTTAATCGCCGCCAACTTTTGTTTGATCAACACCTGGTGCGGATCGGGGTAACGATTGTACCATTTGATGAGTGGAGAGCCCAGGCTGTTTTCGTTGGCGTCCAGGAAAACCCTGGCTTCACCCGAATATTCATCGCGCGCGGAGGAATAAGGTTTCAGGTCCCTGATGTTTGGTCGAATGATATTTTGAAGATTGAACATAGAAGTGATTTTGGATACCAGATGCCAGATACCGGATAGTTTGGGTGTGAGGAGTGCACACACCCAAACTCAAACCCGCGCTCACGCTATCCGGCATCCGGTATCCGGTATCTGGTATCCTTTATTCTAATTCTCACTGCCTCCGCGTGCGCTTCCAATCCCTCTGCCATGGCCATAGCGTCAACGGTGGGGGCAATGGACTGCAAGCCGGCCCTGCTCAACTTTTGAACCGTAATTTTCTTTACAAAACTGTCAACACTAACACCGCTGTATACCCGCGCATGTCCGTTAGTGGGCAGGGTATGATTGGTGCCACTGGCATAATCGCCCACCGATTCGGGTGAAAAATTCCCCAGGAAAATCGACCCGGCATTGGTCATCCTTTCAGCAATCTTCTCATCCTCTTTGCAGGAAATGATGAGGTGCTCTGGTGCATAGGCGTTAACGAGAGCAATGGCCTCTTCCAATTCCTCCATGATTGCAATTCGGCTGTTGTCCAACGATTTTTTCGCCATCTCCCGTCTTGGCAATTTCCCGAGTTGGAGGACAAGTTCGTCCTGCACTTTTCCTGCAATTTTTTCATCCAGGCATACCAGCAAGACCTGGCTATCGGCGCCATGCTCAGCCTGCGATAACAGGTCGGCCGCGACAAACGCAGGTTCCGCTGTTTCATCGGCGAGGACACATACTTCGCTCGGACCAGCAGGCATATCGACTGCCAGTCCCTGAAGCTGCGCCAACCGCTTGGCGCTGGTTACGTACTGGTTTCCGGGTCCGAATATTTTGTAAACTGCGGGTATGGTAGCCGTGCCAAAGGTCATGGCAGCGATGGCTTGTGCGCCACCAACCTTAAAAATTTTAGAAATTCCCACCAGCTTTGCGGCAAACAGGATGGCCGGCGAAATTTTCCCGTCTGCGTTTGGAGGCGTACACAATATGATGTCTGCGCAGCCTGCGATAGCGGCGGGAATGCCAAGCATTAATACCGTTGAAAACAATGGCGCCGTGCCACCGGGAATGTATAAGCCCACTCTTTCGATGCCCACACTTTTCCTCCAGCACTGCACGCCGGGCATGGTCTCTACTCTTTCTTCAGGCCTGGCTTGTGAACGATGGAATTTTTCAATATTCGCAGCCGCCTGTTGAACGGCTGATTTTAATTCTGTCGAAATCAGATGCTCAGCCTCCTCTATTTCGCTTAGGCTAACCCGTAAGTCAAGTATTTTCACCTTATCAAACTGTTGGGCCATGGCGATCAAAGCCTCATCCCCTTTTGATTTCACCTCGTTCATGATCCCCAACACGGCTTTGTCGAGCTCACCGGGATCCATCGCCGGCCTTGTGATCAGTTCCTTCCACGCTGATTTTGGAGGGTTTCTGAAAATTCGCATACAATTCTTTTAGATTACCATTTTTTCGATGGGCACAACCAGGATTCCCTGTGCGCCTGCACCCTTTAATTTCTCTATGATCTCCCAGAATTCATCCTCACTCAATACACTATGGATAGAACTCCAGCCAGCTTCCGCCAGTGGCAATACGGTTGGGCTCTTCATACCCGGCAGCAGCGAAATGATTTCATCCAATTTTTCATTCGGGGCATTTAGCAGCACGTATTTATTCTTCTTCGCTTTCTTCACCGCCTGAATTCTGAACAGCAGCTTGTCGAGCCACTCCTCCTGTTGTTTACCCAGGATTTCGTTACGGATGAGCACGGCCTGGGAATTGAGAATGGTTTCTGCTTCCTTCAATCCATTCATGAACAAGGTGGATCCACTACTCACCAGGTCGCAGATGGCGTCGGCCAGGCCGATGCCAGGGGCGATTTCAACCGATCCGCTGATCTCGTGAATCTCTACATCGACCTGCTTGTCTGAAAGCCATTTTTTAACGAGGTAGGGATAGCTGGTGGCAATTTTCTTTCCCTGCAGGGAAAAGATGTCCTCATAGCGATCATTTCGCCGAACGGCAACACTTAACCTGCATTTGCCGAATCCAAGCTTCTCAATCACTTCTACATTTTTGTTCTTTTCGTACACGACATTTTCACCCACAATGCCAATGTCTGCCACCGCATCTTCCACATATTGCGGTATATCGTCATCGCGCAGAAAATACACTTCAAGCGGGAAATTGAGTGCCTCCGACTTCAGTTTATTGACGCCGTTGGAGATATCAATGCCGCACTCTTTCAGCAGTTTGATGGAGTCCTCGTGTAACCTCCCTGATTTCTGGATCGCCAGTTTTAGTTTGTCCATGAACTATGTTTTCCGTTTAAAGGGGGATAAAATGAAACAGGGCCTACGATGTAAGCCCTGTTTCTGGTATTGTTTATTGTACAATGCATCACCGGCCTACCCGTTGGGTAAGATATGATGATGGTGGTTGTACGTGAGAATTATCATGAGCGCAAAGATAGTCGGAAAAGCGAAATGAGCAAAAACTAGTTGAATAGTTGCACAGTTAACCAGTTAACCGGTTAACTAATCAACTGGTTAACTGACTAACTCTCCTTCTTCATATACTCCTTAAACTTCTCATTCACATACCTCAACATATCTTCATGATTGGCGGAGCGACAGAACTTATACGTGGGCCGATAGCGCAACATGAATTGTTGCAGGGAATCCCCTTTCAGGCTCGTGAGCCGGGACACGTTGGCCCTCGAAAACCTGTAATCCACATAGGCTGCCTCCTCCTGTTTTTCAAATTGTTTTCGGAATTCACGTTTCTTTTTCTCGCTGCTCGAAAAATAGGTAAAGGGGCTAATTGATATCCCTACCCCATCGCTGGGCGCATTACCCCCGCGGATAGTTGAAGTGGGTCCTTTTTCTATGACGTCCTCAAATTCTTCAGCCCGGCTGATGGAATCCTCCTGGTATGCATCCAGTCCGCTGATCTTAACTTCCGACATCCGCACATATTTCCGGGACATGTAAATATTCACGGTATCGATGAGCCACCTCCTCTTAATGATCAGGGTATCCTGCTTATACCCACTCGTCGACACAAAAATGGTGTCGCCTTCTGATGCCATAATGCTATAATTGCCGCCACGGTCAGATTGACGAAACACATTCTTCGTTCTATTGTAAATGTTGACGGCCGGGAGCACGAGGTCGAAATCCCGATCAATGATTCTTCCACGTAGCGTTTGCGCTTCAAGCAGCGAAGGAATTAGCAGTATCAATATTCCCAGAAAGCAGCGCATGACATAAAACTAGCCAGCTTGCCACCAGCAATTGTGTGCCGATCTTTAATCTTCTGTTAAAACTCCGAAATTTTTAAAACCCGTAATCCAGATTAAGTTCAGGATGCGTCGTACTTTTGTATCGATCCGCGCGTCTGATTAAAAAGCCTTAATGTGATGAAATCGCTGATAAAACTTTTTTATTTCCTGGTACTTTTCTGTTGCGCTTATAAGGCAAGTGCTCAGAAGGTCGATAGTATCTATTTCAACTTATATACCGATAGTCTGAAGAAGGGAACCTATAACTATATCAATGTAGAGGGTAAATTGTCTGACGGGCGCATCGTTCCACTTGACTCGAACACGATCATCTTCCACAGTTCGGTGGGCAAATTTTCAGCCAACAGTCTGTGGCTGGATCCGGACCTGAAAGCCGAAAAAATAGAAGTGACCGCCGTCCTTCGCGCCAATCCCAAATTAAGTCGCGAAATCACAATCTATGTGAAGAAAAAAGAAAATACAGAGCGGCTTAAAACAATCGACGAAATTTTGGGTAAGAAGAAGAATCAAATAAAGTAAAAAGTAAAAATTCAAAAGTCAAAATTCAAAAATGGGCAGTACACATTGCCTTTTGAATTTTGACTTTTGAATTTTGAATTTTTACCTATTACTGCCATTTCTTGGCATCTTCGAGGAACTTCGCCAGCCCGATATCCGTTAGTGGATGCTTGAGCAATCCCATGATGGATTCCAGCGGACAGGTGCACACATGCGCCCCCATTTCAGCTGCCTTAATGATGTGCAGCGGACTGCGGATTGAAGCCGCGAGGATTTCCGATTTGTAACCCTGCACCGTATAAATATGATGAATTTGCCCGATGAGTTCCATTCCGTCCCAACCACCGTCGTCGATGCGACCAATGAAAGGTGAAACATAATTGGCGCCAGCCTTGGCAGCAAGAATGGCTTGCCCGGCGGAAAAAACCAGTGTACAGTTGGTGCGAATGCCATTGTCGTGAAACCACTTCAGGGCTTTCACGCCGTCACGAATCATTGGAACTTTCACAACGATGCGGGGATGGATCGCAGCAAGTTTTTTTCCTTCGTCAATAATGCCCTGGAAATCGGTGGAGATTACTTCTGCACTGATGTCTCCGTTCACGATTTCACAAATCGTTTTATAGTGATTGGTAACTGCAGCCTCACCCTTGATACCTTCTTTGGCCATCAAAGATGGGTTGGTTGTCACACCATCCAGGATGCCCATGTCATTGGCTTCCTTGATTTGCGACAGGTTGGCGGTATCGATAAAGAATTTCATATAGTTGATTTATGCCTGATTCGGGCAAAGTAACGATATTTCAAAAAAAATGGCAAGTTACTTACATCGCACCGCTCAACCACTCACCCTTGCTGCCTTCCGGCCCTGGGGGGTTCAGCAGGAGCTGGTCGTATAAGACTTGCCGATGCGAAGGTAGGGAAAAAAGTTGACCGGTTGACTAGTTAACCGGTTGATCAGTTGATAGGTACTCTGGTTAACTGATTAACTGATTAACTTGTTAACTGGTTAACTGCTCACCTAAACTGCACCGCCTTCGCTGGCCTTATCGATCTCGTAATCATTGTAGGAATTAAAAGTGCGAGAAAACAGGTCACCAATGTTGCAAGCGCAACAGCACCCACCTGCCACCAAATAATTCTCACCGGTGCCGTGGCCATATAATAGGCCTCTTCATTGAGCGTGATGAACCCGGTCTTCGATTGCAAAAGACAAATCCCCAACCCCAGTACGAGTCCCCAGAAAATTCCGCGCAAACAAATGTACGTTCCTTCGGAGGCAAAAATTGCCTGGATCGTGCTGTTCTTTGCACCCAGCGATTTCAAAACGCCTACCATCCTGGTTCGCTCCAGTACCAAAATGATTAAACAGGTGATGAGGTTGATGATGGCCACCACAATCATGATGCCGAGAATAACACGCTTGTTCAGGTTTTGTAAATTCAGCCAGTCGAAGATCTGCGGATAAATTTCTCTCATCGTCAAACTATTCCACTGTTGTGGCAATGCATTGAAGATCGATTCACTCACCTGGTCCATCTTGGGATAATCCCTGATGAAAATCTCATAACCGCCAATATCATCGGGCTTCCAGTCATTCATTCGTCTGACCAATTTTAAATCGCCCAGCGCAAAAACATTGTCGTAGACTTCAATACCTGTCTTATAGATGCCAACAATTTTCAGTTTTCTTGTCCTCGGCTTTTCGCCATTGGGTTGAATAAAATAGATGAGCAAACTGGTATCCACGCCCACTTTCAGCTGCTTGGCCGTGTATTCAGAAATGACGATCTCGTTGCTATAGCCGCTGTCCTGGAAATGCACCCACCTGCCTGCTTTGAGAAAACGATCCAGCTCTTTGAAATTATAAGCAGAATCAACGCCTTTGAAAATAATGCCCTCAATGGTTTCTGAAGTGCGAAGGATGGCCGATTTGGTGGCAAAGGCCTGAAGCTGCACCACTTCCCTGCTTTGTCGGATTGCCCGCTCAACCGAATCGTTTCTTTCGATGGGTGTTTCCTCAGAAATGTTTGCGCGCAAGGGTTCGTAATGTTGCACCCTGATATGTCCGCAAAAACTGAACACCTTCTTGCTCACAGCCTCCTGGAATCCATTGACGAAAGCGAGGGCGACGATCATCACGGCTACACTGATCGCCGTAGCGACCGTGGCCAGCCGGATGATGAAGCGCGAAAAAGATTTCTCTTCATTAAAAGATATGCGTCTCGCTATGAAACTCGCAATATTCAAGAAGGATGATTTTACTAACTTGTGAAGATAAATGAATTATTGCATGCTGTATCCGAATGCTGTAATTAGATCCCTGGTCGTGTTGGTCATTTGTTTCGCGCATCTCCATTCCGCTGCGCAACGATATCCTGATCAGATTTTCGTACCCAATATCAAGACTGTAAAGTTGAACAAATATGGCGATCCTTTTTCTTACCCGATCATCGCACTCAACAGCAGCGACCGGCTTGAGTTACATTTTGATGATATGGACGCCAATATCAAAAGTTATTATTATACCATTGAGCTCTGTGATGCCGATTGGAAGCCAGCATTGATGAGCTTCCTGGATTATGCGAGAGGCTTTACCAATGTGCGCATTACAACCTATCGCAATTCTGCCATCGCGCTAACAAGATACACGCACTACCAGGCTACCTTTCCCGATCGGGACCTGGCACCCACCAAAACCGGCAACTATGTGTTGAAGGTTTTTTTGAATGGTGACAGTTCAAAAATGATCATATCAAGGAGATTCCTGGTTGTAGACCCACGTATTTCAATCGCCGCACAAATCCAACAACCCTTCAATCCTGATTTGTTCCGGTCGCATCAACTTGTTCATGTCGCCATCAATACGCCCGCTGTGAATGTCACCTACCCCAACCAGATCCGGGTATTTGTACTGCAGAACAATCGCTGGGACAATTGTATTCATGACCTAACACCTACGCTCATGCGTAACGCTTATTACGAGTATAACATGGAGAACCAATGCGTGATGCCCGGCGGCAAGGAGTGGCGATGGCTGGACCTGAGAAGTTTTCGTTTGCTGAGTGACAGGGTAAGCCGGCAGGAAAACACGAATACATCAAACGAATTATTCACGAAGCAGGAATATCCACGGCCCGGACAACGATACGTATATTTCAGAGACAACAACGGAATGTACATCAGCGAAACCACTGAGGGGCTTAATCCCTACTGGAATGCAGACTATGCCAAGGTGCACTTCAGTTTTCAGCCCACAGACAAACTGCCCTATGAAGGCAAGAACCTTTGCATTTTCGGTGAGATGACAAATTATGGTATGGGTGATGGTGCAAAGCTGAGCTGGAATGAAAGCACACAGTCTTACGAAACGACCCTATTCCTCAAGCAGGGTTATTACGATTACATTTATGGGCTCACAGATCCAAACGACCCACATCACAAATTCACATCTGATGTTACCGAAGGCGACAGCTGGGAGACAGAAAACATGTATACGGTTTTAATTTATTATCGCGACCTGGGCGGCAGGTATGACCAGCTGCTGGGGATTGCATTTTTAAACTCAATGTTGAATCGACCTGGTAATTGAGGTATTGGGTATCCTTTAACCTTTAACCCTTCACTTCGTAAGTTGATATAGAATAATTCCCGTCGCCACGGCCGCATTCAGCGACTCTGCTTCACCAAGTCTTGGAATAGTGATTTTTTCCCGGGCGCGTTCCAGCCATTCCTTCTTCAATCCCTTCGATTCATTGCCGATCAAAATGAACCCTTCATTCAGCGAGTCCATTTCATGAATATTTCTGCCAGTCAGCGCTGTGGCATACAGTGGAATTTCAGAGTGCCTGTTCAAAAATTCATCAAGGTCTTCATAGAAACATGCCACCCGCAGAAAACTTCCCATCGAAGACTGGATGACCTTGGGATTGTAAATCTCCGTGCTATCCCGGCTGCACACAATTTGTTTTAGACCGAACCAGTCTGCGATTCGAACCATCGTACCAAGGTTACCGGGATCCTGAATGGTATCAAGGAGCAGTGTAAGTGTCTTGTTAAACTTCGGAATTTGAGGTATTGACTTTCTCATCACCGCGAGAACCTGGTTGGGCGTCGTTAGCGCAGAAATTTTTTCCAGCTCGCTTTTTTCAATCGGGAAAACCCTGTCTTCGGCTATGTTTTTCAGTAAGTCTCGTTCCGCTTCGATCCATCCTTCCAAAGCATAAATCGACTCCACCTCCGAAGCCGCCTGGCGGCAGCATTCCGTCACTATCTTCGGGCCTTCCACCAGAAATTTCGATTCCTCATCCCTGAATTTTTTCTGGTATAAACTTTGAATATATTTGACCTGTGATTTGCTTAGCATCCCTGGAAAAATTATGCCCCTATTGCGACCAATATTTTCTATGACCCGTCGTATCCTCTATCCCCTGATTGGTCTGCTTTTTTTCGCATCCTGTTCCGTCACCTCCGTCAAGAAATACCAACCGGGCGTTCCCTTCGTCTTCGAAAATAAAGTAAATATTGTTGCTTCCAGGATGAAGGTGGATACAAAATCAGATCTTCAGTCCAAATTGGAGGCACAAATCGAAGACAGCGTTAAACCCAAGCCCAAGACCTGGCTCTTCGTTTACCAGAGCCTGAAACGACCTCCCAAATACGACACCAATTATATTGCGAAGTCCAGGGTCAACATGAAAAACCTGCTGACGGCACAGGGCTATTTCTTTGGCAACGTGAAGTCCGATACAAGCCTCACGGTACGCAGCGATCAGAAAAGGGTGAAGGTCACCTACACGGTTGAACCAGGGAAAAACTTTATCATCGATTCGGTTAGGATAAGTTTTAACGACAGCGGCCTTCAAAAGCTGGCGCTGGCGAAACAGAATGAAACCCTCCTGAAGAAAAAGACACCATTCACCTATGGCCTGATCAACGAGGAGCTCAATCGCCTCATGGTCATCTATCGGAACAACGGTTATTTTAAGTTGACGAGGGATGACCTGTATGCTGAGGTAGACACGGTACTCGTCGGCTTGATTGACCCAACTCTCGATCCTTTCGAACAAATCCGACTCCTTACTGAAGGATTAAAGAAAAAGCAAAGTCCCACGATCTCCATCGAGTTGAAACAGGCGCCACCAAAAGACTCGTCTCATTTATTTCAATACAAAGTGGGCGAAGTTTTTATATATCCTGATGTGCCTTTTACGGGTGATTATCCCGATACACTTACAACCATTAAGGTCCGTCGCTTCACCATCAGGGAGAGCGAAGATCTGTTCCGACCCAGGACGCTGATCAGAAACATTAGTTTAAGACCCGATAGCATATTCAGGCAAAATGATTTCGCTCAAACGCTTTACGACTTCAACAAGATTCCTGCCTGGCAAAACGCAAGCCTGCAGGCCTTTCCAGTGGATTCCACAAAAAAGGTGGATTTCTCGCTCCGGCTCGTTCCCGCGAAAAGGCATTTCTTCAGTATCGACCTGGAGGGGTCCAGTATTCTCAACTCCAACCAAAACACCATCCTGGTTGCGGGTAACAACGGCCTGGCGGTAAACTTCGTTCTGAAGAACAGGAATGTTGCCAAACGTGCCATTCAATTAGAGAATGTACTAAGGGCTGGAATTGAATTCAACAATTTTGCGAAAATCCTGTCGAATGAATTCGCATCAAATAACAGGTTGGTATTGCCCTGGCTGGCCTCTCCGATTAAATTAAAAAAGCCGAGACGATTTCTTAATCCACGTTCATTCATCAGTCTTGACGGTTCCTATGTAGATCGATACAACTATTACCGCGTGCTGTCACTGAATACCAACTTTGGTTACGAATGGAAAACCAAACCCAACGAACTGTGGCAATTCAAACCCATCAATATCGAGTACACCAAATTCCTTCGCGTGGATTCAGCTTTCGAGCAGGCGCTAAAGGATTTCCCGCTACTGGCTTATTCATACAACAACGGTCTGGTGATTGGGCCGAATATTTCCTATTCACTAAAATTTTCTGGCAATAATCCGCGCAAGGTTAACGCCTTCAGGGTTTCATTGGAAGAGTCGGGACTGATCATGGGTGCCTTGTTCAAGGGACTCACGGATACGGGTCATATTCTCGAAAACCTGTACCGATTCTGGCGCGCTGATCTGGATTTTCGGCACTACATCACCAATGCATCACGGAAAACCAACCTGATCTTTCGATTTCACGGAGGTTACGGTCACGGTTATGCGACGAGGAGCAACAACGGAGCGACACTTCCCTTTTTTAAACAGTATATCGCCGGAGGCCCCAACAGCATGCGCGGCTGGCAACTCAGGAAATTGGGAATCGGTTCGAATATATTTTATGATACCCTTGAGAACGGAAAATTTAACGACCGCTATGCCGATATCATCCTGGAGGGAAATATTGAATATCGCTTCGACTTGTTCCCGATCTATGGATTTTGGATCAGGGGCGCATTGTTCACCGACGTTGGAAATATTTGGAACAGCAGCACCAATACGCTGGCAAATGTGAGGCTTGAATACGCCGACCTATCGCTGAACCGCTTCTATACCGACCTTGGGGTTGACGCCGGCGCTGGCGTGCGCGTTGACTTCAATTTCTTCCTATTGCGATTCGATTTTGGATTCCCGCTAAAAAATCCGCTGTACGCGTCTGACCCGGCCAAGGATCCGATGAATGACGGGTGGTTCGTCAAAGACAAGTGGAATAAGCCCACCTTTCAATTTGGACTGGGCTATCCGTTCTGAGACTCCTGAAGTACTTCCTGGATCTCTTTAACCCAATCCTCCACCGATTTTGCGTCTTCCAGTTTAAATTCACCAATCCTGGTACGGCAAAGACTGCTCAAATAGGCACCACATCCCAGGGCCCGACCGAAATCATTTGCCAGGCTTCGGATATACGTCCCCGTAGAACACACGACCCTGAACCTGACGACAGGCATTTGTTCAACATGAACATCAAAGGCAGAAATGTTGATGGGCCTGGGTTCCAGCACCACGTCCCGGCCCTTCCTGGCCAACAGGTAAGCGGGCTTTCCATCTTTTTTGATGGCAGAATAAATGGGTGGCACCTGCTGAATCTCACCCGAAAACAAAAGCGCAGCCTGCTGCAGGTCTGATTCAGAAATATGGTCGTAGCGCCTAAAATTAGCCGGCTCAGATTCCAGGTCATAGGTTGGCGTTTCCGCGCCCAGGGTAAAACTGCCAGTGTACTCTTTTTCCCGGGCCATGTATTGATTGATCTGCTTGGTCATCCTGCCGGTGCACAAAATGAGCAACCCGGATGCCAGCGGATCGAGGGTCCCTGCGTGCCCTACTTTCTTTGTTCGCACGGCATTTCTCAGTTTTCGTACAACATCGAAAGATGTCCAGTGCAGGGGCTTATTCACCAGCAGAACACGGCCTTCTTCGTATGGGTTTGTCTTTTGCAAAATCAGCGTCAAAGCTGCAAAGCTAAGCGAGACGAACTAAAATTTTTTTCTTTTGAAAATGCAAAATAATTTTAGCCCTTCCGGAAAAACCCTGCATGACACTTATCCAGCACAAAGACGACGGCGTTCGATATCAGCAACAGGTTGACAATGCCCGGGAATTCCTGATCCCTTTTATTCAGCAATACTTTCCCCTCTCATCTTCCACCCGCGTACTCGACATCGGTTGCGGTGAAGGCGGGGTACTCATTCCATTCCTGGAAATGGGATGCCCATGCACCGGAATCGAACTTTATGAACCAAGGGCGATACTTGCCCGCCAGTTCCTGGCGAACTATGTCCAATCGGGGCAGGCAGAAATCATCAACCAGAATATTTACGAAGAGGCCGCGCTTGAGAAATACAAGGACCAGTTTGACCTGATCCTGTTGAAAGATGTAATTGAACACATCCCCGACCAGGAGCGATTCATCCCCTACCTGAAAAAATTTCTCAGACCCGGCGGGATGGTCTATTTCGGATTTCCACCCTGGTATATGCCGCACGGCGGGCATCAACAGGTTTGCAAAAGCAAATTCCTCTCCTTTCTGCCCTGGTTTCACCTGCTGCCAAAACCCATTTACAAGGGGATCCTGAAAATGTTCGGCGAATACGACGCCGTGATCCAGGAATTGATGGAAATTAAAGACACCGGTATCAGCATCGAGCGCTTCGAAAAAATCGTGAAGAAAAGCGATTTCAAAATTGGTGGGAAGAATTTTTATCTTATCAACCCGATCTACAAATTCAAGTTCGGACTAAAGCCCCGGAAACAATTGGGATTGATCTCGGCGATTCCCTTTGTGAGGAATTTTTTTACAACATGCGTCTACTATGTAATAGGGTATTAGGTATTTGGTATTGGGTATTGGGTAAACGGTATTTAATTTCCTAATACCTAATACCTAATACCCAATCCCATGCTAAATAGCTTGTCTCGCCTTTAATTCAAGATACTTATTCAACGTATTCACAGTAACATTCTTCGGCGCGGTGAGTATGGTCAGAATACCATACCGTTGCAACTCCTTTACGATGAGTTTCTTTTCAAATGCAAATTTCTCAGCGATGGTTTTAGTGTAGATCGTCTCCAGGTCTTTTGCGGGCTGATCAATGAGTTGTTTTAGTTCGGTATTTTCAAAAAATACAACCAGCAACAAGTGATGCTGTGCAATCCTGCGCAAATAAGGCAGCTGCCGCTGCATACCCGAGAGTGATTCAAAATTCGTGAACAATACAATCAGGCTTCGTTGCGTGATCCGGTTCCGTATGGCGGAATACAATTTTTCGAAATCACTTTCCAGGTACCGCGTTTTCTGGCTGTACAGCAATTCAAGTATCGATTGCATTTGCGTCGCCTTCTTCTCTGCCGGTAAAAATGCGCTGATCTTTTCCGCAAAGCTTATCAACCCTGCCTTGTCCTGCTTCAGCAAAGCTACATTCAACAACACCAGCGAAGCATTGATGGCATAGTCAAGCAAACTCAGCTCTTCAAATGGCATCTTCATCACCCTTCCTTTGTCTATCACACAATAAATCTGCTGACTTTTCTCATCCGTATAATTGTTCATCATTAACTGGCCCTTGCGTGCCGTCGCCTTCCAGTTAATGGTTCGGTAATCATCCCCTCGTACGTATTCTTTAATCTGCTCGAATTCCATGCTGTGCCCTATGCGCCTGATTTTCTTTACACCCACTTCACTCAAGCGGTTGGAAATCGCCATCAGCTGATATTTCCTCATTTGCAAATAAGAAGGATACACCGGCACCTTAACGTGCTCTCCCTGTTTGAACCTTCGTTGCAGGAGACCCAGGCGCGTGCTTACGTACACATTGATCAATCCGAACTCATACTCGCCCCTTTTCACGGGCCGCAATTCATATTGGATGCGCTCGCTTTTACCTATTCCCATCTTCAGTTTAAACAATACATCTCTTTTCTGAAACTGGTGTGGAATCTCGTCAACCACCTGCACATGGACAGGAAAACGGTATTTGCTTTCAAGAAAAATCGAAATAGAATTTGGATCGCCATTACTTAGCCTTTCGGCAAGTGCGCGCCTCGCAAAAAACATCTCCTTTTTTGAAAAGAGAAGGAAATATTCAGACAGGAACAGCATCAAAACAACCCCGGCGAAGTCAAACGGAATGTCGCCCAACCATACCAGGAAATACCTGAACAGGAATAGTGCACTGGCTGTAATAACCAGCACGTAAAAACGCGGGCGGAAAAATAAATTCCCAATATATCTTGACCAGAATCTTTTAAGCATGGTGAATGCTTTACCTCGGGACTTCTATTTTTTTAAGAATAGTTTCAATAATCTGATCCGTGGATACGCCTTCCATCTCCCGCTCCGGCGTCACAATCAGGCGATGTCTCAACACGGCGGGCACCACGTCCAGCACATCATCCGGCGTTACAAAGTCACGGCCACGCATACCTGCAAATGCTTTAGCGCTCTTGAGGATGGCAACGGAAGCCCTCGGACTGCCGCCCAAATACAGCGATTTGTTATTTCGCGTTTCATGAACGATGGACGCTATGAATTCAAGCACTTTCGGTTCGATATGCAAACCAGCCACCTGTTTGCGGTAAGCGCCTATTTGAGATGCGGTCAATACTTTGTTCACAAGGCTATCAAAATTCATTGTCCTGCCCTCGTGAGAATATTGCAGGATACTTACCTCCTCCTGAAGGCTTGGATAGCGCACTTCAATCTTGAAAAGGAAACGGTCCAGTTGCGCCTCAGGTAATTTGTAGGTCCCTTCCTGCTCAATCGGGTTTTGTGTTGCCAATACCAGGAAGGGCTGGTCTGCAGCATAAGTGACCCCATCCACGGTGATCTGCTTTTCTTCCATCACTTCGAACAAAGCCGCCTGCGTTTTGGCTGGTGAACGGTTGATCTCATCAATCAACACCAGGTTGCTGAAAATGGGTCCACGCCTGAATTGGAAGTCGCCAGTTTGCGGATTAAACACTGAAGTCCCAATCACATCACTGGGCATAAGGTCGGGTGTAAACTGGATTCGCGAAAATGGAATGTCGAGGCAGCGCGCCAGTAATTTTGCAGTAAGGGTCTTTGCCACACCGGGCACGCCTTCAATAAGCACGTGGCCATCTGCTAATATGGCCGCGAGCAACAGGTCAATCATCTCCGTTTGACCAACGATTACCTTTCCGATTTCGTTCCTGATGTCCTGAACGGCCTTGTTCAGCGAACTAAGATCTGTTGAACTCACATAAAAATTTTGTTCCATCATTATTGGGCTTTTGCATAAAATTCATCAATCATATTATTGACCGCCACCAGCGAAACATCATCCAGCGTATTCACCTCCTGCACGCGGTTCAAATTACTAAACAGGTTTTCAACCTCTATTTCCGGAATACCCGTCTTATGGGCAACCGCGCGAACCAATTCCTCCTGGGGCAGGCTTGTCTGTATATAAAGCTTATTGCGGATAAAATCCATCAGATAGCTGATTTGCTTAAGTGCAATATTCTTATTGTCTCTTCTTTCATAATAAACATTGCCAACCGTGCTCACAAAATCTAACGTCGTATTCCTGAGGGGTTCAATCACGGGGATAATGCGTTGCCGCCGCTTCGATTCAAAGAATACGTAGATCAGCATGGCAAGTAGCGCAAATCGAAGAGACCAGCGCAGCATTTGGTTATTGAGAAAATATCGCAACGGGTTGCCGGATCCTTCTGCACCCAACTTATAATATTCATCCCAGTAAATATGATCTACCGTCTTCGGAATATAAGATAAGGCCTTTGCTGTATAATCTTCCTTGCCCGGCAACATCATGAAATAATTACTGAAGCAGAGCGGTGAAGCGTGCACCAAGAATTCACCCTGCCCCCAGGGTATCCTGATAAAATTCACCTGCTTTTCGTTGAACTTTCCTAAAACCTGGTAGCGCACTGAATCAAACCTTGAAAAATAACCATCAACCAGGTACCTCTTGCAAGTATACCCGCTATCGGTGAGCAGTGCTGGATGTGTAAAATTGAGGTTGCCATTCCGCTTATCGAGCGGCGGATAAAAAAACTCGCTATTATCAAAGTGCAGGGTATCCAGCAGATTTTGCGAATAAGTGCTTGCCGACAGGAAAACATAATTCCCCAGCTTCACGTAGTTAAGCAATTCGGAGATATCATCCTTGCTGAGTTCCAGGGAGGGATCAATCAGAAAATATGCAGTGTTGCTGTCAATTGAATTATTCACCTGTTCGTATACCGGTGCCCGGTAGGATTCAATCTGTGCAGCTGGAAAAATATCCTTGAGCCGGTCATACAGGATGTAGCTGCCATAAGGATTTTTGTCCTCCCTGCTCAAGCTCATGTTCCAGTCCTGCTCGCGAGGCTTATAAATCTCCATCAATACATATAGGATGAATAGCAAGCCGAGGGCGATATATGTAAGCTTCCGTCTCAATAATTATAATTGCCTGTTGAATTGTTTGAATTGATCTTTGAGTTCAAGAAAATCCTCCCTGCTCACCCGCCGTTCTCCATACCAGCTGTATTCAAAATCACGCGTCAGGTTGCGGAACAATGAGGCATAGCCGCTTTGCCCAAGTTCCAGGGAGTATACCGTATTGGTTTTGTTGATCTGCCAGTTTATGAGTTGCCGCTCACTAAGCTTTTTCAAAGTCTGCAGGTAAAGCAGGCGGATACCCATCCTGAAATTGCCCGTCTCTTCTGCCCTGGCAATGGCGTCTTCAAAATTGAGCGTGTGAATATCTTCCTCGCCGATCTGGTAATCAAGTCCCCCGTCTTCTTCCGATTTTGAGAACATCCCCATCTTGCTCATACCGGTCAGTCGCAGGATGACATAGGTGATGATTGCAACTGAAAGAACAATAAGAATGGTTCTATAGGTAATCCTGCCGCCTTTCGTGCTCAGCAACTCCTCTACATTTCGCCAAAACCATTCCACGAATCGTTGCCAGAGGGACTTGTTGGGTGCACGGTTTCGCTCATACTGGTAATCGGGGTCATTGCGAAAAGCTTCTATTTTCTCTGAAGAAAAATGCCTTACCTCTACCCTGGAGCTACTGTCGGGGTGGATCCCTTTTTGTGCAAACCCCGTGGCGCACAAAACGAAATAAATGAATATTGTCAACAGCCATCGCATGGTGTCAATACTGCTCTTCTATGTTGTCAAAATTATTGTTTTCCGTATTGCCGAGGTTTTCGATCCTCCGCATGATGCCGGTGCCGTCAAACTGCTCAACCAGGTTGAAATAATTTAATGAAATCGAAATGATCAGGATGAGTGAGAAAAGCGAGGAGAAAATATTCAAAATAGAAGTGACGATCCCGACGGTTGTACCAATATCCTTTGTCGTGAAATAGGAGGCCAGGCCCACGACCAAACCCACAATGAATCCGATCAGGGCCGAAGAAATATAATAGATCATTGCGGCAACCAGATAAATGGCCAGCGAGATCCAGAAATTATTCTTGATAATAATAAAGCATCTCGAAAAAGCATCCCCAAAGGAAAGGTCCTCCATCATCACCACAATGGGAAACGGTGCAAGGATCGTAGCAAAATAAAAGAAGGGGAAGCAGCAAAAGAACACACTGATCACGATCAGTATATCGACAGGAAGAGAGTAAATAAAGATTTTTAAAAAGTACCTTTTGAAATTCTGCCATACCTGATCTACACTTGGCTTTTCCCCATTGTTCTGATCATAATGTTTGATGTAGGCGCCGGCCGTTGTTATGATAGCGGCGTACGCAAGTAATCCGAAGATCAGCACCATAAAATATTCCGGGGAGAAAATGCTGGGCACATCGGTATCGGTGCTCACGGGGTTAGTACCTATATTCCTGATCCGGTCAAGGAATCCAAAGTTTCTGGATTGATAAATACCATTAAATATGGCGTGAATGAGGAGAAAGATTCCGCAAATGGAAAAGAAGGCTTTCACCAGTTGTTTCCCATTCTGACGGATAAAGGAAAAGGTATCATTGAAATTTTCACCGAAGTCTCTCAGCTTTCTGAGCTCAACTTTTGATTCAGCCATAGTTGGAAATTGTCATTCGAAAGGTCCTCAGCATTCTTTTGAGCCCTCTCTATTTTTTTGTGGAGATAAATTGGATAGAATACAAAATACCATAAGATGAGGCAAAGCGAGGCTGCGAGTATGGAAATCTTCAACGCGACCGGCATTTCTTTATAATGCCGGGTCACAAATCCCTCAAAAAACGCAGCGACAATGAAAAACGGGACCAGTCCGAATGTGATTTTCATCGCGTCCTTTGCTCCTCTCAACAACGAATGCCAGCGGCTAAAGGTCTTGGGGAACAGCAAGCTGTTGCCCAACGCCAACCCCGCGCAACCGGCAATGATGATGACGGAAATCTCTATAGTCCCATGAATGAAAACGGCCAGAATAGAATTCCATCCAATTCCGTGACGGAAAAAATAATATTCAAAGGCTCCCAGCATGATCCCATTGTGCAATAGAAAAATAACGGTAAATATTCCCGCACTGATTCCGGTCACAAACATCAGGAAGGCTACATAGATATTGTTAAATGCGATATACATAAACATCGTCAGTTCATCGCCCGAGCGATATACACCAAACGGATCACCCTTTTCAATATTCTCATTCGTCATATTCACGTAGTCCGGACCCAGGATCAACTTCACGAATGACTCATCGTATTTGGCAGATAAAACACCAATGCAAACGAAGGCCATAAAAAACAGGAAAGAATACAGGAGTTGTCGCTGGTATTTATGAAATAACCAGGGCAATTCATACTGCCAGAAGCTCCAAACCCTTGCCTTTTTTTCTTTTTTATTCCTGTAAATTTTCTGGTGAAAGCGCGAGGTAAGACCGTTGAGGTAGTTGGTGGTATTACTGCCGGGGTAGAAGGTTCGCGCGTAGGCGAGATCATCCGTAAGTTCCACAAACCGGTCTGCAAATATGTCGGGGTTATCAAGCCCATGAAGCTCCTGTTCGTACTGCTTCCATTTGTCAGCATTTTGCTTCAGGAATTGGGCTTCTCGCATGGCTGGTAAGATAGCTCAAAAAATTGTTCAACAAAATTTATTTCACCACTGGTACGTTTGGTAATATTGTAGTTCCCTGTAATCGCAATAAATGAATACCGTAAGCGTTCGCACCACCCAGAATATCGAATTGGAATTCGACCTGGCCAGTCTCGGAGAGAGGCTGGTGGCATGGTTGATCGATGTGTTAATCTTCGGGGCCTATTTTTTTATTATCAGCTTTATCATTAATGTAAGTTCGCTCGATCGCCTTCTTTCAAGAAGTCCCTGGCTTACATTCTTCATCGCGGTTCCTTTCGTTTTCTATAACCTGGTCTGCGAAATCTGGCTCAACGGACAAACCGTTGGCAAGCGCGTCATGAAGGTAAAGGTCATCAGCCTGAATGGCACGCAGGCCACCTTCGGTCAATACCTGCTCCGCTGGCTTTTCAGAATCATAGACATATTTATGTCCAACGGACTGGTGGCTTTTATTTGCATTGCAGTGAGTCAGAAAAAACAACGCCTTGGGGATATGGTTGCCGGCACTACCGTAATCAAAACTGAACCGCGTGTTGCATTCCAGGATACACTATTCGTACCTACCCAGGAAACTTACACGGTGAGCTTTCCGGAAGTGGTGCAATTGCGGGACTCGGACGTGCAACTGATCAAGGAGGTGCAACTCAATGTGCACCGAAGTGGCAATACCATGCTGGCATATCATACTGCAGAAAAGATCAAGCAACTGCTGGACATCCAATCACCCCTGGAGCCCCTGCATTTCCTTAATGTTGTCTTGGCCGACTACAATCACCTGGCCAGCAAACTTTAATTGTTCGGGAATTAACGATTGAAATCTCTCATGTAATGACTTGGATCAGTGAGTACACCAATGCCGAACAGAACCATCAGGCAAATCCAGATCAAGAAGAAGAGAATAGAAGGAATCAATCCGATGATAGCACAAATCCTTCCGGTTTTCAAATTGCTCCATGATTGCGGAGAATAAATACCCGGATTGGACGCATACAGGGTTCTGTCCCTGCCGTAAAGTATTAGTGCAACAATCGAGAGGATGACGCCGGGTATGCCATAGCAGAAACAACCCACAATGGAAAGAATTCCCAACACCATAACTGCAGATGCATTAGGCAAAGGCATTTGACCGGGTGGAGGGGAGAACTGCTGATTTTCCATCAGACGAAGATTTGATGATTGATGATCTTGTAAATATAATTCCCAACAATGAGAATCACAACGACCACCTGACCGTAACGGATAATCGACGCACCATGGGCAAACTGCTTTTTCAGGTGTAGAAGTGCAAATCCAAGCAAGAGCAACATCGGCACAAGTGCAGGGTAAAGACTGAAACTATGAATCCACTCTCCTCTCATCAGTGCAATCATGCTGCGCTGCATTCCGCAACCCGGACACTGCATGTGTAAGTATTTCCTGGAAGGACAGGCTAACTGAAGGCTTTCAAGCCAATTGACAAAATGGAGATAAATATTGATTAAGGTCATGGATTCAGGATGCAGGATTCAGGATTCAAATTTTTTTACAACCCCGTAATACCGAAATACCGGCATACCGTATTACCGAGCTAATAAGCAAGCGCAAATAAAACTCGTTGCTTCGATGGCTTTCCCGTCAAAATGCACTTACCCTCTTCCATTGCATTATTGAGCGGTATGCACCGAATAGTGGCCTTCGTAAGATCCTTGATTTTTTCTTCTGTTTCCGGCGTTCCATCCCAGTGCGCGGAAATAAAGCCCCCCTTTTCTTCCAGCAGTTTCACAAATTCATCCCAGGTGTCGGCCTTCGTGATCATGGACTCGCGGAAACTGAGCGCCTTGTTGTACATATTCTGCTGAATTTCTCCGAGCAGCTTTTGAATCGTCTCCGGCAGTCCATCCATAGGCACCGTGGTCTTTTCACGCGTGTCGCGCCGGGCTACTTCAGCCGTTTTATTTTCCAGGTCACGTGCACCGATTGCAATTCTGATGGGCACGCCTTTCAATTCATACTCAGCGAATTTCCATCCGGGACGCGCATTGTCGTTGTCGTCGTACTTTGCACGAATACCCATTGACTTCAACGTCTGCATCAATTCTTTCACGCGCGTGTCAATCAGGGCCTTTTGTTCGTCTCCCTTATAAATCGGAACAACTACCACCTGTGTTGGTGCAAGCCGGGGCGGCATGATCAATCCTTCGTCATCACTGTGCACCATCACCAATGCCCCGATCATACGCGTAGTAAGGCCCCAGGAAGTTGCCCAAACGTATTCCTGCTTATTTTCTTTGCTCAGGAAGAGCACATCAAATGCTTTTGCAAAATTCTGTCCCAGGAAATGCGAGGTTCCGGCTTGCAATGCCTTTCCATCCTGCATCAATGCTTCGATACAATAGGTTTCTTCGGCACCGGCAAACCTTTCATTCGGAGATTTCACGCCGCGGATCACAGGCATCGCCATATATTCTTCGGCAAACTCCGCATAAACGCGTAGCATTTGTTCTGCTTCTGCAACGGCTTCTTCGGAAGTTGCGTGGGCCGTATGCCCTTCCTGCCATAAAAATTCGGCAGTGCGCAAAAAAAGACGAGTGCGCATCTCCCAGCGAACCACGTTTGCCCATTGGTTGATGAGTAGCGGCAGGTCGCGATAAGATTGGATCCAGGTTTTATAGGTATTCCAGATGATGGTCTCAGACGTTGGTCTTACAATAAGCTCCTCCTCCAATTTGGCCTCGGGATCTACGACTAAGCCTCCCCCATTCGGGTCATTTTTCAACCGGTAATGGGTCACTACCGCGCACTCCTTTGCAAAGCCCTCTACGTGGGCGGCTTCCCGACTCAAAAAACTCTTGGGAATGAAGAGAGGAAAATAGGCATTCTGATGACCCGTTTCCTTGAACATCCTGTCCAGCTGATCCCGCATATTTTCCCAAAGGGCATATCCATAAGGTTTAATGACCATACAGCCCCTGACGGCCGAATAATCTGCTAATCCACCCTTAATTACTAGATCATTATACCATTGTGAATAGTCCGCCGAACGTGAGGTGATTTCCTTGCTCATAATAGATTTTCTTAAGAAAGGTCTGCTTTTGCAACCCGGTTCTAAATCCTTGAATCTTAGTGCCTCCGGAAGGCGTGAAGACCACCGTGGTTTACCATTTTTTTAACAGCGTTGATGCAATGATTTGCTTCTTTCGGGCATCTAATTGACGTAGATTGAATTAGCAAATCCGCGCAAAAATAAGTAACTTCATATCATAAATTAAACCCCAGGCCATGAACACTCGAATTTTACTCCTGGCGATTTCTGCAGCCGCTTTAAGCAGTTGTAGCTCAGTATATAAAACGGGCCAAACCCCCGATGATGTATACTACTCTCCTGCCCAGGAAAAGCCGGCGTATGTGAGCGGGCAATCGCAGGATCAAAACGATTACCGGGGAAACCGTGATTATACCGGCAACAACTACTATAGCGATTATTACCTCAGGTTCAAGTCCAGCAATTATTACCGCTGGTCTACTTTTGACGACTATTACTGGTATAACTGGAGGTATAATACTTATTTGTATGATCCGTTCTATAGCCCCGTCTATTACGGCAATCCCTACATGAATCCTTATACGTATTACAATCCCAAGTACTACACCACTTCCAACTATTCAGGTCCTAGGATGTATAACCTGAATACGTACGACAATACGTCGAAGCAGGGCACTTATTACAATCCGAAATTGGGTAACAACCTCAACACGACTTCGAGGACTTATAGCAACACGACCTCGTCCGACCGGGGTGGTTTCTTAAGAAGCGTGTTCTCAGGCAACAGCAAGAGCAGTTATTACAACCCCTCTTCGGGTAATAATGGCCGTTACAATGGTGGCACTACGCGTACTTTTGATTCCGGAAATTCGGGAAGAAGTAGTTCAGGCTCCAACTCGGGCAGCTCGTCTTCGGGTAGCCGTTCCAGTGGTGGTAGCAGCGGCGGAAGTGCCCCGGTAAGAAAATTCTAGGGTGAGTGATCAAATGATTTTCGGCAAACATTAATCGTGACATTCGTGCCACAAATGGAATTGTTTACCCATTTCTCTAAGAATATGACTCCTTTCTCAAAGTCAGCAATTGCAGTTTCAATATTCGTTCTGGCATATTCAGCCGCCTCCGCCCAGGAACCCACAGATGCGCTGAGGTATTCTTATCTAAATCCCAGCGGTAGTGCCAGGAACCAGGCAATTGGAGGGGCCGGCATAGGACTTGGAGGAGATATCACCAACACCTTTTTGAACCCCGCGGGAATCGCCATGTTCAAAACCAATGAATTTGTGCTCACGCCTGGATTTAGTTTTGGAAATTATAAATCGACTTATCTCGGCAATGGCGATAAGGATTCGAAATCCAGTTTCAATTTCGGAAGTACCGGTTTTGTATTTGCAGTGCCCAATTCAAAGGGAGCGAAATGGCGGAACTTCAGTTTTGGTATCGGGCTGAACAAGCTTGCAGATTTTAATTCCAATATCGCGCTCAGCGGCCTCAACAACCAAAGCTCTTATTCTGAAAAATACCTGGAAGAACTGACCAACGCCAATGTTACCAATCCCAACGACGCCGCGAATAATTTCCCTTACGGCTCCAGCCTGGCCTTCAACACTTTTCTCGTTGACACCATCAGTGGCGCGGGCGGAGAAGTTGCGGGATATCGTACACAGGCGACCACTGCAACGGGTTTGATCCAGCGTGAAAAAATTAATACAAAGGGCGGCCTTTCTGAGTTTGGTCTTGCGGGCGGAGGAAATCTTGCCGACAAATTCTATGTCGGCTTTGGACTGGGTATTGATATTTTGAATTATGACCGAACCAGTACATACGATGAAGCCGATGCCACCGAAGTACTCAATAATTTCAACTATTTCACTGTTGACGAAATGCTGAAGACCACCGGGGTGGGCATTAACCTGAAGCTGGGTGGGATATACAAGCCATCGGAATTTCTTCGACTCGGACTAAATGTAACGACGCCCACTTGGTTTAGCATGAAGGATGAATACACCACTAAAGTGACCACTAGCCTGGAAGGATACGGAGGCCCGCCCGACATAAAATTCCAAAGTTCCACCGATCTCAATAATGGTAATCCCGGCGCCTTCGAATACAATTATCGTTCGCCCTGGCGAATTGGTGGTGGCGTTGCGTTTGTATTTCGTGAAGACAAGGATATTGCCAATCAAAAAGGGTTCGTGACCGCAGATGTAGAGTGGGTTGATTACGGTGGAAGTGCATACCATACTGCCACCAACGGCGATCAAAGCGCCTCGGATTATTTTACCAAACTGAATTCAACCATCAAGGACCAATATAAAAGCGGATTTAATTTCCGCGCGGGTGGAGAATTAAAATTTAAGACCATCATGGCGCGCGCCGGATTCGCTTATTTGGCTGGCCCTTATAATGATGAGAAATTCAAGGCCAACCGTCTCAATCTTAGTGGCGGCCTGGGTTATCGCGATAAGGGCATGTTTATTGATCTTACCTATGTCCAAACTTTCGGCAAAGACGGACTCTATCCTTACCGTTTGGAGCAGGGACCCTTCTCTCCCGCTTCACTGAAGGGCAGCCGCGGAAATATCTTACTTACTTTTGGGGTGAAGTTTTGACTCTGGATTGCAGATTATGGATTGTGGATTGTGGATCTACAATCAACAATCTACAATCCACAATCGATTATTAATACCTTTGGTAAAATCGAAACTATTTGAGCCTCAAGGGTCGCCTCATCGCCGCCATCATTATTCTGATTCCCCTTTCTGTTTTTCCCTGGATCAACTATTTCGATCTGCGGTATGAAGAACCTCGCAGGGGTATCGTTGCGCTTGAAATGTATTTGACGGGCGACTACATCGTGCCGCGCATTCATGGCACATTCTATTACAACAAGCCTCCCTTCTTCAATTGGATGATCCTGGGATTGTTTAGCCTTTTTGGCCGTTTCGATGAATGGTTAGTGAGACTGCCCTCCCTGTTGGGTTGGCTGGGAATCGGCATCCTGAATTTTTTCACCGTCAGGAAATATGTCAGCAAGGATGCAGCGTACATATCCAGCTTTTATTTTTTGACCGCGGGAGATATCTATTTCTATGAAACGATGGAGAGTGGTGAAATGGATTTGTTTTATTCTTTCCTGGTCGTTTGCCAGGTGTTAAGCATTTTTCATTTCTGGCAGCAAAGAAAATGGCTACCGCTCTTTCTTCTTTCTTATGCGTTCATGGCGATGGGCCTGCTCACTAAGGGTCTTCCGTCTCTGCCCTTCCAGGCTTTAACACTTCTCGCCATCGCAGTATATAACCGGCAATGGAAATGGCTGTTCAGTTGGCAGCACTTCGCAGGAATTTTACTATCTGTATTACTGGTGGGAGGATATTTTTATGCCTATTCGCTCAGGGCACCGCTCTCAAATTTTCTCTTCAAGTTATTTAATGAAGCCTCCGAAAAAAGCGGATTCGAAAGCAGGATTAAGGACCTCCTGCTCTCTCCCGTCAATTATCCGCTGGCTACCTTGAAATGGCTACTCCCCTGGTCTTTAGTGGTTGTATTCTTTTTCGTGAAGGGAACATGGCCAAAGATTCGCGCGAACCCTTACCTGCAATTTGTTGTGTTTTTTATTTTCTTCAATCTTCCGCTCTATTTCTTCACTGGAAGCCCCAAGAGTAGATATGTATTCATGTTCTTTCCTTTTTTCACCACGCTGCTTGCTTATGTAACACTCACTAATGCAGAACGGCTGCCGAAAATCAGGAATGGCCTAAAATGGTTTGGACTGGTATTAATGTGCCTGTTCACGCTGGTCTTCCTGGTTGTCCCTTTTTTGAACATCGCGAAACCCGTGTCCATGGCGGGTTTAAAAGGGTTTGGGATTGCCTTTCTCCTGGTGCTGATGATCTATTGTTATTGGAAGCGACCAACGTTAAGAAACTATGCATTCATTCTCTTCCTGGTTCTGGCAAAAACAGGATTCAATTTTTTCTATTTCCCCATTTTTAAGGCGGTCGACAAAGACAGGGGAATGAACATCAAACCAAACCTGGAAGCGATTGTTCAAATCACTGGGAAAGACCCCGTATATTATTTCAACCACAAAGAGAGGGTGCATGCGAAAATGGCGATTGGTCCAATCAAATTTGATTCGGTTACAATGTTCACACCGCCGTTTATATCTTATGAAGTACCATTTTATTACACGCAAAAAACCCAAAATATTCTTCGCTTCACAGATCAGCTGGAACCGGGGAATTATTATATCACGCTTTCCGACGCGCATTTGAATAAGCCCTTCACCATTCTGCACAGGTTTACAGATTATTCGGAAAATAAAGAAGTGATGTTGATTAAAACGGGGGATCCGGAATAACTTAGTACTAGGTACTAAGTACTAAGTCATGGAAAATATTTTAAGAATTTTATTTTCCGATGGAAAATATTTTTGTATTTTTGTTTTCCAATGTCGGACGAACTCAAAGAAAGGATTGTAGCCGTTTCGCTGAAACAGTTTGAAAAACACGGAATTAGGAAAATGACCGTGCAGAACCTGGTAGCCCCACTAGGCATTTCAACGAAAACAGTATACAAATACTTCCCCGATAAGGAAGCACTCCTGAAGGCCTGTCTCAGGTTACACTATAATAAACTGGCCGTAGACGACGAAATGATTCAAAAAGAATCACTTTCGCCGCCCTGCCTGCTGTTGAAACTGGGCTATCATGCCGTCCGTTTGGATTTCGGAATGAACCACCTCTTCTATCACGACCTGAATTATTACTACCCCAAACTGCAAGATGCAACGCTTGGCAAGCAATACTCCCAATATGCCGGGCTGTTGAAACAACTCTTTGAACGCGGCAAATCAGAAGGGTATTTCAGAAAAGATCTTCAAATCCCGGTAATCCTGATTTCAATCCGCACGCTTTATACATCCATCACGCGAACTGATCAATTTAAAAAGGCAGGGCTTTCACCGGAAAACCTGATAAAAAACACGGTTGAAACTTATATCCGGGGGCTGTGTACTGCAAAAGGACTAGCAGATATCGACAAAAATTACTCAAGGATCACTCAATAATCCAATATGAAATTCCGACTCATCGCAATTGTAATGATCTCCTTATCGTTTTTCAAGGCTTCAGGACAGCAAACTTTGAGCCTGATGCCTCTGCCCAGGCAAATAAGCTTGCAGCAGGGTGAATTTGCAGTTACTGACCAATTCGCAATCGCTGTAGAGGCCGATGCCCAAGACACCATTCTCTACAAAGCAGTGAACCGATTCTACCAGGCATTAAATCTAAAAAGCAGCCTGTATTTCATCCAAAGAAGCATTACACCGGCAGGCAAGCAGGGTACAGCATCCATGAGATTAAGAGTTGGAAAGAAGTCAGAATTTGTCCCTGGTGTAGACGAATCATACAAACTTGAGATCTCCGCGAATGAAGTTGTACTCGAGGCTCCCAATACCATCGGCGCGCTGCGCGGGCTTGAAACCCTTTACCAGCTGTGCTCCAGGAAGGCAGACAAATTTTATTTTCCCGCCCTGTCCATTCAGGACGCACCACGATTCGCCTGGAGAGGCTTGATGATCGACGTTTCGAGACACTTTATACCGATGGAATCGATCAAAAGAAATGTAGAAGCAATGGCCGAAGTGAAAATGAACGTACTTCATATTCACCTGTCAGACAATGAAGGATTTCGGATTGAATCAAGAGTACTCCCACTTCTGCACCAGAAAGGATCTAACGGTCAATACTACACGCAAACCCAGATCAAAGAGTTGATCGAATTTGCACGCGAAAGAGGAATCATGGTCGTTCCGGAATTCGACATGCCAAGCCACGCACTAAGTTGGTTCCCAGGTTACCCGGTACTTTCCAGTTCTCCCGGCCCATTTGAACCGGGTGCGCCCTTCGACTTCAGCAAGCTTCCTAAACGGGACCTGATGTCGATCATGCAATTTGTTCAAACCAGTCCATTTCCGGCTATAGACCCCAGCAAGGATAGCACCTATCTATTGCTTGAAAAATTCATTGCGGAAATGTCTGCGCTTTTCCCTTCACCCTACATACATATTGGGGCAGACGAAAACAATGGTGTGGTCTGGAAGAACAATCCTGACATTGTGAAATTCATGGAGAAGAATAAAATTCCGGATACCCACGCATTACAAGCATATTTCGTAAACAGGATGTTTGGTATTATACGCAAATATCACAAGCGGCCCGTCGGATGGGAAGAACTGTTTACAAAGGGCATAACAAATGACATAACCGTGCAGGTTTGGCAGAATGCTGTCTATGCAACAAAGGTGTTGGAGAATAACAATCCCTTACTGATATCAAGAGGATTTTACCTTGATCTATTCATGCCCTCTTATATCCATTACAATAACCCAGACATCAATATCAGGCTGGGTAACGGAAAACCAATTGGTGGCGAAGCAGCACAGTGGACAGAGGCGGCAGATGCATCAAATGTCGAAGCCAGGATTTGGCCTCGTAATGCCGCAATTGCAGAAAGATTTTGGTCTGATTCTTCAGTAGTCGACGTGGAAGATATGTACCGTCGCCTGTTTGTAGTCAGTCATGAATTGGATCGGCGTGGACTCCAACACATCATTCAGTATCAACAGGGCATCAGACGCCTGGCGGGCGAAGCGGATGTGAATGCAATTGAAGACTTCCTGGATGTATTGAGTCCTGTGAAGGGATACAAAAAATTGTTTTCAAGATTCACAGCCCCGGAAGGTATGTTATTGCAAACGGCACCCTTGAATGAAGTTTCCGATGTGGTACTTGTGGATAATCCTGCGAGATGGAAATTTCACCATGCAGTACTTGAATGCCTAAACAAAAAAGACAGCGCCTCCTTCACCGTGGTAGCAGCATACCTTGAGAAATGGAATCGTTGTGCAGCTGAATTGGAAGGCCCTGTTGCAACCCAGGCTCAACTGGTGAAAGTGAATACCCATCTTCAGAATTTGAAGAAGGCTTCGGAGATTGGACTGGAAGCCCTTTCAAAAATCAAGACGGGCCAGTCGCCCTCAGCGGAATGGATACAGGAAAAAACTTCAATCGTTGCTTCTGCGAACAAGCCACAGGCCGAAACCGAGATCAGCATCCTTGGGGATATTCTTTCGTTGGTGAAACAACAGGCTGTTCCTTTACCTGCAACGTATCCGGTGTTCTAGAAATTAAAAAGTAAAAATTCAAAAGTGTATGTATTTTTTTTGAATTTTTACTTTTTAATTTTGAATTTCTGAATCGTATTCCCTGTGATATCTCCAATATAAACATTGCCCTCACGGTCAACCGCAAGGTCGTGATACCAGCTTTTGTGGCCTTTGTAGAACCCACTTCTTCCGATTTTGCTGAGCACCTTTCCCTCCTTATCCATGATGATGAGATCAGACCCTTCATGAATCAATCCCATCCCGTTCACCTTGTCATCCACGGCTAGAAATTGTTGTGTACGTACATTGTAATCAATTGAACAAATGTGGCCGAATTCCTTGTCGGACCATTGTTTCAGGAAATGGCCGGAGGAATCGAATACCTGCACCCTGCTGTTCTCACGATCTGCCACGTATACATTCCCTTCCTCGTCCAACACAATGCCATGAGGAATATCGAATTCACCGTTCCCATTTCCTTTTACGCCCCACTCGAACAAAAATTTTCCATCGGCTGAGAATTTAGCAACGCGGCTATTTCCATATCCGTCGCTGACATAAAATGAACCGTCTTTTGCAATGGCAACTGCGGTGGGCATGTTGAAATGAGCAGAATCATGTCCTGCTACACCTGCCTCACCCAGTTTCAAAAGAAGCTTGCCTTCATGCGTGAATTTCATCACTTGGTTTAACCCACAATCTGTGACCCAAACATTGTTTTCATGATCAACCGTCAGGCCGTGGGGCATCGTAAACAGGTGATCGCCCCAACTGCTGAGGAGTTTGCCATTGCGGGGATCAATAATCAATATCGTATTGGCTGTAATGGGTGTATCAGGTAATGGTCCAACCTGTGGCCATGATCGGTATGCGCGATGAAAAACAAGGAGGTTGCCGCTGGTGTCGATGTCGAGTCCGGTTGGATTCCCCAACAAGAGTCCTTCAGGCAGTTTGGGCCAGTCCATCACCTGTTCATACAATTGCGGCATAACCTTTTCTGTTTTGGAAGCATTATTGCATGAAGTGAAAAGGCAAATTGCCAGGAAAATTTGGAAAGCCTGCCTGCCATTCATTCTTCAAACCTAGTACTTAGTACTACTCCATTCCCAATTTTTTCAACACCTGTATACCAACCATCTTTCCGCGGAACAGGCCGGTATCAAGCGCGGGCCGGAAATGGATGCCGCCGTACAACCTGCTTACAGATGCCTCGCTGGCTGCGGCTGCGAATGAAGGAAAATCGCGCTCCATGCCAATGTAGGCCTTATCTGCGTCGTCGTGAAATGAAAAATTTTCACCAAACAATTTCGTCAACACGGTTGCAGACGCCGACGTGATGGTGCTATGACCGCTTGTGAATTCGGGGAAGGAAGGGGTTTGGAGAAAGGGTTCCCATTTTTTGTCGATCCACATGTTGATGATGGTGATCGGCCGTATATATTCGTAATGATATTTATTATCCCAACAGGAAATAAATGCATCCAGCAATGCCATTGAGGTCAGCGCGTAAGCCTCTGCAGTCTTCACCGGGTTCGCTTTCGTTTTTCTGCAGGCGATGGCCGTAATGCCCATCCAGTGGCCGCCCGGCGTGATCTTCTTATTCGCAAACATCATGTGGCCCTGATGCTCCATGACAAAGGGATTGTCATCCCAGAATCGCGCAATGGTTTTTTGTTCATCCGTGAGATTGACACCGGTGAGATAAACTTCTTTTATCATCTTATAAAAACCACTGTTCGTGTCCTTGCTGAATTTGGGAGGTGCGCCTGCTCTGAATTGGCTTCCAGAGTCGAGCGTAAAGGGATGAATGGTATGCCAGAAAGGCTCTGCTCCCTCATTGTAATCCGGAGAAGTAGGTTGCCATTTTCCGTCGTCACGACTGCCCAGGTATTTGGGCATGCCCCTCGTTTCTTTGTAATTATCCTTGGTCGTTCTTTCCAATATTGCATTCCCGATCTTCTCACCGAAAGCGAGCGAGTTGTCATAAACCTCTTTGTCCAGCACATCCTGGTAATTCGACAACAAAGGATTTTCGTATAGCATCAGGGAATCCCTTGAAAAGATCAGCTTTTGTGCCACCGTGAAAGCCGCACTGGTAGCGGCAAGCGTGAAATTATATTTCTTTCCCTGCTCTGGCGTGGGCATGGCAGGAAATCCATTCAGCTTCGCTGCAAACGACGGTGCACCCGGATCCTGGAAACGCACGGCTTCATACTGCGCAAGCGAAGTATAAGCATAAATCCTGCTCGCCACTGGCGGGTTGAATACATCATAAATAATCACCTCCGTGATGCGGTTCACGTTTCCGTGCAGAATTTCCGGATCGTCGGCGTTGAAATTGGATTGCTTCGTCTTGCAGGACGAAAAAATCACGAGACATACAATCGCTGAAAATGCAATGAGCCTGGTCATGGTCGAATATATGGTGGATTAAAACAGAGAACGTTTGTTTCCCTTGCTGTCCACGATTTCCGCGGAAACCATGGCATCATTCCTGGCGAAAAACCGGCCTGATTGAGAAAGAAAACTTGCTCCATTCAAAAATTCTTCTTTTCGGCTGCTGCCGTTTTTGTTGTGCACAATTACAAATGCATCGTCCGGCTTCACCGGGTAAAAACTTACGGGCGATTTCCATTCAAAAACGCGCAACGCGCCTTTGTTCTGCCCGGCCGCAACCATCGCCTTGCCCGTGGCAGAGCGATACATCACCAAGGCCTTCGCATTGCCGGGAACATAGATGCCGCTCTCCTGTATTCTCCAGGGCGTGAAGTTACCCTTGCCGTCACCCGTCAGGAGCAGCGCATTCATGGCGTCGTAACGACCCACCGACACTTCGGTTCCAAAGTCATTGCCATTAATGATCAGATCCAGGTTGCCATCCCCGTTGAAATCCTGCGCCACCATGCCGTTCAGCGTTGAGAATTGTGCTTCGGCTGGCAACGGTTTGATTTCGAATTTTCCGCCACCCAGGTTATGAAGCAGGCATGACGAAAACGTATTTGCTTCCAAAATTACAGCACCCTTTAATTGTTCGGGGCTCAGGAGTTTATCAATTCCTGCATCTGCATATGATTTGTAATTGAGAAATTTTCTCCTCATTTCAATCATCTGCTTGATTAGATCATCCCTTCCCTGGGCCGGAAATTCTTTCATTTGACCATCAACCGCCGGTAAATAGATTGTTGGAATCGCATCATAAGATCCATTGTTGTCAAAGTCTTTACCATAGATTCTCACCGGGTATTTCTCAGAAGCGCGATAGAACGAATTGCGGCCCATATTCCCCAGCACATAATCCATCTTCCCGTCATTGTCAAAATCACCCGGCAAAATGCTGTTCCACCAACCTTTTTTATCCTGAACACCCGTTGAAGCCGTAATGTCTTTGAAAATACCCTTGTCGTTGTGAAAGAAACGAATGGGCATCCATTCCCCGGCCAGGATCAGGTCGGGCCATCCATCGTTGTCGAAATCGCTGAAACTTGCGTCACAACTGAGTCCAATGTTGATGAGGTCTTTGGCCACCGTCTCCGTCACGTCTGTGAATTTAATCTTGCCGTCTTTCGAATCATTTCGATAAATGGCGCAGGAAACGGGCTTGGGATAGTGCCAAGGCTCGAGCCTGCCGGCTACAAAAAGATCCAGGTCGCCATCCTTGTCGAAGTCGACTGCCCTTACACAAGACTTACTGGTATAATTCTTTGGAATATCTGTTGTATCGAGCGTAAAATTTCCCTTCCCATCATTGATATAGAACTTATCCTGGTAATTGGAAACTTTTCCCTCATTCTCATAACCGCCACAGGCGATATACAAATCAAGGTCACCGTCTTTGTCCGCATCAAAAAGCAAGATGCCCAGATCTTCCCAGCCCTTTGTAAATCGGGACGCCTTTGGTTCCAATAGTCTCGGACTCATTTTGCCATCTGCCTGCTGCAGCAACAACTGCGTGCTGTAACCATAGGAGCCACCCATTACCAGGTCTTCCCTGCCGTCTCCATTGATGTCGCCAACAGCCAGGCCCGGACCGTACTCGGAAAACTTGTGCGGAAGTAATTTCTGTACATTGAAGTCGATATAGTCGTCATCGGGATAATTAATGTTGGGAGCCAGTTTGTCGGTGAGATCACGGAAAAGCGTACCCGAAGCGATGGTGGGCTTTGTGAAATCATAAGTTTCCCGGGCGTCAGTTTGTTTCAGCTTCAGTCGCTGGTTCACCTTTACCTGGGTCAGTTTTTGCATCTTGTGGTCAGGCCAAATAATCAACAGGCTGTCGATCATATCGATCTTTCCCAATCCAAAGTGGCCGATATTCTGGATGGAAGTCAGATAACCCCTGCAGGGATTGCTTTCGAAAACCTGTTTCTTTCCATGGTCGTAATAAATTTTCACAAGTGATCCAAAACCGCCGGGATTGGGATTCTTCCCGTCGAATTCAACCTGCAACCAGTGAGGCGCATTCTCTTTGTTGTCATTGGCGAGGTTTTGGTACACCGATGCCTCATCGTTGATATTATTCACCACATAGTCCATATCCCCATCGTTGTCAAGATCCGCATAGGCGGCACCGTTAGAATAACTCGGGTCCTCGATGCCCCATTCTTTTGAAACTTTTGTAAAAGTTAGGTCGCCATTGTTTTTGAAAGCGTAGTTCAGGATTTTGACTTCAGGAATCTGGGTCAACAACTGTTGTTTTGAAGCGACCAGGAAGGCTTTGTTGCGGAATGTCACGAAGTCGCGATCTGTAATATCTTTTGGAAACCCGTTGGTCACAATGATATCCCTGTAGCCATCATTGTCAAAATCAACCACCATCGGCGTCCAGCTCCAATCTGTTTCTGCAATGCCGCTAAAGAAACCGATGTCACCAAACACCGGGTCGCCCAGCGAGTCATTTCCCAGCACGCGGCGTCCCTCATTCAATTGCACAATATTTCTGACGTATTGATATTCGTAGCCGTACAAATCACTGTTCTGATAGGTTTGATAACTATTCGGACTCAACATCATCTTCTTCCGGTAATTATCTTCCGGATTCATATCCAATTCAACAACATCCTGAAGGCCATCGTTGTTGATGTCTTCGATATCCGCACCCATGGCATTCGCCGCGGTATGTTTGAAGTATTTGGCCAGCTCATCCGTAAAGGTGCCGTCCCCGTTGTTGATGTACAGCAGGTTGTTGGAGAGATAGTCGTTCGTAATGTAAATATCCTTCCATCCGTCGTTATTGATATCAACGATCGTAACCGCATGGCTCAGTCCTTCTATCAATATATTCGCCTGCCTTGAAACATTGGTAAACACTGGATGGTGCAGGGTTTCAGAGTAGTCGTTCCTATATAGTCTTCCCGTGCTTGGAGAGGATCCATCCAGTTTGCGGGGACTGAATTTATTCGGATAGGTGCCTTTCACAATTTCGTTCGTGCAAACAAATACGTCAAGGTCGCCATCATTATCATAATCAAAAAACGCTGCCTGTGTGGAATGACCCTTATCGTTTAATCCGTATTCAGCAGCCATTTCTTTAAAGTGTGGAATTCCAT
>Ga0068871_100000029_pt1 | contig 77924 bp, 63 predicted proteins | sample KBSMisM72_FD_72750 | JGI IMG/M metagenome (GOLD analysis project Ga0068871, IMG submission 72750) | Miscanthus rhizosphere microbial communities from Kellogg Biological Station, Michigan, USA - KBS Miscanthus M7-2 | ecosystem: Host-associated > Plants > Roots > Rhizosphere > Soil ...
AAAAATATTCCAATTCCGGGATCCATCCGGAACGCCTGAAAGGCCGGTCATTGACCGGCCTTTTATTTTCATAACTTCGAACCATGGCAAATCTGAAATTGTACATGGTACTGTTGGGCTGCACACCGCCCGGTCGAAATACTGAACAACACGATGTATTTTTTGGCGTAGGAGAGGAGTTGAGGGATCTTGTAGAAGATTTCAGGAGATTTTGGCCAGAGGCCGAAGAAGGACTTCATATCGATGCATGGAAGGAAATTTCCGGGTCAGATGGCTACCGTGTGGAGATTGTGCCTCGCCAATCCGCAGCAGAAAAAGGAGTAAGACTATTTTTCATCAATCTTGGCGGCTACAAGCCGGGTGATTTTGAAGAATATCATTACAAGCTTGTTTTTGCGGCTGAAGACAAGGGTTTGGCTATACAGCTGGCAAAGCAAAGCGCATTTTATTTGCACGCAGGATTCAAAGGGGCGGAGTCACATGTTGATGATAAATTTGGCGTTGATGTTGATGATTGTTATGAGATCACAGACATATTACCAGATTCCGTTAAGTCGAAGTATTCGATTGTGCTGCATCCGGATGGCTCCGGGGAGCCGGATCACCTTCACATCGGGTATGTGAAATTGGGAAAGCTGTTCAAGGAATCCCTGGGCTGATTCTTTTGTATAACATTTGAAAATGAAATACGTCTTTCCACATTTTTTGTTGCTGCTATTTTCCTTCACGGTATTGCAGGATAAAATTGGTGTCTTTGATAAAAGCGAGGACATTGGCCATCCAAAAATGGCAGGCCAGGGTACTTACAATGAAAAAAATCATTCCTATGCTTTATACGGCGGAGGATATAATATTTGGTTTGCCCGGGACGAATTTCATTACGTGTACAAAAAGCTAAAGGGAGATTTTACACTCACGGGCAATTTCCAATTGATGGGGAAAGGGAAAGTCGGCCACCGGAAAACAGGTTGGATGATTCGTGAATCTCTTTCCGACAGTGCTTCGCAAATCAGTGCAGTGATTCACGCTGACAGCCTGACCCTGATGCAATGGAGGGTAGCAAAAGGCATGAATATGCGTGATCCCGAAGATCAAATTTTTGCAAAAGGCAAGGGTTATGTTATGTTGCAATTGGAGAGGAAAGGGAAAACAATCACCATGCGTGCAGCCACGAAGCCGGGACTGCCGTTGGAATTGATCGGCTCGCACGACATGGATAACTTACCGGATGAAGTATATGTAGGCATCTTCGTCTGTTCACATGATGAGAATGAAATTGAAGAAGCTGTTGTAAAAGACGTGCTGATAATTAACAAGTAGAAACGTTAAAGCCATCCAGAGCGACGGAATAAATAAAAAGCGAGCGCGCAGGCGGCGATGGTAAGAAAAATAACGGAGTAGAAGCCATATTCCCACTCAGCTTCTGGCATATACTTAAAATTCATTCCATAAAATCCGGCAACCATGGTTGGAATGGCAATGATGGCAGCCCACCCCGCGAATCTTTTTGAAACATCATTCTGCGAAATGGAGATCAATGAGAAGTTGGCGTCCAGGGCCGTATTTAACAATTCGCGCGTGTTGTCAACAATTTCATTGATGCGAACCACATTGTCGTAGACGTCTCTGAAATAAGGGCGAGTCTCCTCTGAAATGCACTTGATATCCATCCTGGTGAGCCTGTTGCAAACTTCAATCAGTGGAGAGACAGCACGTTTCACTTCCAGCAATTCCCGTTTCAACTGATAAATCTGTTCGGTGCTTTTCCTGTTTGGTTTCTCTTTGAAGATCTTGTCTTCTATGATTTCAAGTTCCTGTTCCAGTTCATGAACAACAGGATAATATTTGTCTACGATGAAATCCATGATGGCATACAACACAAATCCCTGTCCCTTACTCAATAAATAGGGCGTGCTTTCGCAGCGCGACCGCACGTCGGCGTAGGAAACGGAAGAGCCATGCCTGATACTCACAATATAGTTGGTGCCGACAAAGAAATGTGTTTCACCAAAATCTGTATGGTGATTGGGTTTGACCTGCGCGGTTCGGAGAACGACAAATATGGAATCGCCATATAATTCCAGTTTGGGACGTTGGTGTGCTGAATGTGCGTCTTCAACCGCTAAATCATGGAGTGAGAATTCGCGCTGCACCTCGTTCAACACATCTTCGGAAGGTTCGTGTAGTCCGATCCACACAAATTGATCCTTGTGCTTCAGAACCTCGTGAACATTTTTTAGCTCAACGACATTGGTTCTGCGACCCTGTGAATAGGCTGCGCAGTTGATGATCTCGTTCATGGCAAAACGATACCATAAATTAAGGCTTTTTGGGAGAAATACATAGTTCAAAGTTCAGCATAATCCAAATGAACCATGAACCTTGAACCCTGAACTATTTAAGCGCATCCCCCGGAAAACTCCTGCATGCATAAACGGAAAATGTAAACAGGCCGGCTATTACGCCGGGATCTTCTTCCATAATGGCTTTCGTTTCCTCGGTCGATTTGGTAAATATTCCTACACCGGCTACTTCATCATAGTGGGGAACAGGGCAAACGATGGGCATGATGCCCTCGGCTCGCAAGGCGAAATTTCTCCTGCCATGTTCCCAGATTATTTTCTCAGCCCCGGGCTCCTTTATTTTTGACGTGGGCTTTAAGATGACCATGCTATAGGCTTTGGCCTTCGGCAGCATTTCTTTCATGTACTCGTCGGTAATCTGTTGCATATTCATCATAGATTTTTGGTTGTACGAAAAAGGGCCCGCAGGCCCTTTCTATTATTTCATTTTCATGCCTGCCGTAGCTGCAGCAATTTGCCCTCGATCAATGAATTGATCAATGACGTCAATTTTGCCGGCATCGTTTACGTGATTGACATTGTGCATCCAGAACTGAATTGTCTTTCCGTTTTTGTATTTAACCTTGTTTTGTGTCCAAAACAAAATCCATTTTCCGGTTTTCTCTCCTGCCTGAGACTCGTTTACCTGAACAGGAAGAACGATATGTCCGAGAGAGACCAGGGTGTCGATCAATTTCGTACGGCCGAGATAGTAATCTTTTACGGCTTGTTTTCCAACGAGGCTGTCGCCTGATGACCAGTGGTAAACCACATTGTCAGCAAAATTGACAACCATTGCGTCGACGTCCTTTTTGGAGAAGGCTTCGTGTGAATTAACGACGATGTCGCCGGCGTTTCGCTCCAGGAGTTCAGCGGAGGCTTTTTTTGCAGGTTCGGCGGGGGTAGCAGCCGTTTCAGCAGGTTTCTCTTCCTTTTTTTCATTGTTACATGAGTTAAGCAATGCAAGGGCAAAAAATGCAATCAGCAATTTTTTCATAAAAAAATTTGGGGTTTAAAAAATGAAATTCTGTAGTGTCGTTGTGTTAGTCGGGAATATCTTAAGGAAGGACTATTGGCCAATGTAGATATATTCGGGAACCCAACAAAGTAAATCGGTTTAAAACAGTAAATATAAATTGACCCTTCACCGGTGCAGCAGCCTAAAGCGTTCAATTTAACTTGCTTGTAATTCTTAATTCTTTAAATTGTAAGTACAATTCAAAGCCATGTTCCAGAAACTACTACTGTTTGGCGGCGCAGCAGCCTTTTTGTTAATGAGCCTGAGTTTGCCGCCCCAACCTGCAAAAAAATGGGTGTGCAAACCATGCGGATCAGATTGTGACAAGGAAGAGTATGATGCCGCGGGTGAATGCAAACATTGTCATATGCCCCTCGTGGATCCCAATACCATTCGATTCACAAATATTCCCATCAGTCAAATTTGTGATAAACTCAAAGATCCTTCGGTTATTGCACTGGACGTAAGGACGCCTGCAGAATTCAACGGTACCGCTCCTGATAAATTTGGTCGAATCAAAGACGCGATCAATATTCCTATTCAGGAAATCGAATCCAGGATCGGTGAGCTCGAAAAATACAAGGACAGGGAAATACTGGTGTATTGTTCGCATAGTCATCGCAGTCCGCAAGTGGCGTGGCTACTGAATCAGCGCGGATTTAAAAAAGTCGACAACCTGGCGAGCGGGATGAGCGTGTGGAGTGATTCAGTTAGATGTGAAGAATATCGTATGAAGTAGATTGTGGATTGTGGATTGTGGATTGTAGATATTTTTCATCCACAATCTACAATCCACAATCCAAAATCTAATCTACCTTTGCACCCTAAACGATTCGTATATGAAAGAAGTGGTGATTATTTCTGCAGTCCGTACACCCATCGGTAGTTTTGGAGGATCATTGAAAGATTTCAGCGCCACCCAGCTCGGTGCGATCGCGATAAAGGGAGCCGTTCAAAAAGCAGGCATTCAGCCAACTCAGGTACAGGATGTATTGATGGGTTGCGTGATGCAGGCCAACCTTGGACAAGCGCCCGCACGCCAGGCAGCTAAATTCGCCGGCCTACCTAACGAAGTAAATTGCACGACGGTTAATAAGGTTTGTGCGAGTGGCATGAAGGCCATCTCGCAGGCGGCACAAAGTATCATGCTGGGTGATGCCGATATTGTAGTTGCCGGTGGAATGGAGAGCATGACAAATATTCCTTTCTATGTGGACAGTCTGCGCTGGGGAAACAAATATGGAAATACGAATTTGATTGACGGTCTGGCTAAAGATGGTCTTACTGATGTTTATGATGGCAAGGCAATGGGCAACGCTGCCGAACTGTGTGCAAGAGAATGTGGGATCAGCAGGGAGGAACAGGATAAGTTTGCGGTTGAGAGTTACAAGCGTTCACAAGCCGCAACCGAAGGGGGAAAATTTAAGGATGAAATCGTCCCTGTCGAGATTCCACAACGAAAAGGAGATCCCATTTTATTTGTAAAAGACGAAGAAGCGTACAATGTCAAATTTGACAAGATACCGGAACTCAAACCTTCCTTTCAAAAAGACGGCACCGTAACCGCGGCCAACGCGTCCACGCTCAATGATGGTGCAGCCGCCCTGGTATTGATGAGTGCCGAAAAGGCTGCGGAACTGAAATTGAAACCCATTGCCAAAATCAGATCCTTTGCCGATGCTGAACAGGCGCCGGAGTGGTTTACGGTGACACCTTCCCTCGCGGTACCAAAAGCAGTTGCAAAAGCAGGATTGAAGATGGAGGAGATTGAATATTGGGAACTCAATGAGGCATTTGCCGTAGTGGGTATTGAAAATTCAAAGAGAATGAAACTGGACCCGTCAAAAGTAAATGTGCACGGAGGGGCTGTTTCACTCGGTCACCCCCTTGGCTGCAGCGGCGCCAGGATTATTGTTACCCTGATTGGTGTTTTGAAGGACAAAAAGGCCAGGCTTGGCGCAGCGGGAATCTGCAATGGCGGCGGCGGTGCATCGGCCATGGTTGTCGAATTAATGTAAAAGTATCGCAATAAGCGGCCCCATTTTTGGTTATAGAAGGATTCGAATGATCACCAATTGATCCGGTATGCTAAGAATCCTTGCACTCGCACTCTTTCTATGCTGCAGTTTGATATCTCTTGGCCAGGAACGGCTCTTTCCAAACAAAACCTGGGTAAACCGAAAGCGACTTCGCGATGAAAGTTACACCATGAAGTGGTGGGTGACGGTGGATTCTGTGAGGACGGAAGTAGCCTCTGTAAAGACCCAGGTAAAAGTGCTGAAACGCCAGGGCAAGGTAAGTGTGGTGCAACAGGTAAAAATGGCAGATACCCAATCCCCCTGGGTTGACAGTACGCTTGTAAATCTTTACGATTACAGTCCCGTTTATCATTCTTCGGAAAACCCGCAGCGTCAAATGCGGCTCAGGTTTACGCGCAACAACGTTAACATATTTTATCAGCCGGCAGGACAGCATGCCACGGAGCGGGACGAATCTGTTGCCGGGGGATTCTTCGATTCAAATTTTTATCCTTATTTCTTTCAATGGATAGACATTTACGAAGGCTATTCTGCCCAAATCAATGTCTTTGATTATTCCCCTGAAAAAAAAGGCCTTTTCAAAGCCTGGCTTAAAAATGCAGAAGAGGTCGACTACAAACTTGACCAGGGCGGGCAGACCCGGGCCTGGAAACTCACCGTGCAAGACGAGATCAGTAGCTACGGCACCACTTATTATTTCATTGCCGTTAAAGATCATCGGTTATTGGAGGTCGTTATGGAAATGGGACCCACCCGCATGAATATCGTGCGCGACTAAGCAAAAATGGCCCTGGAAGCCCTGTTTCTCAACGGGCAACAATATTTGATTCTTTGATCGCTATCCAATATTTTTGCGGTCCAAAACGCATTCCGGCATGGCAACCAGACAAATAGCATTTCGTGAAGCTTTACGTGAGGCCCTCAACGAAGAAATGAGAAGGGATAACAGGGTTTTCCTGATGGGAGAAGAAGTGGCCGAATATAACGGGGCATACAAGGTGAGCCAGGGAATGCTGGATGAATTTGGTCCGAAGCGGGTCATCGACACGCCGATTTCTGAACTTGGCTTCACCGGCGTTGGTGTAGGTGCTGCCCAAAACGGATTGCGTCCAATTGTTGAATATATGACCTGGAACTTCGCGCTTCTTGCGTTGGACCAGATCCTGAATACGGCTTCAAAAATGCTCGCGATGAGTGGTGGCCAGGTCGGCTGCCCGATCGTATTTCGCGGACCCAACGGCTCTGCGGGCCAATTGGGTGCACAACACTCAACTGCGTTTGAAAGTTTGTACGCGAACATTCCCGGCATGAAGGTCATTTCCGTTTCCAATCCATATGATGCCAAGGGGCTTTTAAAGAGTGCCATTCGTGATGACGATCCCGTTATTTTCATGGAAAGTGAAGTGATGTATGGCGACAAGGGTGAAGTACCCGAAGAAGAATACCTGATTCCCATTGGGAAGGCGGATGTGAGAAGAGAAGGCTCAGACGTTACCATCGTTTCCTGGAATAAGATGATGAAGGTGGCAATGGGTGCCGCAGATGAATTGGCCAAAGAGGGCGTGAATGCCGAAGTGATCGATCTGCGTACAATTCGTCCGCTCGACTGGCACACCATCATGGATTCAGTTAAGAAAACCAATCGCCTGGTCATTGTTGAAGAACAATGGCCCTTTGCTTCTGTATCTGCAGAGATCGCGTATCGAATCCAAAAAGAAGGTTTTGATTATCTTGACGCTCCCGTTCGTCGCATCACCTGCGCAGACGCGCCGATGCACTATGCTCCCAACCTCGTGGCAGCCTATTTGCCCGATGTTCCGCGCACGGTTAAACTCGTGAAAGAAGTGATGTACATGCAAAAGTAATTTTGCAGGCTCCATTCTCATTAATTTCATGACTCATTATTGTTAACGCAAAGCCGGCTGATAATATCAGTTTGCATTCGGCGTTAGTCACTATCTTCGTTTGGTCAGCACCATCCTGAATCTCCCATCATGCGAAAGCATTTTATAGTTTGCATTACCTGCCTGTTTTGTTTGCGTTTGGCAGCGCAGGACAACGCTGCCATCAAACGCGACAGTATTCCGGCCCTGGATGAGGTGAAAATAAAAGGATACGAAAACAACAGGAAACTGCTTGATATGCCTTCTTCGGTATCTGTGCTCACACCCGCAGCACTGCAACAGGTGACCTCGGTAACCCTCTTGCCGGCGATGAATGCGGTTCCGGGTGTGCGGATGGAGGAACGTTCTCCGGGAAGTTATCGGTTATCCCTTCGCGGTAGTTTGCTACGCTCGCCCTTTGGCGTGAGGAATGTAAAAGTCTATTGGAATGATATTCCATTCACCGACGCCGGCGGCAATACCTATATCAACCTGGTTGATTTGAATGCCCTTGAAGAAGTTGAGATATTGAAAGGTCCCCCGGGATCCGTCTACGGGGCGGGAACCGGAGGAGCCGTTTTATTGCATGCGCTGCCTCCGGCCGAACCTATCCCTTTTCGGGGAAATAAATTTCAGGTAGGCTTGACCGGTGGTTCGTACGACCTGTTGGCAGAAAATGCGAAGTGGAATTACCAGGGAAATAACTTCACCTCCATCCTTGAACAAAGCCACCAACAGGCGACGGGTTATCGCGTGCACAGCCGCTTAAGAAGAGATAATATTCAATGGAATGGCAGAACGCAACTCAGCAAAAAAGATGAACTGAGCTGGATTGCGCTGTATTCAAATATTTACTACCAAACGCCTGGCGGTCTAACGTTAGCCCAACAGGAGGCCGATCCAAGGCAGGCTCGTCCTTCCACCGCTGTCATTCCGGGACCGGAAGTACAAAAGGCCGCAGTGTATAATAAGACCGGCCTGGGCGGACTTACCAACACTTTTCACATTAACTCTGCATGGCAGAATATAAGCTCCCTCGTATTTGCTTACACGGATTTTAGAAATCCTTTTCTTACGAATTATGAAATGCGCAAGGAGACCAGTTTTGGCGTGAGGACTAAATTCATGTACGACGGAAAGCTGGGCAACTTGCCAATGCAGTTTGTAGCAGGCGGCGAATGGCAGAATACTTTCTCAAAAATTGACAATTACGGAAATGATAAGGGAGTGGCCGACACCATACAAACCAGGGATGAGGTGGGCGCCACGCAGCAATTTTATTTTGCACAGGCGAGCCTGAATCTGACCCAAAGATTGATCGCGGAAATGGGGGCCAGCGTCAATTTGTTTCAATACAACTACCAACGCCTATCAGACAACCCTTCTCCAAAGAACACCAAGAAATTTGATGCGCAGGTGTTGCCGCGTTTTGCACTGCTGTATAAAATAACGAAAACGACATCAGTGCACGCAGCCGTAAGCAAGGGTTTCTCCGCACCTACCATTGCGGAGGTAAGGCCTTCGCAGGGAAACTTTTTTACGGATCTGCAACCGGAGTTTGGATGGAATTATGAAGTGGGAATCAGGGGGACGGCGTTGCAATACAGGCTAAGTTTTGACCTCAACCTGTATCAGTTCAAATTACAACAGGCTATTGTGAGGCGTGTGGATTCCTCGGGCGCTGAATACTTCGTGAACTCTGGTGGTACCAACCAAAAAGGCATTGAAGCACAATTGGGCTATTGGTTCATTCATAATGTGGACCATTTTTTCAGGGGATTGCGTGTCTGGACCAGTTTCACGATCAATGATTACAAATTCAGCGACTATAAGGTAGCAAGTGCAGATTATTCCGGTAACGAGATCACCGGTGTGCCCAAGAATGTAATTGTAAGCGGTTTGGATATTGAAACTGCTCCTCGCTTATACCTGAACGTTAGTTACAATTATACGTCAAGACTTCCACTAAATGACGCCAATAGCGTATATGCCCAGGACTATCGATTGTTGCAGGGTAGGGTGGGCTGGAAGAGAAATTTCAGAACTGTTCAATTGGAGATCTTCGCAGGGATCGACAATGGGTTGAATCAACTGTACAGCCTGGGCAATGATATCAATGCCGTGGGCAACAGGTATTATAACCCCGCACCCGCCAGGAATTATTTTGGTGGAATTGTACTTGGATTCGGAAAATAGCCTACATCCAAAGTCTCACCAACGATGTTACCATCAAAACAAAGAGGTAACAAACACCCATGCAAAATCCTGCAACTAATGCAAGTTTGCCAATCATTTTCCATGAAAGTGATTCGGGCTGCTGGTGGTCTGCGTGAAGAGTTGGCAGCTTCATAGGGGATCGAGTTTTACGTGAATAATGGACTGTTATTCGCATATAAAGATAATAGCTACAGGGTTAGTGATCAAGGTAGCATTACCTCGTATATATACGGAAAATGGCGGTTTTTATTGTCCAGCCGTCGTTTGGGGAGTTGGCCGGGCGGTATATAATTACCAGGTTCTCAACTGGTTATATGCGAAAATCCATTCCGGTGTAAAAACGGGTTTAGCATCTTCTAACGGGAACCAGGGACCGAAGTCAGACCTGGCAGGATTCCTCACGATATGGATGTCCTGCGCCGGCATGTAGCTTTGAGCCAGCATATATACAACCTGCCCATTTTCGTTGACTGCCTTGTCGACTACAATCATGGCGTGTCCCGGTGATCCGCCCCTGATGAAAACATCACCAATTTCCAGTTTCATGATTGGTTTTGTTTTGAGCTGTTTTTCCAGCGACAAGGTACCGCAATTGCTGAAAACGGTTTGCAAGTAGGAATCGAATTTGAGTTCGGAGTAGGGTAGCGTAAACCTGTAAGATTTTCCAACGTTGTTTTCAAAATGAATTTCGGTATCGCGCCCTTCTTCATGCAGCCACATTGCGCGTAAACGCATCACCGCATCGGCGCACTGCTGCAGGTCCTTGTTACCAATGGGAATAGCCAATACAGCATATTGAGCCGTTTGATTGGATTTTGGTCTTCCATTGTAGAGAAAAACAGTGTCATTTTTTTTCAGCGGAATATTTTCGAGCCAGGAGGCAAAGGAATGAGAAGGATATGCAATGCGATAAAAGCCCGCGGGGGTTGGAATCTTTCTTATGATTGAAAAGTCAGATTCCGACTGAATTTGAATTGAAGGAAATGCGAGGCTATAAACCAGTTTGAATAAAAGGGGTAAAATAGTTGTCGAACAAGCAGGCAAGATCATTATTCAGTATTTTTGATAGGCTGAAGACGGCACACGGATTAAAATCCATACTTTGATTTCGTTAAAAAAAGTCAAAATCCGTTCGCCGGGCATTTTGAATATTTACCAGAAGAAATAAGGAGAGATATGTCAAACATTCTGATCATCGACGACGAAAAATCCATACGCAAGACACTCAGCGAGATCCTATCATATGAAGGCTATAAAATTGATGAAGCGGGCGATGGGGAAGAGGGCCTGAAAAGATTCAGGGAAAAAACTTATGAAGTGGTGTTGTGTGATATTAAAATGCCAAAACTGGACGGTATTGAGTTCCTGGAGAGGGCAAAAGAATCGAACCCTGATGTACCCATCATTATGATTTCCGGTCACGGCAATATTGACACAGCTGTGGAAGCCGTGAAGAAAGGCGCATATGACTATATTTCCAAACCTCCCGATTTGAACCGTTTGCTGATCACCATTCGCAACGCAATGGATAAAACGAACCTGGTTGCAGACGTGAAGGTGCTGAAACGGAAAGTGGGCAAGGTGGACGAAATGATTGGCGATTCTTCTCCCATCAAAAAAATAAAAGATACAATCGACAAGGTGGCACCCACGGATGCCCGTATTCTCATCACGGGAGAAAACGGGGTAGGTAAGGAGTTGGTGGCAAGATGGGTGCACGAAAAAAGCAACCGTGCTGCTGGCCCTTTAATCGAGGTCAATTGCGCGGCAATCCCAAGTGAATTGATTGAGAGCGAACTCTTCGGACACGAAAAAGGATCATTCACTTCTGCGCTTAAACAAAGGATTGGAAAATTTGAACAGGCGAACGCCGGAACGCTTTTCCTGGATGAAATCGGAGACATGAGCCTCAACGCGCAGGCAAAGGTTCTGCGCGCGCTCCAGGAAGGGAAAATCACGAGGGTCGGAGGTGATAAGGACATCAATGTGGATGTGCGTGTGGTGGCAGCAACCAACAAAGACCTGCTGAAAGAGGTTGACGAGAAAACGTTCCGGCTTGATCTCTATCATCGACTCAGCGTGATCCTGATTCACGTGCCTTCGCTCAACGACCGAAAAGATGATATTCCTTTGCTGGTAGACAAGTTCCTTACTGATGTCTGCTCAGACTATGGCATCGCTAAAAAAGGAATTGATCCACAGGCAATCGACGGACTGAAAGAACATGACTGGACAGGTAATATTCGGGAATTGCGCAATGTGGTGGAGAGGCTCGTCATTCTTTCAGGCAAAAATATTACCGTGGAAGACGTAAGCGCATATGTCCTTCCAAAGAAATAAGGAAGCGTTCAGATCTCTCCTCTTCCAAATGCCAGCGCTTCCTCGGGGGATTTAAGCACTTTAAGGTTCTTCGCTGTAAAAGTATAACCTGTCAAAGCCTTTCCGGAGGCTACAATCATTTGGTTGGGGAATCCCTCACACAGTTGGCGAACATAAGTCTCGAGGTCGCAATCCTGTAAATAGGTAATGAGGTGGAAAAAAATATGCGTGGCGGCGTGGGCCTTAAGATATTGCCTGATTTCCCGCGGATCGTGGTGTGTTCCAAAATACACGGTCGGAATCCCATGCTTTTTCAGGTAATATTGAAAAAAGAGAAGGGGCAATTCATGCATCTCGCCTTTGGGCGAAAACAACAGTACTTTTCGGTTACTTGTTGCCGTTAGTTTTGAGAGGGCGTTGATGGCTACGAGAATTTTTCGCCTGATGACCTGGCTGATGAAATGTTCCTGCGCAGGAATGACATTGGAAGTCATCCAAAGCAACCCGATTTTCTCCAAAAGTGGATAAACAACCTTCAACATGGAAGCTTCGAAGCCAAGATTCAGGATGAGCCGGTCCATCAGGCTGTCGCATTCCTGCTCATTGTAATCCATAGATGATTCAATCAGCTGATTGATATAAGATTCATAGGGTGAGCTGTGATGTTCAATCTGGAGGGCCAATTTCTTAATTTCTTCGCTCGAAAAGGACGCAATGCGCGATATCTTGTAACCATTGCGGTATAAATAGGCGACGCGCAGAATTTGTTTCAGGTCTTCATTATCATAAAACCGGTGCCGGCTCTCCTTTCGTTTGGGCATGATCAGGCCGTAGCGCTGTTCCCAGATTCTCAGCGTGTGTGCCTTGATTCCGCTCATGTTTTGTATGTCACGGATTGTGAATGTGTTCATGCCAGTGGACCCCCGGCCATAAAAATAGTAGTTTTAGCCGCCTGTAACAATTCGCATACAACAGCTACTGATTACTTGTCGTGAGTTTCCCCTATTTTTGGCAACCAAAATTGTATTCATGAGTGCTGGTTTATTGATTTTTATAGTAGCAACCCTCGGATTTCACATCGGACTTTACGGCATGTTTAAAAAGGCGGGAATCGAGCCCTGGAAAGCTTTTATTCCCTACTATAATACCTGGCTGATGGTTGAGAAGATGGAGATGAAAAAGCAATGGTTTTATCTTCAGTTTATCCCCATTGTTGGGCAATTCGTGACCATTTGGATCTTCATCATTTACGTAGAACACTTTGGCAAGTTTTCGGTACTTGATCACGCGGCCGCCGTTTTTCTTCCTTTTCTATATTTTCCATATCTCGGCTTTTCTAAAGATGTTCGTTACCCCGGGACGACGGCAGTCAAAGCCTACAAAAAGTCAACAACTAGGGAATGGATAGACGCCGGCGTATTTGCCGTCGTTGCTGCAACGATTATCAGGACATTTGTGTTCGAGGCCTATACCATTCCAACCGGTTCGATGGAGAAGACCCTGCTTGTAAACGATTTTCTTTTTGTGAGCAAGATCAGCTACGGGCCCAGGTTGCCGAATACGCCCATTTCATTCCCATTTGTACACCATACGCTTCCCATCACCGGAACCAAATCATACCTCACCTGGATCAAAATACCTTATGAGAGAGTTTTTGCCAGTCCCGTTGAGCGAAATGACGTCACCGTTTTCAACTACCCCGTTGGAGATACCGTTGTTGGTGAGTTTCAGAGTGAGGTCAATTATTATGACTTTGTTCGGCAAACTATGCAGGCTGGCGGAAACAGAGAGCAGGTTTTGGAAAGAGATGACATCCTGGTCAGGCCGGTTGACAAGCGTGAGAATTTTATCAAACGGTGCGTGGCAATTGCAGGTGATACCGTCAAAATCGTGAATACTATTTTGTATGTGAATGGAAAGGTGGCATTCAAACCGCCTCAATCAGAAACACAGTATTGGGTAACCTCGAACAATGGTAAAAAGTTGACGGAAGATTATCTGGCTGAACTGGGAGAAAAAGATGTGACGCCTCAGACCTCAGACAGCACTGGTAAAACTTATTATTGTGACGGACTGACTAACGCCACTGTCGATAAATTGAGTTCAGATGGTTTCACCGTGCGCGCGATTTCGCTGAAGGAATTACCGAACAATCGTGACAATTCCCTGTACATCTTCCCCAATGATCCGGCGCATTTCCAATGGGATGCAGACAATTTTGGTCCGCTTTGGATTCCCAAGAAAGGCGTTACCGTAAAACTTACACCAGAAAATATCGCCATTTACCGCCGAATCATCCAGGTTTATGAGGGAAATAGTTTTGAAGAAAGCAACGGTAAATACGTCATCAATGGTACGCCAACGGATTCATACACATTCAAGATGAATTACTATTGGATGATGGGAGACAATCGCCACAATTCCCAGGATTCCCGTTACTGGGGCTTTGTTCCCGAGGATCATGTGGTGGGTAGGGCGGCGCTGATATGGTTTAGTTGGGACAAGGGCCCTCGCTGGAGCAGGCTGTTCAGGTCCATCCAATGATTACTTACCTTGCACTAAGATAGAATATTGGTGGACACCTGCCTTCCGGCAGGCAGGGAAGACAGATAAGCCATGAAAAAATCTACCGAGCAATTTCAATACGAAGTATATGATTCGATCCAGGAATTGAAACAGGAAGACGCGTGGCTTTTAAATGAGGCAAGGGAGGTTGCACAGCAGGCTTACGCGCCCTATTCCAGGTTCCAGGTGGGCGCGGTTGCAACACTTGCAAACGGTGAGATTGTAGCGGGAGCCAACCAGGAAAACGCTTCCTATCCCCTGGGACTGTGCGCAGAACGCGTCCTGCTCGCTTCGGCTTCTTCGCTTTATCCCCAGGTGCCCATCGTATCCATTGCCATCAGCTATGCGAATCACAATGGCGAAAGCGACCACCCGGTATCGCCGTGCGGAATATGCCGCCAGTCTTTACTGGAATTTGAGAAGAAAATGAATCAACCCATCCGGCTCATTCTCGGAGGACTGGAAGGGAGAGTGTTTATCATTCCAAAGGCGGGCTTGCTCCTTCCGCTTTCATTTACTTCGGATGATATGAAGTAACGGTATGGCGGTATTGCGGTATGGCGGTATTGCGGAATAAAAAATAGGTCTGACCTTAAGCGAAATACCGTAATACCGAAATACCGTTATACCGAAATACCGTTATACCGAAATACCGCCATACCGTTTTACTTAATTCACGGGCTGCGCTGCCAATTCGCCCGCAAGCAAACGAATTGAAATTTCTGCCAGCTTCGCGCGGAACAAGGCATTGATAAGTTTGTCCTGAGTATCGATCAAACTCAATTGCGCCGTGCGCAACTCAATAGAGTTACTCTGAAGTTTTCGAAATCTTTCGGTGGAGATGAAATTGTTTTCTTTCGCCAGCAGGGTATTCCTTCTTTCTATATCCGCAGTTTGGCTGGCGTTATCGTATTCATTAAATGCATTCACCAGGTCGCGTGTGACCTGTGTACTGATGGACTCAATTTGAAGCTTCTGTGTTTCCTGGGAAACTTTATTTACCCGTTCCTGGGTTCGAAAAATATTGCTGTTGTAAATCGGGATACCAATTGCGATGCCGATATTCGGTCCATAGCTCTGGTTAATCAAAAAGAAACCCGCAGAAGCCTTCGTCCGATTGTAGCTGGTTACGCTATTCACTGAAAATACGGGTAAGCGCTGACTGTGAATTTGCCTTCCTTCCTGCATCAATACTGCCAACTCATGTTGCGCGATCAGTACATCATAGTTGTTGGTTTGAACCTTTTGCGCATAAGTACCCAGGTCAAGTTTACTGATCACGAAATTAGTGTCCACTTCGAGTGGCGTGGACGCTTCACGTTTCAAAATGGTATTGAGAATGACTTTTGTTTTTAAGATCTGGCTCTGAATTGAAATCAGATTGACCTGCTGCTCATTAAGGTCAATGCCAGCCTGCAGCATATCGGTCTTGGCCGCACTTCCCACATTGAATCGTGTTGCCGCGATATTGTAGCGTTCCTGGGAGAGATCGATAATGGCACGATAAGCTTTTACCTGTTCCTTCAGTCTGACAATATTGTAATAACTGGTCAGCACATCGAATATGACGCTGTTGATTTGACTTTGCAATGTGATCTCACCGATTCTTTGAAGCTCTTCCAGTCTTGCCTTGGTAGCAACCACCAGGCTGCCATTGTAGATACGCCAGCTTGCAGTGAGGTTGGCGTTGAGGGAATTCGTGGTCGCGCCATTCTTCTTCGTCGTCTGACCGGATGAGGTCTCCTGCAGGATATTGGTTGAAGACTGCACATCGGAAGCGCCCGCCGTTACAGTTGGCCAGCGGCCCGCGAATCCCCAGTTATTGCTGATGGTAGCTGCCTGCACATCATTCTTGGCAATCTGAATTTGCAGGTTGCCCTGAAGTGCAATTTTGATTACGTCTGCTTCAGTGAGCAAGGAATCCTGGGCGTGCGTACAAAATGGTAAGAGTAAGAGCCACCCTAAGATCTTATAGTTCATGCTGAATTCTTTTTTTCCTGGATAGATAAGTATAAAGTGAAGGAACGACGTACAAGGTCAGGATCAGTGAGAAGAGAAGTCCACCCACAATCACAATACCCAGTGGAATGCGGCTCTTTCCTGCGCTGCCAATAGCCAGTGCGATGGGAAGTGCACCCAATGTGGTAGCAAGCGTGGTCATCAGGATGGGCCTAAGCCTTGCTACCGCTGCTTCTTTCGCCGCATTGAACTTGTCGATTCCCTTGTCCCTTTTCTGGTTGGCAAATTCAACAATCAATATCCCGTTCTTGGTTACCAGGCCAATTAACATGATGATGCCGATTTGGGAGAAGATATTGAGTGATTGCCCGAATATCCAGAGACTTAATACTGTACCCGCCAATGCAAGCGGCACCGTAATCATAATAATGAAAGGATCAATAAAACTTTCAAACTGCGCCGACAGCACGAGATAGATCAGTACCAGTGCCAGGACGAAGGCGAAAAGGGTATTTGAAGAACTTTCTGCAAAATCACGCGAAGCACCCGCCAGGGAAGTGGTGAAGGTATCATCCAGCACTTTGTCGGCAATTCTCTGCATTTCTTTAATGCCATCTCCCAAGGTGCGGCCCGGCGCAAGGCCCGCCGCAACAGTCGCACTCTTGAAACGGTTGAAGTGGTAGATCGTTGGAGGATTAGCAGATTCGGTGATCGTCACCAGGTTATCCAGCTGAATCAGTTCTCCCGAGCGCCCCTTTACATAAAAGGATTTCAAATCAAGGGGCTCATCGCGATTTTCGCGGTCTACCTGGCCAATCACTTCATACTGCTTTCCGTTCATGATGAAGTAACCGAATCTTTTGCCACTAAGTGCAAGCTGGAGTGTATTTGAAATGTCAAGAATTGAAATGCCGAGTTCTGTTGCTTTCAGGCGGTTAATCGTAACCTGCAATTCGGGTTTGTTGAATTTCAGGTTTACGTCGTATCCCTGGAACACTTTGCTTTTGGCCACTTCATCCATGAATTGCGGAACCTTTTCTTTTAGCTTGTCGAAATTCAGGTTCTGCAGCACAAACTGGCAGGGGAGTGATCCGCGCCCGCCGATACCAATAGAAATCGTTTGCTCCTGGAGCGTGAGTATGCGCACATCGCTGTACTTGCTATACATACGATTCATCTGCTGAGCGATATCATTTTGAGATCGCTTTCTTTCGCCGGCATCCTTCAGACCCATACTGATGAAAGCAGAATTCACACCCCCCGCACCACTGAACGAGGGAGCAAAAATGAGCACGATGGCCCGTTCAGGCACAGAGTCCAATAACTTTTGCGCTACGTCGGTGGTGACCTTGTCCATGTAATCAAAATCCGTTCCTTCCGGAGCCAGCACACTCGCGCGCAGGCGGTTCCTGTCTTCCAGCGGAGCGAGTTCAGACGGCAACAGCCTCCCAATGAAAAATATGATGCCCACACAAACAGCGATCACAGCAAAGGCGAGCCAGCGCCACCGCATGAACCTTGTGAGCGTGTTCTTGTAAACATTTTCCATTCCAATAAAGAATGCCTCTGTCTTTTTGTAAAACCAGGAGTGTTCCTTGCTTGATTTTGACAGGAATATATTGAGTACTGGCGTTAAGCTCAGTGATACAAAAGCAGAAATCAGTACAGCGCCTGCCACCACAATACCGAATTCCCGGAACAGCCTTCCCACAAAACCCTGCAGGAATATGATGGGCAGAAATACGATGGCCAGCGTGATGGAAGTGGCAATTACCGCGAAATAAATTTCCTTCGAACCTTCCTTCGCTGCCTTCCACTTGTCCATGCCCTCCTCCATCTTCTTGAAGATGTTTTCAGTCACCACGATTCCATCGTCTACCACCAATCCCGTGGCCAGCACCAGCGAGAGCATGGTGAGCACGTTGATCGAGAACCCCGCGATATACATGATGAAGAAGGAACCTATCAGCGAAACGGGAATATCAATCAGGGGCCGGAAGGCAATAGTGGCTTCCCTGAAAAAGAGAAAGATGATGATCACCACAAGGATGATGGCAATGATCAACGTTTCTTTTACTTCCTTGATGGCCTTGCGAATGAAAGTAGTCCTGTCGTATCCCACTTCCAGCATGACATCTTTTGGCAAATCCTTTTTAATACTTTCCAGGCGCTTGTACATTTCATCGGCGATGGCTACCTGGTTGGCGCCCGGCTGGGCAATTACACCCATGCTCACGCAGGGGATATTGTTTTTCCTTGAAATGCTTTCCTCCACATCAGGTCCAAGGATGGCATAACCCACATCCTTGAAACGGACGATGCGCCCTGACTCCTGACTAATAATGAGATTGTTGAAATCGTCTTCGGAAACGAGCTTGCCATAAGCTTTTACGGTGAGCTCGGTCATATTTCCCCTTACCTTACCGCCAGGCAACTCAATATTTTCGCGATCGAGCGCACTCTTTATGTCCTGGATGGTGATCTTGTAAGCAGCCAGGCGTGCAGGATCTATCCAAAGCCGCATCGAATAGCGTTTACCAAATACATTGATGGAGCTTACTCCCTCCACGGTTTGCAATCTTTCCTGCACCACGTTTTCGGCATAGTCGGTCAACTGCAGCATGTTCCTGCTCTGGCTTTGCACTTGCAGAAAAAGGATGGGATCTGAATCCGCATCGGCTTTGATCACAATAGGTGGAGCGTCGATATCCTGCGGGAGATTGACGAGTGCCTGTGAAACTTTTTCCCGTACATCGTTGGCAGCCTTTTCCAGGTCAACGTTTAATTCAAATTCAACCGAAATACTGCTGCTGCCCTGGGCGCTGGAAGAGGTGATGTTTCGGATACCCTGTACGCCGTTGATGGCCTTTTCAAGAGGTTCGGTAATTTGTTGCTCTATGATATCCGCGTTAGCACCCGTGTAGCTGGTTCGCACGTTGATCACTGCCGGATCTACCGCAGGGAATTCACGCACGCCCAGGAACGTAAAACCGATGATCCCGAAAATGATGATGACGATGGAACAAACGACGGCTAAAACGGGTCTCCTTAAACTAAGTTCTGATAAGTTCATCAGGTATCATTTATTTGGATATCACTGAATCTTTGTTAGCTGCACCGGCGCGTCCTGCTTCAGGAACAGAAGGCCGGTCGTGATTACGGTGTCCCCGGCCTGGATTCCAGTCAGCACCTGCACGTTGCTCGAATCACGTACACCTGTGGTAACGGTCTCAAAGTCGGCTTTCCCACCTCTATATATAATGAGTTGCTTATTTCTTGCCTGGGGAATGATTGCCTGTGTTGGCACCATGAGTGCCTGGCTGTTCTTATCGAGAATAAATTTAACCCTGGCAAAGGTGCCGGGTACCAGGAATTTGTCCTGACCCTTTACAACCGCACGCACACGCAGACTTCTGGAATTTTCTTCCACTTTTGATTCAGTGGCTGAGACGGTGGCCGAAAAAATCTTGTCTGTACCATCGATGGTAAAATTCAATGTGGCACCATTGGTAACCTGGGAACTATATTTCTCGGGAATGCTGAATTCAATTTTCAGTTGATTGACCTGGCTGATCGTTGTCAATAAAGTTAACGGTGACACATAAGCGCCTTCGCTCACATTTCTCAATCCAATCCTGCCATCAAAGGGAGCCCTGATTTCGGTTTTACCAATATTGACCCTCGTCAGTTCGATATCTGCTTTCAGGTTGTTAACCTGCAGCAAACTCAAATCGTAATCCTGCTGACTGATGCCGCTGATCTTTAACAATTCCTTTTGCCTTTCTTCTGTTTTTTCTGCAATCTGAAGTTGCACTTCCAGTTTGTTCAGGCCAGCCTGGAGGTCGGCGTCAAATAGTTTTACCAGGACGGTACCCTTCTTCACGGAACTACCTTCGTGGATGTTCAGCGCCACGATTCTGCCGGTCACTTCGGGCCTGATCTCGGTACTTTCAAAAGGCATCAGTGTTCCGGAAACTTCAACCTGGTCGTCAATGCTGGAGGGTTTGACAATCATTGCCTCTACCCCAAGTGCCTGGGGAGCTGAGCTTGTTTTTTGGTCATTCGAATTTTTCTTTTCTCCGCAGGAAAAGAAGCAGAAGATGGTGATTGGGATCACCAGGAATTTTCTCAATATCATAGAGGCGGCAATTTACTCAATATGAGTGTAAATTGGTTTGCCATTCGTAGAAAATGAGACCACTGGAATGAAAATCACGTCCATTTTCAATTATTTAGGTATCAACGCGAAATGACTGTTAGCACGAAGTCATTAACAAATGAACTTGTTAGTGGATGTCGAACAGGGTTTGGATGCCATTGGCCCACTTCGCTTCATGTTCCAAAAGCCATTTCTTCCTCCACAATTCTCCGCCATAGCCCACCAGTTGGCCATTGGATCCGATTACCCGGTGACAGGGAACAACAATACATAGCTGGTTTTTGCCATTCGTGGTGCCAACTGCTCTTACGGCCTTTGTGTTGCCAATTCGCTTGGAGAGCTCAAGATAGGAGATGGTTTTACCGAATGGTATTTGAATGAGTTCATCCCAGACCGATTGTTGGAAAGCGGTTCCAAATTGTTGAAAGGGAAACTGAAATGTTTTTCTTGTACCTGCAAAATATTCGTCCAATTCCTTTTTGCAATTGTTTACAATCAGAGGCGCATGTGTAGAAGTTGTCAATGGCTTTTCATCCTTCATGAAGAGAATGCTATGAACAATCGATTCACTGGCTTCTATGGAAAGTAGACCCAGGGGAGAATCATAATAATAAGTTCCTGTTTGAGTAGATATTTCCTGATCAATCATATTGAGGTTTTTTGGACGGTAGAAGATAGAGGAGCGTAAGGAGAATGATCAGAACGAGGCTGGTGCGTGGGTAACTAAAGGAGAGTACGATTGCAGACACGTAAATGATATTCGAAATGATGAACTGGCGGGTTAGGTGTCTGATAAAAGTGTTGCTCAATTTGGTATCGATGATTCTTTTGTTGTGTGAGGCATACAGCCACGATAACAGCCAAACAAAGGCGGGAAGGGCAATGCCCACAGAATAGAATCTTACGCTTGCGGCGAATTGTTCCGGTTCGTGTACATATTCTCCGAAAACAGCTGAGGGAAAAGGAAGAAAGGAAATGGTCATCAGGAAAAAAACATTCAGCAAATTAAACCAGTGGTCGGTTCGCTTATACAACTTAAACAGGTAATGATGATTTGTCCAGTAGATTCCCAACACCAGGAAACTGAACACAAATGCAAAATATTTCGGCCACTGGTCGAATAAGTACTGAGGGAGACTGGTATGCTTCAACTCTTCTGACCCTGGCACTTTTATTTCCAGGATCAGGAGGGTGATGGCAATTGCAAAAACGCCATCGCTGAATGCCTCCAGCCTGGCGGTTCCCTTTTCTTCCATATGCTTTGGTTCCTCAATCATTTTGGTTAGCCAATTTTGCCGCCATTTTTGGACTCTCGCTCAGGTCGAAGCAGGATGACTTCCCTGGAATCTGTGTAAACGCCCAACACCAGGCATTCACTCACAAAATCTGCGATCCGCTTGGGCGGGAAATTGACAACGGCCACGATTTGCTTTCCTAACAAATCAGCGGGTTGGTAGAAGTCGGTGATTTGGGCCGAAGAATTTAGCACACCCAATTCTCCAAAATCAATTTTCAATCGGTAGGCCGGTTTTTTGGCTTTCGGAAAGGATTCCGCGCTGATCACGGTGCCCGCGCGGATATCAATTTTTTCAAAATCATCCCAGTTAATCATTCCGAATTAAATTTACGGCCATAAAAACTAAAATTACTGAAATGTCAGTTGAGATCACCAGGGGCACACTGGACGTCATGGATGAAATGGCGGCCCTGTTTAACGCTTACCGCACTTTTTACCGGCAACCCTCAGACATGGAAGCCGCAAAGAATTACCTGAAGAGCAGAATCGAAAATGATGAGTCTGTCGTTTTCCTGGCCAGGGTAGATGGCGTGGCCGCTGGCTTTATGCAACTTTACCCGATATTTTCGTCGGTGAGTCTGAAACGGGCATGGCTGCTGAATGATCTTTTTGTTGATGCCGCACACAGGCGAAAAGGTGTTGCCAGGGCGCTGTTGCAAAGGGCGAAGGAGCTGGGACACGAGACCCACTCGAAATGGCTGATGCTGCAAACCCAGCAGAGAAATTTCAATGCACAGCATCTCTATGAATCAAATGGATGGGAGAGAGAAGCCGACCTTTTTTACAGGCTGGATCTCTGAGAAATTTGCCTCGAATATTTTTCAACGCAAGGGACGGATCTCCGCAGATATACGTACCTTAAAAAAAAATTTCAACATGTCTGGCCATAGGAAACAATCCAAATCCCGCAGGGATTTTTTGAAAAATTCATCCCTTGCAGCTGCGGGTTTTTTCATCGTTCCGCGACACGTACTTGGTAAAGGAATGATCCCTCCTTCCGATAAATTAAATATCGCCGGTATTGGTGTGGGTGGAAAAGCCGAAGTGAACCTTCCTTACGCATTTAATAAGGGGTCGGATAATATCGTAGCACTTTGCGATGTAGATGACCGCATGGCCGTGAAAGCAAAAAATATGTGGCCTAAGGCGCCCTATTACCGCGATTTTAGGACGATGTTGGAGAAAGAAGCAAAGAATATCGATGCGGTGATGGTCACCACGCCCGATCATCAGCACGCCGTGGCAGCACTCGCCTGCATGCAATTGGGGAAACACGTGTATTGCGAAAAGCCTTTGACCCATGATATATATGAAGCGCGCATTTTGACACAGGCCGCTGCAAAATATAAGGTTGTTACACAAATGGGTAACCAGGGCAGCAGTGGCGATGACACCCGAAATGTTGAAACCTGGATACAGGGCGGCCTGATTGGAGATGTGCACACCGTGCATGTTTGGACGAATCGGCCGGTTTGGCCCCAGGGAATTGCAACGCCCACTGGCAAATTTGAAATTCCGAAAGAGGTGGATTGGGATCTTTGGCTTGGCACAGCGCCGCAGCGCGATTTCAATCCGAATTACCTGCCCGCCATCTGGCGCGGATGGGTGGATTGGGGCACCGGGTCTTTGGGAGATATGGGTTGCCATTTTATGGACGTGCCCTTCAGAGCGTTGAAACTGGGTTATCCCATTTCTGTAGAGACCAGTGTGGGCTCGGTTTACAAGGGGTTTTTCGAAGAAACCGTTTATACAGACTGTTATCCGCCGAGTGCAAAAACGCATATTCAGTTCCCGGCAAGAGAAGGAATGCCGGCTCTTGAATTGATCTGGTACGATGGAGGCATCAAGCCACGCAGGCCGGATGAATTATTGCCCGATGAGGAGATGGCAGAATTGGACGGAGGGATTATTTTCGAGGGCACTAAATCGAAATTGATGGCGGGCCTGTTCGGAAGAAACCCGACCTTGCTGCCAACTAAATTGATGAAAGAAACGACTTTACCTAAGTCGAAATTTCCTTTCGTGGAAAGAGGGTCAGATGGTCACCAGCAGCAATGGGTGAAGGCCTGCAAGCAGGGTTTCGGAGCCTACACTTCATCATCGTTTGATAAGTCAGGCCCCCTCACAGAAACCGTGCTGATGGGTAACCTGGCCATTCGCAGTTATAATTTTGCCGTGAATGGCAAATATCCGGGAAGAAAAAAATTGCTTTGGGACGGAGCGAATATGAAGATTACGAACTTTGATGAAGCGAATCAATTTGTGAAGAGACAATATAGGGGGAATTGGAAATTGACATTATAAATAGGATACCAGATACCGGATATCAGATACCGGATATTGTGGGTTTGGGTGTGGGTATTGGGACTGTTCATACACTCACTCATTCACACCCAAACTATCTGGTATCTGGTATCCGGTATCCATCTCTCAAAATCTAAAATTTAAATAACACTCATGCCTTCGAAAAAAAGACAATCTTCCAGGCGGAATTTTATCCGTAACAGCGCCCTGGCAGCATCAGGGTTTTTCATCGTTCCCCGCCATGTATTGGGCAGGGGTTTTGTGCCGCCAAGTGACAAGTTGAATATTGCCGGTATCGGTGCAGGTGGAAAGGGCGAAAGTGATTTGGCAGAATTTGCAAAGAGTCCGAATGCGAATATCGTCGCGTTTGCAGATGTGGACGATCGTCAAACCGCAAATTCGCGCAAGCGCTTTCCCAATGCCAAAGTGTACAAGGATTTCAGGGAAATGCTCAGCAAGGAAAAAAACAATATCGATGCATGTTCCATTTCGACGCCTGATAACGTGCACGCCGTTGCAACGCTTGCGGCCATGCAACTGGGTAAACACGTGTATACACAAAAGCCCCTCACGCACGATATTTATGAGGCCCGCACACTAACGGAAGCGGCTAAACGCTATAAGGTCGTGACGCAGATGGGTAACCAGGGCGGCTCGGGCGATGGCGTGCGCCGTATGAAAGAAATTGTAGACGCGGGAACCATTGGCGACGTGCACACGGTATACACCTGGACCAACCGCCCGGTATGGCCACAGGGCGTACCCACACCCACGGGACAATTCCCAATTCCATCGGAACTGAATTGGGATTTGTGGATTGGCCCTTCAAAAATGATCGACTACAATCCTGCCTACCTTCCTTTTAACTGGAGGGGCTGGTGGGCATTTGGTACCGGTGCGTTGGGTGACATGGCCTGCCATATTATGGACCCGGTATATCGCATCCTGCCGATCTTGTATCCGACTGATGTGGAGTGCAGCGTGGCCAGCAGTTGGAATGGCGTGTTTTCTGAAAACAACAACCCTGAAAGTTGCCCGGCAGCGTCAATCATTCACCTGAATTATCCGCGTAACGACGGCAAAGGAAATATCAAAGTAACCTGGATGGATGGCGGTCTCTTACCCCAACGCCCAGACGAACTTTTGCCCGACGAGCCAATGGGAAACTGGGATGGAGGAGTGATCTTCGAGGGAACCAAGGGTAAGATCATGGCAGACTGCTACGGCGCAAATCCAAGACTACTGCCAACCAAATTGATGAAGGAAACCAATCTTCCACCTCAAACCATTGCCCGCGTGCCGGAAGGCCACTATGTTCAGTGGGTGAATGCCTGCATCGCCGGCTACGGCAAAGGACATACAAGTTCACCATTCGAATACGCAGGTCCATTTACCGAAAGTATTCTCATCTCCAACCTCGCCATTCGCAGCTACATGATGCAGAATCCGAAGTTGAAGGGATGGGAAGACAAATATCTAGGGAGGAAGAAGCTACTTTGGGATGCCAAGAATATGAAGATTACAAACTTCGATGAGGCCAACCAGTTTGTGAAGAGAGATTACCGAAGCGGCTACAGCCTCACTATGTAATAAACTAAAAAATGAGTCCCGGCACGCAAGTGTCGGGATTTTTATTGCCCGAATTCCAATATCCAGATATCTTTAGCAACCATAATCAACCATCATGAAGATTGCGCTGCGAATTTTCCTTTATATCCTGGTTCTTTCTGCCCGCACAACCTCCGCACAGGAAGCAAATTATCCGAAAGGCTACTGGAAGGCAAAATGGATCGGGCATCCAACAGCATCCGGAAATGATTTTGGTGTGTTTCACTTTCGAAAGGAAATCGAGCTGTCGAGCGCACCAACATCTTATATCATTCATGTTTCGGCCGACAACAAATACCGCCTTTTTGTAAACGGAAAAAACCTGGGAACGGGTCCGGCCCGCAGCAATCTCGCCAATTGGAATTTTGAAACCTTCGATATCGCACCCTACCTGAAGGCCGGAAAAAACCTTGTGGTGGCCACCGTTTGGAATTTCGCCCAGTACCGACCTTATGCTCAGATCAGTTACCAGACTGCATTTATCGTGCAGGGTCATTCTGAAAAAGAGTCGGCGTTGAACACCGACAAAAGTTGGAAAGTCATACAGGACAGCAGTTATGCCCCCCTGCCCATTGATAAAGGAAAGTTGAGAGCCTACGTGGTCGTGGCAGAAGGGGAGAAGCGAAATGGAAACCTGGCAGTTTGGAATGCTGAGGAACCTTCAGCCGCAGAGGCGGGTTGGGTGAATAGCCGCGAGTATAACTGGTACCCTGCCAAATCAAGGGGCTATGGATCGGATGGCAACTGGATGTTGGTGCCGAGATCCATACCGCTGATGGAAGAAAAAGAAGAAAGATTTTCGGCAGTACGCCGTTCTTCGGGTATACAAGCCAGTGAGGGATGGCTGAAGGGAAATGCTGCACTTCAAATTCCGGCCAATCAAAAATTGACTTTGCTTTTGGATGAAGGCCATCTCACCAATGCGTATCCGCATATTAAATTAAACGGCGGTAAGAATTCCATGATCACGCTAACTTATGCCGAGGCCTTGTTTGATGAAAACAGGGTGAAGGGAAACAGGAATGAAATTGAGGGCAAGTTGATCATGGGGATACAGGACCAGTTTATCGCCGATGGAGGCAAACGCGATTACAGTCCGCTCCATTTCAGAACATATCGCTATTTACAATTGGATATTGAAACAAAAGATCAGCCGCTGGTGCTGGAAGATATGTATGGTGTTTTTACCGGCTATCCCTTCCAGGAGAAGGCCTCCTTCAAATCAGACCAGGCCTGGCTCGATACGGTGTGGCAAATCGGCTGGCGCACGGCTAGGCTTTGCGCTGGTGAAACGTATTACGATTGCCCATATTACGAGCAGCTGCAATACGTAGGCGATACAAGAATTCAGGCGATGATCTCGCTGTATGTATCGGGTGATGAGCGACTGATGAAAAAAGCAATCGACGATATCTCTCACTCATTTTTTGAAGATGGTCTTACGGAGAGCCGATACCCCTCCCGCGATATGCAGGTCATTCCCACCTTCTCACTTTGGTGGGTTTGTATGATCCACGATTTTTGGATGAACCGGAAAGATGATGCATTTGTAAATGCGCATCTCAACGGAATTGCAAGTGTACTCAACTGGTACCAGGATCGAATGGCGTCCAACGGCATGCTGGGCACCGTGAACTGGTGGCAATTTGTAGACTGGGCCTGGGATCGCAAAGATGATATTGAGTTTGGGGGCGTTCCACCCGGCGCCAGTAAGGGTGGGTCTTCCATCATCAGCCTGCAATATGCATACACGCTTCAGCGCGCCGCTGCATTGATGAATGCATTTGGACGAAAGGAATTGGGCGCACAGTATGCGTCCCGCGCAAAAAAGATCGCAGAGGATGTTTATGCACTGTGTTGGGACAGTGGAAGAAATTTGCTGGCTGATACTTATGAAAAGAAATCCTTCAGTCAGCATGCAAATGTGATGGGAATCCTGACCGATGCCATACCTGTGGCGAACCAACAGAAATTGCTCGCGGCGGTGTTTCAGGATAAATCCATCACGCAGTGCACTTATTATTTTAAATTCTACATGTTTGAAGCACTCAAGAAAGTGAAGATGGGTAATGATTTCATTTCAATGCTCCAACCCTGGAACCAAATGATCAGGATTGGATTAACCACTTTCGCCGAAGAGCCCGAACCCACGCGCTCGGACTGCCATGCATGGAGTGCTTCACCCAATTATGAATTGCTTTCACTGGTTTGCGGCGTGAAACCTGCTTCGCCTGGTTTTGCCACGGTTACTATTGAACCCTGGTTAGGGCCATTGAAAAAAGTGGAAGGTGTTGTTCCCCATCCAAAAGGACAGATCCAGGTGATTTTTGAGCAGGACGGAACCAAGCTAAGCGGTGAAGTGAATTTACCGGAGGGCGTAACCGGAAATCTGAATTGGAGAGGGAATATTTTACCGTTGAAGGGTGGGAAACAGAAAATTTCGCTTGAAAAGAAATAAGAGTAATGGGTTGATTGGGTTGATTGCGTTAGTCAACCCAATCAACCAAAACACCCATACTTACTTAAGATATGCCCTCAGCATCCAGGCCATTTTTTCATGAATTTCCATGATGCCTGTGAGAAAATCTGCAGTACCGGCGTCTTTAAGATTGTCTGCTACTTCATCTACCATTTTGCGAAGAGAACGAATAATTGTTTCATGGTCAGTGAGCAAATGCTTGACCAGTTTTTGCTGATCATTCGTAATTGGTTGTTCTTTTAATTGGGTGAGATTCAGAAATTCTTTTAGCCGCCCTTCGGCGAAATGCCCGATTTTCCTAACGCGCTCGGCTACGCTATCCACTACCTCGGCCAATTCCTCGTATTGATCCTCAAAAAATTTGTGCATCTCCATGAAATTGTCGCCCTCATAATTCCAATGACTGTTTCTCGTCTTGGTGTAGAGTAAGAACTCATCTGCGAGTATTTTGTTCAGCAAGGTTGCGAGTTGCTGACTGGTCTTGTCGCTAAGGCCGATATTTGCTTTCATGATCCTTGGTTTTAATGGTTATTTTTCATTTCGTGGGAAATGAATATACAACATTAAAACAGCCCGACCTTGAGAGGGTTAAGATTTAGGCGGAAACGATATCGACCAGGATGCGCAGTTCTTCCTGCTTATAGCGGTTCTTATCGTCGTCAAAACACTTGGCAAATTCTTCCAGCAGGAATCGAATGATGGTTTTGGGACTCATCGGTTTGAAGTAGGAGGGTGTAGGAGGAACGGCTATTCTTTTGAAATAATTTTCAACGTCTTTTTGCGTGTACACCTGCCCACTCATCGGATCTACATAAAAGTGAATCTTGTTGCTACCTTTTTTTGCAGTACTGAAATATTCGTGGGTAGTATCGAAATAGCCGAGAATAAACTGGCGGGGAATATTGATCACGCGCACCGGCAAATCGAGCAATTCACAAAGTACCATGTAGAGAATGCCATTTGCAATGGAATTTCCACGGTGTGTTTCCAAGACTTTGTTTAAAAGAAACTCTTCCGTGTTCTGGTACGAAATTTCAACACCCTTTTGCTTGTGGTATTGGAAGAGAATTTTGTTCACCACATTCACCTGCTCAAGCGCAGTGAGATAGCTGTTGAGCTCAAGCCATATATTCCTCCTGATTTTTTCAATATCACTGTGGATGGCGTGCATGTTGATGTCGGGGAATTGATATTTCGCCACCAGCAAGGCACCTTGCAACAGGTCGGGGTAATCCGCCTTTGCCCATTGCGTGAAGTCGTATTGAAGGTCCTGGAAATGTAGTCGGTGAATGAGTAATTCGATGCGTTCCTGAACTTCTTCATTGGGCGTGTTCTCCCAAAGGTGTTCCAGGTTGGGAATGATCACCTTACCAAAGCTCACAATCCGGTTACACACGGTCGAATATACTTCTTCGTCCGGGTCATCAATAAGTTGGAGCAGGGCCGATATTTCCTTAGTTTCTTCCATTGAGGGTTATGGATAGCGGGTTTAACCAATTATATGACGCAAAACAATGCTGATTTATTGTTAGCGTATTGCAAAATAAATATCGGAGGAGATAATGAGATGGGGAAAGGAAACTTATCCACTATGAGAGTGAAGTTGTGGAAAGCCTGTTTACAGATTAAAAAAGGTATTAGGTATTAGATATTGGGTATTGGGAAATACAAGGTCCTCAAACCAATACCCAATATCCAATACCCGATACCTGGTACCAATTATGAGGTTTTCTTCTTCCTCGGCACCCTTTTAGGTGGATTTGCCTTCGCCTCTTCAATGATTGCCTTCACTTCTTCAATGGTGAGATCGGCCGCTGTTTCCTGCTTTTCCTTGGGGAGTTTATAATTGCGAAGACCCTGCTTAATGTAGGGCCCATACGGACCGCGCAAGATCTGGATCTTTTCTTTTTCGAATACCTTGATCGTCCTTTCTTCTTTCGCCTTCCGTTTCTCTTCAATGATCGGAATGGCCTCTTCAAGGCTCACACTGTAGGGATCGAATTCTTTGCTGAGCGAATAGAATTTTTTGTCGTGTGCGATATAAGGGCCAAAACGGCCGATGCTAACCGTCACGTCCTGCTCTTCGAACTGTCCAAGATTGCGCGGCAGCCTGAATAGGTCCATCGCTTCGTCCAGGTTGATTGTCTCAATACTCTGCGCGGGCTTGAGTTTGGCAAAGCGCGGCTTCACTTCATCGTCCTGACTGCCGATCTGAACCATGGGTCCATAACGTCCCATACGGGCAATCACGGGTTTTCCACTGGTTGGGTCAACACCCAATTCTCTTTCGCCACTGATGCGTTCTGCTGTTTCAATCGTATTCTCAACATCCTTCTTGAACGGATTGTAAAAATCATCGATCATTTCATTCCACTTCATTTTTCCCTGTGCCACTTCGTCAAATTCTTCTTCAATCCTCGCGGTGAAGCCATAATCCATGATATCATCAAAATACATTTTCAGGAAATCAGTCACGACCAGGCCAAGGTCTGTTGGAAACAATTTCGATTTTTCTGCCCCTGTCGTTTCCTGCTCCGTGACTTTTTTGACCTTGTCGTTTTGCAGCACCAAAATCCTGAAATCACGCTTTATCCCTTCTTTGTCGCGTTTTTCGACATAGCCTCTTTTTTGTATTGTGGAAATCGTCGGTGCGTAAGTAGATGGTCGGCCGATTCCCAGTTCTTCCAATTTCTTTACCAGGGATGCTTCGGTGTACCTGGGTAATGGACGTGTGTACCTTTCTGTTGCGCGCATTTCTTTAAATTCGAGTTGTTGACCCATTTGAAGTGGCGGCAACATGCCCTCGGTGTTGTCCTCATCGCCAAGTTCTTCTTCATCGCGATCTTCCATATACACCTTCAGGAAGCCATCGAATTTCAATACCTCACCCTGCGCGCTAAGGTCCTCACCATTGGTAGATATTTTGATCTTTGCCACGGTCTTTTCCAGTTCAGCATCCGACATTTGAGAAGCCATCGTACGCTTCCATATCAGGTCATAGAGCCTGCGGCAGTCTGCGTCATCCACGCTAGGGTTTTCCATATACGTCGGACGGATGGCCTCGTGGGCTTCCTGCGCCGATTCATTTTTATTCTTGTACTTTCTCGTTTGCAGGTAGTCCTTGCCGTAAGAAGTTGTGATCTGGTTCTGGATATCGGTCATGGCCGTTTCGCTAAGATTCACGCTATCGGTACGCATGTACGTAATCTTTCCACTTTCGTACAATTTCTGTGCGAGCAACATAGTCCGGCTAACCGAATATCCCAATTTGCGGCTGGCCTCCTGCTGAAGTGTGGAAGTGGTGAAGGGTGCGGCCGGCGATTTCTTCGAAGGTTTTACAATTATGTCGCGCACGGAATAATTTGCACCCATGCAGGAATTCAAAAATGATTCTGCGTCCTTTTCGGAAGAATATTTACTCCCCTCGGCCTTGAAGCTGACATTCTTTTTATTGATATCCGGTGCAACAAAAACAGCCTCAATCTTGAAGCTGCTTACCGGACTAAATGCATTGATTTCACGTTCGCGTTCGGCGATGAGCCTTACCGCAACACTTTGCACTCTCCCCGCGCTGAGGTTGTTTTTCATGCTCATCTTACGCCAAAGCACAGGCGATAATTCAAAACCCACGATACGATCGAGAATCCTTCTTGCCTGTTGCGCATTCACAAGATTCATGTCGAGAATTCGCGGCGTCTGCACGGCAGCGAGGATGGCGGGTTTGGTAATTTCGTGAAAAACGATACGTTTGGTTGTTTTGGGATCCAGGCCCAGCACTTCGCACAGATGCCAACTGATGGCTTCTCCTTCACGGTCCTCATCCGTTGCGAGCCAAACTTCATCGGCTTTCTTTGCAAGGCCTTTCAATTCTTTCACCACTTTTTCCTTTTCAGCCGGAACGATATAGCGCGGCTTATAATTATTCTGCACATCGATGCCCATATCATCCTTCTCCAGGTCACGGATGTGACCATAGCAACTCTTCACCTCGAAGTCCTGACCAAGAATATTCTCAATCGTTTTGGCCTTGGCCGGAGACTCAACTATCAGTAGGTTTTTTGCCATCTTTCACGAAACTCAGCGGGTTAACAATATTTGCGTTATCAGTAGTAAGCGTTATACCAGTTGATCGCATGGTCCTGAAATGGGTATCGAAGGCATTGATTAAATGCTTGATTTTAAACACTCTTTCAAGTGCGCGACAATTCCAGGTCGACTTGCGAGCCATGCAATATTAGTTTATTTTTTAGTTCTTGTGCGTTGTGCACATCGCAGCACCGGTATATGGTATAGGGTATACGGTATAAGTTATAAGTATTGGTGCCCAATTATTGGAAAAATAATTCCATATACCGTATACCTTATGCCATATACCCAATATTCACTAAAGAAACTCAACAATCGCTTCCCTGACTTCCTTATCGCGGTAAACGTTTTTGTGCCCCAGGCCACTTGTGATGATGAATTGAATTTGCGGAAGATTCATTTCTTTAACGCGGATCGCATCTTTTAGTGGGGTGAGTTCATCGTTTTCATCGTGAACCCAAAGTGTTTGGGCGTGAATGCGACGCATTGTCCGTCGAAGTGAATAGTGAGCAGGTTCTTCGCCACCCATTTCTTTAATGAGCAGGTCAAATTCTTTTCTAACGCCATTGCCTAACTGAAGGAACCTGAAAAAACTGTCGATGGCGGTGGTGGTTTCGGTGGCTGGCGCAATCAGCACCAATTTCGTGTGTGGGTCGTGGTGGCCTTCTTCTAAAAAATGCGTGATCGCCAATCCGCCGAAGGAATGCGAGATGTAAGCATCAATCGGTCCAAAAAAAGTATAAATGGCTGATATCGTTTTCACATACAGTGGCAAACTTAGGATCTTACCCGGGCTTCCGCCATGGGCGGGTGCATCAAAGGCGAGGACTTCGTACCCTTTCGAGATGAGTGGCCTGATGTAATATTCGAAATTGAATACATTCGATTCAAATCCGTGCAGGATCAGCGCCTTTTTGCCTGCGTTTTGATTCCAGCGAAAGCCCCGGATGACATATCGGTCGACTTTGCAGGCTACCCTTTCCGCCTCTTCGAAAATGGGTGGCATCTTTTTTTTCGACTTCCGAAAAGGGGTAATGAATATTTTGAGTGCCTGCGCTGCGGCCTTTCGCGGAGACAGTACAGCCAGCATATTTAGTTTGGCCCTTAGTATTCCAATCACTAACTTTTGACCCCATTTCATTGCGTCAAAGATAATTATGAAAGTCGTTATCATCGGGTCAGGTAATGTCGGAACCGTGCTTGGAAGAAAAATCCAGGTATCCGGACATACGATCCTGCAGGTGATGAGCCGGCATTTGCAACATGCAAAGTTGCTGGCAGGTATACTTGACTGTGAAGCGACGAACGATTGGCAAAAGATAAATCTCAACGGCGATCTTTACCTGCTGGCCCTCACCGATAAAACTTTATTGCACCTGGCTGAGCACTTGCAACTCAACCACGCACTGGCAGTTCATACCGCCGGCTCGGTATCGAAAGACGTGCTTGGGGGCATTACAACAAATTATGGTGTGGTTTATCCCTTGCAAAGTTTAAGGATCGGGATGGAACCGATTCCCGACCTGCCGCTGCTGGTGGATGGAAATTCGCCGGATGCGCTGGCCCTGATCTCTGATTTTGCGCATTCGCTTTCCAACCAGGTTACAACCGTCGGAGATACTGAACGAAGCAAGCTGCATCTTTCAGCGGTGATCACCGGAAATTTTACGAATCATCTTTTCTCGCTTGCCCAGGATTACTGTGATAAGGAGGGACTTGATTTTTCCCTTTTGCTTCCATTGATCAGGGAGACGATCGATCGGATGAAATTCTATTCACCTGGTGCCGTTCAAACGGGGCCGGCTATCCGAAATGACCGGGAAACACTTCGAAAACATGTCGCGATGTTGGAACAATATCCTGCTTTAAAGAAACTGTACAAGACTTTTTCAAGAAGTATCCGCGATTTCCATCGGGAAAGTAAAAATTAAAAAGTCAAAATTCAAAAGTGAGGAGCGACGTAACGCTTTTTACTTTTGAATTTTGACTTTTTAATTTTTACTTGATCGGAAAAACAATATCCGTTAAGATTTTATAAGGATCTTTTTCCACGCCCGGATCGCCAATATATATTTCATAAGACGTGTGAGGTCCTGCTCCAACTTTGTCAGGATGTTGCTTCAGCCACTCTTCAACGGCTGCGTAACCTTTCGGCGTCAATTCATATGGTCCGTAGAAATGGGCCACGACTGCTTTTCCTCCGGCAACCTGTTTTGATTTTACGCGGCCTTCCGTCTTTGCAGGCAATTTGTCAACGGGAACGCCTGCGTCAAAAATGAAGGGTGCTGAATTGCCATTGTACCAGGCCAATGGCGCGCCAACCATTTTCAAACTGTTCTTCTTCATAAATGCTCCTAACTCTCCGCCGTAAATCTGTCCCAGCTTGGTTCCAATTTCTTTACTGTCATTGGCGGTATCCTTGATATATATAATGAACATCGGTTTGGTAGTCGTTTCTTCGATTTGGATCGTGGGATCTTTTGGTGCAGGAGGAGCAGATTCGGCGAGTTTGGTGACATCATTCAATCCTGTTTCAAATTGCGGTCCGATCAAATGGTTCATAAACAATCCCGCCCAGCGTGCCATAGGGTTGTTTCCCATATTCATATCCATATACCAGGTCACTTTTGAACCTGCGCCATCCGGAGTAATATTCCAGCCGCCCATGGATGTGCCCTGTCCTTCGAAGTCGAGCGAAGTTTTTACACTGTTGGCGGGCTGGCTTTCGGTTATGGTTAATTTGCCTTTACCAACACTACTGTTGTCGCTGGTCCAGCTGTACCATGCTCCCGTTCCCTCGGATTTATCGCCCCAGGTCTTCTTCATATTGGGATCGATCTTATTCCAGGGCATCCATTCGTCGTACGTCTTAAGATTGTTCAGGTAGCCATACACGGCTTCGGGACTTGCCTTGGAGGCAACCGTCCTCTCCACATGTACATTTTTAGGCAGGAAGAATGCTACGATAATGAGCAGCACAATGAGCACAACCAGAAAAACCAAAAGCCTTTTTAGGATTCTCATAAAATTTAGTTTCGGTTAATGAAGAGACAAATTAAAAAATAGTTTTATAGAATACAAGAGGGGATGCCGGATGCCGGATACCAGATAGTGCGGGTGTGGTTATCGAGTTCATGTTCACACAAACTCACACACAAACTATCCGGTATCCGGTATCCGGCATCTGGTATCCAGAATATCTCTACTTTTACCCCCTTATGAACCTGCTCGCGCAATTTAAACTCATTACCTGTTTTGCATTTGATGTTGACGGGGTGCTCACCAATGGCTCATTGCTGATTTCGCCCGGAGGGGAATGGCTCCGGCAAATGAACATCAAAGACGGCTATGCCTTGCAGTTAGCAATTAAGAAAGGCTACCATGTCCTGATTTTGTCGGGTGCGAAGTCTGATCCCGTTGCCGACAGGCTGTTAAAGCTTGGGATCAGTCAAATTTTTCAGGGTATCGAAGACAAAGCGGGACAGCTGAAAGCCTGCATGCAATCGTTGAATCTTGAAGCAAACAAGGTGTTGTTTATGGGTGATGATATTCCCGATTATGGCGCATTGCAGGTTGTGGGATTGCCTTGTTGCCCGGCAGATGCCGTGATTGAAATCAGGAATTCGTCAAAATATATTTCTCCTTTTGCCGGCGGACAGGGTTGTGTGCGGGACGTTATTGAGAAAGTATTAAAATTAAATGGACACTGGAGCCTTGGAACTGAAATAAGTAGCTTTTGATTGTAGATTGTGGATTGTAGATCTACAATCCACAATCTACAATCTTCTTTACCTTCACCCCCTGAACCCCATTCATGAGACTCATTGGCGCATTCCTCAGACTAATTCGTTACCCCAATCTTATTTTCATTGCCGTTACTCAAATTCTTTTTTTCTATTGCATCATTGTTCCCGGCGTTTACCCGGAGGGCGTACCCTTTTACAATGACGGAGCACTGTTCTTCCTGCTGGTGCTTTCATCCGTTTTCATAGCGGCGGGCGGATATGTGATCAACGACTACTTCGATCTAAACATTGATCTCGTTAATAAGCCTGACCGCCTTGTCATTGAAAAACTGATTCGACGTCGCTGGGCGATCATCTGGCATTGGTTCTTTTCTACAGGCGGCGTGGTTGCTGGATTCTTCATTTCTTTTCTGACGCGCAATTGGGTGATCGGTTTCGCCAACCTGGGTTGTGTGATCCTGCTCTGGTTCTACAGCACCACCTTCAAGAAAAAATTATTGGTGGGGAATGTGATCATCAGCGTGCTAACCGCCTGGGTGGTGATGGCTGTTTTCTTTTTCATGTATCGACGTTTTTTCATTCCACTTCCGGGGTGGGCAGAAATTGTAAATCATGATCCGCATACATTGCGCAGGCTGATGCGCTTCGCCTTTCTTTATTCCGGGTTTGCATTTATCATCTCGCTGGTTAGGGAGGTGGTGAAAGACATCGAGGACATGGAAGGTGATGAAAAATACGGATGCAGAACCTTGCCCATTGTTTGGGGAGTTCCTGCAGCGAAGATATTTGCAGCGGTTTGGCTCGTGGTCATCATCGCCATGCTGGTCATTGTGCAATTTTATGTACTTCAGATGGGATGGTGGTGGAGTGCTTTGTTTTGCATTTTGCTCATCATTCTGCCGTTGCTCTACGTCCTGAGAAAATTATACACGGCACAAGTGCCCGCCGATTACCATCGGTTGAGTAGTTTGATCAAATGGGCCATGCTGACCGGAATTTTGTCGATGATATTTTTTAAATTTTACGGCTAAACAGTTGCTGATCCATGTCGAAAATTATCCTGGCATCACAAAGTCCAAGAAGAAAACAATTGCTGGAATGGGCCGGGCAGGATTTCGACATCCTGCTTCAGCCTACAGACGAATCTTACCCTGCCGGAATCAAGCCTGCTGAAGTTGCCGTACACATCGCCAGGAACAAGGCCATCGCTGTTCAAGCCTCTGCGGCATTTCAATCCTATCCGAAAGAAACACCCATTCTTGCTGCCGATACCATTGTTGTTTTGGACGATCAGATCATCGGCAAACCCAATGATCGCAATCACGCCCTTGAAATTCTTTCTGCACTTTCAGGTAAAGAACATGAAGTCATTACAGGCGTGGTGATCAGAAAAAAATCAGAAGAGATTTTTTTCGCCGAATCCACGCGCGTCCTTTTTCACCCACTCCATGCAGACCAGATTGCTTTTTATGTGGATCACTACCAGCCTTACGACAAGGCGGGAGCCTATGCCATCCAGGAGTGGATTGGTGTAGTGGGAATTAAATCCATCAACGGCGATTTTTATAACGTGATGGGATTACCCGTGAGCCGCGTGATTCAAGCGCTTAAAAATCTGTAATTCACACCTTGCAGGGTTATTTTTCCTTAACTAATTTGAAATAGGAAAACACCATCGATGATTACCGAGAGGTTATTGCAATTCCTCTGGCAGATGCAATATTTCAATAGGAGTGAATTGAAAACGGAGTCGGGTGAAAGCGTTCAGGTTATTTATCCCGGGCAATTAAATACAAACCAGGGCCCCGATTTTATCAACGCCCGGATCCGGATTGGTGAAGCAGAATGGATCGGCCAGGTGGAATTGCACATCAGGTCTTCTATGTGGGAAAGTCATGGCCATGACAAGGATGCGAATTATAAAAATGTGATCCTGCACGTCGTTTGGGAAAACGATGCGGGGCCGAAACCGATTCCTGTACTTGTGCTTGAACATCGCATCCCCAAATTTGTCCTGCAACGGTACGATGATTGGATGCGTACCCGGCAGCCGATCCCCTGCTCGGGAATAATGGAAGAAGTTCCGGCACTTGTAATAAGCGCGTGGAAGGAACGATTGTTGATTGAAAGGCTGATTCGGAAATCTACATTGATTTCGGGCTGGCTCGAGGAGAACAAGGGAGATTGGGAAGAAGCATTTTGGTGGTTGCTTGCGAGAAATTTTGGCACTAAGGTGAACGAAGACGCTTTTGAGGAATTGGCGCGTTCAGTTCCATTGAAAATTCTTACTCGTCACAAGAACCAACGTTTTCAACTCGAAGCCATTTTGCTGGGTCAGGGTGGCCAGTTGGAAAAGAAATTCCTGGAAGAATATCCCCAACGGTTACAAAAAGAGTATCGATTTTGTCAACAAAAATATCGGCTCAGTCCCATTCGTCAACCCATGCATTTCCTTCGGATGCGGCCGGGCAATTTTCCAACCATCCGGCTTGCCCAATTGGCCTGTCTTTTTAATCGATCCAGGCATCTCTTCACACGTATACGTGAAGCCCGACTTATTGCCGATGTAAAATCATTACTGGAAATAGAAGCGAGTGATTATTGGGATCGACACTATGTATTCGATGACCGAAGTCGCGAGATAAAAAAGAAACTGGGCAAGGATATGATTAGTAATATCCTGATTAATTCGGTCGTCCCTTCGTTGTTCACTTATGGCCATCACTACAAGTTGGAAGATTATCAGAAGAAGGCGCTTGACTGGCTGGGTATCATTGACCCCGAGCACAATGCAATCATAGAGGATTGGGGACAATGCAACATGCCCGTGCAAACGGCCGCCGATTCACAGTCACTCATTGAACTGAGGATTCAATATTGTGATAAAAAAAGATGCCTTGATTGCAGCATTGGCAATTCAATCTTCCGTAAATCCGTTCTTTGATATGAGATCAGGCAAGAGCCCGCTTCCAGTTGAATGCTGTCTGCACTTTGATCTCCGGATGTATGCTGTAGATGACCGGGCAGGTGTGTGCAGCACGTTCCATAATCGTCCTTTCTTTTTCATTCAGATCGAGTTCTTCGGGAAAATGGAATGTTAAATTTACACCAACGATTCGCCGCGGATCCGGCGCCATAATCTTTTGAACTTCTATTCGAGTGCCTTTTAAATCAATGTTAAGGTCCCGGGCTTTGATGCCCATGATTGTTAACATACAGCTTCCAAGTGCGGTGGCCACGAGGTCAGAAGGCGAGAACCTTTCTCCTCTTCCCTGGTTATCATTGGGTGCGTCTGTTTGTATGACCGTACCCGACTGAAGATGAGTGCCAACCGTCCTCAAATCTCCTTCGTATACTACTGTTGAGGTCATTTTGTATATTTTTATGCTAAATTAGCGTTAGATAATCTATAAACCTTGCAAAGCTTGAAGAAACTTATTCTGTTCGGACTGGTGTTCCTCGCATCAAATTGGGTGATGGCCCAGGATCAACCATCGGGAGGATCGACCAGGAAGACTAAGGAAGATAAAAAGCGCGAGAAGAAGGAGAAGATCAATCGAATCCTAAAGTTGGAAGAGGAAGGTGAACCCGCATTCAGCAAACATTCCATTTTCGGATTCAAATTGAACACCGACGGCTGGGGTGCGTCCTACGAATTGGGTCGCATTAAAACGCCTTATAAGGCCACCATTTACCAACTCGAATTCAACGAAAAAAAGCACCCGAAAGAAGAGAAGCAAAGTTCACAAAAAGACGTGGGCGGATTCATTCTTTTGGGCAATCCCTTTGTATACGGAAAACAAAATATTTTCTATCAGTTGAAATTGGGCATCGGTCAGCAGATCATGATTGGTGGAAAGGGAAATAAGAACGGCGTTGGCGTTTATGGTTTCTATGGCGGCGGATTTTCTGCGGGCCTGCTCAGACCTTACTATGTTCAAGTGGATGATGGAACAGGTGTTCCGCTGGAAATCAAATATACCAAACAAGACAGTGCCTTATTCCTGGGTCAATCCATCGTTGGTGGCACGGGCCTGGCAAAGGGCTGGGGCGAGCTTCAATTTGTTCCAGGCGTGCATGCTAAAACGGGTATCCGGTTCGACTGGGGTCGATTCAACAATACTATTACCGCTGTTGAACTGGGGTTCAATTTTGAATATTATACCCAGAAGATCGTCCAATTGGTGAATGTGCCCGGAAAGAACTTCTTCACCAACACTTATATCTCCATACTTTTTGGTAGTCGCAAGTAGTGTATCTTTACAAATTATTTTGAGGCGATGAAAGAATTAACGGTCATAGATCCGGTGGTGACGCAAAAGCCCAGGAAGCCAGATTGGTTAAGGGTGAAACTTCCTATTGGTGAGAATTACAAGCACGTCAGGAACCTTGTAGACACTCATAAACTCCATACCATTTGTGAGAGCGGTAATTGTCCGAATATGGGCGAATGCTGGGGAGCCGGCACAGCTACATTCATGATCCTGGGCAATACGTGTACGCGCAGCTGTGGATTTTGTGCAGTAGCCACGGGGCGACCAGCAGCCGTTGATTGGGACGAACCTCAACGCGTAGCCGAAGCCATGCATTTGATGAAAGTGAAGCACGCGGTGATCACTTCGGTTGATCGTGATGAATTGAAAGATGGCGGAAGCATCATTTGGTACAATACCATCAAAGCCGTAAGGGCATTAAATCCAGATACAACGCTGGAAACTTTGATTCCTGATTTCAAAGGCGAGAAGGAAAATATTCAACGCATCATTGATGCGGCACCGGAAGTGGTTTCGCATAACATAGAGACCGTAGAAAGGTTGACACGCCAGGTACGCATCCAGGCAAAGTACTGGCGCAGCATGGAAGTTTTGAAGACCCTTCGAGATGGCGGCATGCGTACCAAGAGCGGCATCATGCTGGGATTGGGTGAAGAAAAGGAGGAAGTGGTTCAAACCATGCAGGATCTTTATCACAATGGTGTGCAGGTGATCACACTCGGTCAATACCTTCAGCCTACGCCCAAACACCTACCCGTTTTACGTTTCGTTCATCCTGATGAATTCAGGGAACTGAAACAGATTGGTTACGAAATGGGATTTGATTACGTTGAAAGCGGCCCTCTTGTTCGATCATCTTACCATGCGGAGAAGCATATCTTTCCCGGTAAGGGAAGAAAAGAATTTGAGAACGGATTGTAGATTTTTGATTGTGGATTTGGGATAAAGATTTTGGAAGTTAGATTTTGGATCTCATTCCCAATACCCCCGCCCGTTCCGAACGGAACGTTCGGGCGGGCAATACCCAATACCTAATACCCAATACCTATTTAACCAGCAATATCCCACGCCAGTGCACTCGCTCCAAGAATGGCGGCATCGGATTCTTTCAAATGACTCACTAATATTTTCACCTTATTCTGAAATACCTGGATCAGGTTGGCCTCCATGTGTTCCCGTGTAGGTTTAAGAATGAGGTCTCCCGCTTTGGTTAATCCACCAAAAAGTATGATGGCCTCCGGACTTGAAAACATCACCGCATTGGCGAGCGCAAGTCCCAGAATTTTTCCTGTAAAATCAAAAATTTCTTTTGCGAGTTTATCACCTTGTATAGCGGCTTCGAATACTTTCTTCGAGTCCATATCTTCTGGCTTGGTCTTTCGAAGCAGACTGGGTTCTTTACTATTCGACAGAACTTCCAATGCAGTCAGGCGAACACCGGTGGCGCTTGCATAACTTTCAAGTGAACCATGTTTACCCGTGCCTTCGTGCAACCTGCCGTCCGGGATAACAATGGTGTGTCCGAGTTCGCCGGCAAATCCATCGTGACCATAAATCAGTTTCCCATTCGCGACGATGCCGCTACCCACGCCCGTTCCAAGCGTGATCATGATGAAATCCTTCATGCCCTGTGCAGCGCCATACATGTTTTCGCCAATGGCTGCTGCGTTGGCGTCATTGGTGAGCACAACAGGAAGTTTGAATTTGGCCTCAATCAATTTTGCCAGAGGAATAACGCCTTTCCAGGGAAGATTCGGCGCATATTCAATGGTGCCGGAATAATAATTACCATTCGGTGCGCCCACACCAATACCCTTCATTCTGCCAATCCCGCCAGATTTTGCGATGAGCGGACTCAGGCTTTCGTATAGTTCGGTGATGAAGGTTTCTACTTTGGCGTGCTTCTTTGTGGATATTTCGCTGCTGAATAATACGTTGCCGTTTCTGTCTACGATTCCAAATTTTGTACCTGTTCCACCAATATCGATTCCAATAGCAAGCGGTTCAAGTGCGGCAGGTGTTGATGTAGCCATAAGTCAATTATTAAGAATACGGCGGAAGCAAATACTTCCGCCGGAATAAGCTGTATTAGTGTCCTCCACTGATTTGAGAGTCGAAATCGAGGCCCTGCGCTTTCAAAACGCTTCTTAATTTTAGAGCGATAACTGCAAGGCATGCGAAACAAACAGCAGCTACGAGGTAGGAATTGTGCATGTCTTTTGTGAGGTCGCCGATAGATCCCTGGAAGGGCGGAATAACTGCACCTCCAAGAATCATCATGATGAGAAATGCAGAACCCTGGCTGGTGAATTTTCCCAGGCCGCCCACACCAAGTGCAAAAATACAAGGCCACATCACCGCGCAAAACAAACCGCCTGCCATAAACGCATACACCGAAACGATTCCATGTGTGAACACCCCAATCAGCATGGCAGCGCTGGCAAGGAGAGCAACCGTAAGAAGTGTCTTAACCGGCTTTTGTTGTCCGTAAAAGAAAGCCGCAATGGCAATCAAAATACAAATGGAATAGGGCAGCAGGTCGGAAATGTCATTTCCATACAGGCGATTTACAAAAAGGATCACTCCAAATGCTATAAATGGAACAATGACAGTCATAATCTTTCTCCTGGATTCTGAGAGGTTAAATACACTGATCGCCGCCGTCCATCGGCCAATCATCAAACTGCCCCAGTAAAGCGATATGTATTTTGAAATCTTGCTTTCATCTAATCCCATATCAGTGAGATAGCCAGGTGTCTTCAGCAGCGCACCAAAATTGTTGTCGATGGTCACTTCAACCCCTACATAGACGAAAATGCCAATCATGCCGAAGATCAGCTGTTGGTATTTCATAGCACCCCAGCCTTCACTTTTAGCCGTTGCACTTTGGTTTGAATAAAAAAGAATGCCAACCACGGAAATCATTGTCAACACCAGCAAGACGGGTTTGGACAGATTGCTCAATTGTCCCAGGAGTATAATCAGGCCAAGGCAGGTAGTCATGAGTGCCAGAGATAAAGCAGCCTTATTCGCCTTCTCGAATTTCTCAGTGTTTTTTCCTTCGGGCAATCCCGAGAAAGTAAAAAACAGCGCGACAGCTGCAAATACGCCCGCTACAATCATGTAAAGCGTATTGATATTTGTAACCGTCACATCTTTATGTATTCCACCCACTGATCCAAAGAGGAAAAAACTTACAATAATTGGTCCCAGCGTGGTTCCGAAAGAATTTACTCCACCGCCAAGGTTAAGGCGATGTGAACCGGTGGCTGGGTCTCCCAATGCAATTGCAAACGGTTGGGCGGCCGTTTGCTGGAGTGAAAATCCCAATGCTACGATAAAAAATGAAGCAAGAATGGCCGGAAATGAATTCGCATTTGCGGAAGGAATAATTAACAATGCGCCTGCAACAGAAATCCATAGTCCATAAATAATACCTTTTTTATAACCGATTTTGTTTAATATATCATAACCCAGCCAATTTGAAACCAAAAAAAGAACCAAAGAACCGAAGAAATATGCACCATAAAAAGCCGAACCAATCAACTGGGATTGAAACTGGTTAAGATGAAAATGCGTTTTACAAAAGGGTATGAAAATACTGTTGGACGCAGCGATAAATCCCCAGAAAAAGAAAACGATGACCAGGGTCGCCAGAGCACCAGTATTGGTGGGCTGTTTGGATGCATTCATTTCAGAGTCGTTTTGGTTTGAATGCCCAAAGTAAAAAGAAATTCGCATCAAAAAAATTGTTTCGTAACCTTTGAAACAAAGCAAAATCCTTCCTAAATTGATTGACAATCATACAAAACCTGCTGATGGAGATAGTTCATGTTAGCGCTGAATGTTACCCGGTAGCCAAAGCGGGAGGATTGGGAGATGTAGTGGGCGCCCTGCCCAAATATCAGAATCTGATGGGCCATATAGCCAAAGTGGTAATGCCCATGTACCGAACGAAATTCCTTTACGAAAATGAATGGGAAGTGGTTCACAAAGGAGGAGCCAACCTGGGCTTCTGGTGGTTTGAGTATACCGTCATCAAGGAAAAAACAAATAAGCTGGGTTTCGATCTTTACCTGCTGGACATTAACGGACTCCTGGATCGTGAAAAAGTATACGGTTATGATGACGACCCGGAAAGATTTACGGCCTTTCAAACTTCGGTTGTGGATTGGCTTAGTAAGTGGAACCACAAGCCCGACATCATCCATGTCCATGATCACCAGGCCGCACTGATTCCTTTCATGTGCAAGGCTTGTCATGCCTATAATGTGCTCTCCGATATTCCAACCGTGCTTACCATTCATAACGCCCAATACCAGGGCTGGCTGGGATGGGACAAAGCGAACTGGATTCCGAGCTGGGATGGTTGGCGCTGGGGGCTGTTGGATTGGAACAATATGATCAACCCCCTGGCAAGCGGTATCAAATGCGCATCGAAGGTCACGACTGTTAGTCCGAGCTACCTCGATGAACTTAAATATATGAGCAATGGGCTCGAAGCGCTCTTCGAATATGAGAAGGGCAAGTGTGTGGGAATTTTAAACGGGATCGACACCAGGGTGTGGGATCCTGCCAAGGATACTTATCTAGACAAACATTATAGCCAACGAAGTGTTGATAAAGGAAAAGAAGCCAACAAAAGAATTCTTTGCGAAACCTTTCATCTCGATATCGCCAAACCCCTCTTTGTGTTTATCGGAAGGCTGGTGGGAGAGAAGGCGGCGGAAATTTTGCCGGGTGCCATCAGTGATTCTTTTTATTATATGGGCAGAAAGATGAACTTTTTAATTCTTGGCAGTGGTGAATCGAACGTGGAAAATGAGTTGAATGCTTTGAAAACTTTGTCGCAGGGGGATTACAACGCTTACATCGGGTACAACGAAAAATTGAGTCACCAAATGTATGCCGGGGCTGATTTTCTATTGATGCCCTCAAGAGTTGAACCCTGCGGGCTCAATCAGATGTATGCTATGCGCTACGGAACCGTGCCGATGGTGCGGAGAACTGGGGGGTTAAAAGATACGGTGGTTGATTATGGCGAATCGGAAGGTTATGGAGTCGTCTTCAATCATGCCAGCGTGGGCGACGTTACCGAAGGCGTTTATCGCGCACTACAATTATACAACCAACCCGAGGTGTTGGCGGCGGTAAGAAAAAGAATGATGCAATTGGATTTTAGCTGGGATACCAGCGCAAAGCATTATATTGAGGTATATGAAAGTGTGAAGTGGTAGGAAGAGTAGACGGTGGACAGAAGCCGTTGATCGTTGTTCGTCGTTCGTTGATCGTTGACCGGATAAGGCAATCCAATATCCACCATCCAAAATCTTTATCTAAAATCCCCAATCCAAAATCCAGAATCCAGAATCTAGTATCCAGCATCCAAATCATTCATAATAAGAATTCCCATGTCAAAGTCAGTGCTTGCAGTAATCCTGGGTGGTGGTGCCGGCTCAAGATTATATCCGCTAACAGCCAGCAGGAGCAAACCGGCTGTGCCCATCGCCGGCAAATACAGGTTGGTGGATATTCCCATCTCCAATTGCATCAACTCAAACATCAACAGAATGTTTGTGCTCACGCAATTCAATTCGGCCTCACTGAACCGTCATATTAAGAACACCTATCACTTCAGCGCATTCAGCACGGCATTCGTTGACATCCTGGCTGCGGAACAAACGCCCGACAACCCAACCTGGTTCCAGGGAACGGCAGACGCGGTGCGGCAAAGTCTTCGGCACATCGGACCTTTCGAGAGCGATTATATCCTGATACTATCCGGTGATCAGCTTTACCAGATGGATTTTCAGCAGATGATGGAAAACCATATTCAGAAGAACGCGGATATCTCCATCGCGACCATTCCTGTCGGCGATCGCGACGCATCTGAATTTGGCATCATGAAGAAAAATGAAGAGGGCTATATCACTTCGTTTATAGAGAAGCCGAAGAAAGATGTTTTGCCGAAATGGGTCAGTGATACAGGAAAAGAAATGCAAAACGCAGGGAGGAATTACCTCGCGTCGATGGGTATATATGTTTTCAATCGTCAATTGTTGTTCGACCTTCTCCAGGAAGAGAACAAAGAGGCGACCGATTTCGGTAAGGAGATCATTCCTGAATCCATCGGCAAATACAAGGTAGTGAGCTACCAATACGACGGTTATTGGACGGATATCGGAAATATTTATTCATTCTTCGAAGCCAACCTGGGTTTGACCAACGACATTCCAGACTTCAATCTCTTTGACAACAACAAAGCGATATATACAAGAGCAAGAATGTTACCGCCGGCTAAGATTAGCGGGACCACGCTGGAAAAAACGATCATTTCCGAGGGTTGTATCATCAACGCCTCGCGACTGGAAAATTGTCTCGTCGGAATTCGTACACGCATCGGTAATGGAACGACCATCGTGAGCAGTTACATCATGGGTAGCGACTATTTCGAGACCATTGAAGAAATGCGACTCACGCTCGAGAAGGGAATTCCGCGCGTGGGCATCGGAGACCGCTGCTATATTCGCAATGCCATTGTTGACAAGAACTGCCGCATTGGTAACGATGTAAGAATTAATGGTGGTACTCATCTTCCCGATTCTGATCATTCCCTTTATACAGTTAAGGACGGCATCGTGGTTGTCAAGAAAGGCGCTATTTTCCCGGATGGATTTGTTATATGAGGTGAAAGGTCAAGGGTAAAGGGTCAAAGGCACTGAATCCTGAATCTTTAATCTAAAATCCACAATCTCAAATCCACAATCTAATAAATGGCCTCAGGAACAACGATAGCATCTCACAAAGCCGGAACCTTGCCCACGCCGAAGCTTTCGCTCGTGCAGATTTTTACGATGAGCTTTGGGTTTTTGGGAATTCAGTTTGGCTTCGCTTTGCAAAATGGAAATACGAGCAGAATTCTAAGGACTTTTGGAGCCGAGGTGGACCAACTACCTATGTTTTGGCTGGTGGCACCACTCACGGGTATGATCGTTCAGCCCATCATCGGTCATTACAGCGATCGCACCTGGAACCGGTTGGGCCGAAGGAAACCTTACTTTCTCTCCGGAGCGATACTTACCGCAATTGCATTAATATTTTTGCCAAATTCAGGATCACTGGCAAGTTTCATTCCTGCGCTTTGGGTTGGTGCAGGAATGGTTATGATCATGGACGCATCTATAAATGTTGCCATGGAACCCTTCCGCGCTTTGGTTGCAGATAATCTTTCAGAAGGACAAAAAACCACCGGGTTCAGTATACAGACATTCCTGATTGGTCTTGGCGCCGTCGCCGGTTCCGAGCTTCCCAAATTTCTTGCTAAGATGGGATTTAGTATGGAATCCGTAAATGGTGGGATTGCAGACAATATCAAATACTCATTTTATATCGGTGCTTTTGTATTATTGGCCGCCATTCTCGTGACCATTTTTTTTAGCAGGGAGTATCCGCCGGCTGAATACGAAAAGTACCATGGCAAGAACGAACACGCGCATAAGACGGGGTTGAGTGAAATTTTCCGCGACTTCAAACGAATGCCAAAAACGATGCGTCAGCTTGGCCTGGTGCAGTTCTTTAGTTGGTTTGCGTTGTTTTCCATGTGGGTATTCACTACCGACGCTGTTGCTACTCATGTCTATGGACTGACAGGCGAATATGCGAAGTCCGTCAAATACAATGAAGCGGGAAATGAAGTGACTTCCGCATTTGGCATTTACAATCTCGTCGCCATGTTTTATGCGCTTGCTCTTCCCTTTGTCGCTTCAAAAATTGGCAGAAAACTGACACATGCAATTTCCCTGGTGGCCGGTGGAATTGGACTCATTTCAATTTATTTTGTAACGGATCCCTCACACTTATGGATGCCAATGGTTGGCGTAGGCCTTGCCTGGGCCAGCATTTTGGCGATGCCCTATGTGATTCTATCAGGATCCATTCCTCCCGGCAAGCTGGGAATCTACATGGGAATATTCAATTTCTTCATCACACTTCCACAAATTGTAAATGGAATTTTCGGCGGGCCCATCGTGAAGTATTTATATGGTGGCCAGCCCATCTATGCCATCATGCTTGCGGGATTTTGCCTGCTTGCTGCTGCCGTCAGTGTTTTATTTGTTTATGACGTAGGTCATGTTAGGAAAAAGCTGAACCCATCTTAAACCCGGGCTACCCATGAAGAAACTGGTTTCAATCATCTTTTCGTTTACCATTTCGATTTTCGTCCTTGCGCAAAGCGTGGATTGCTATCCTACGTTTTGGTTTACGGGCATGAAAAACCCCAAGCTTCAGATTATTGTTCATGCCAAGGGCGTTGGCAAGGGGCTTTTCTCACTCAATTATCCCGGCGTTAGCATCGAAAAAGTAAATCGCGTCGAAAATCAGAATTATGCAATCCTTGATCTTTCCATTGCACCCGATGCGCCGCCGGGAAAGATGTCGATCATGGTTTCCGGAGCTCATCCTGTTACCAAAATTGTTTATGAACTGCGCAGAAAGAATTCAGAAGACGGCAAATCAAGAATCAAAGGAGTTAGCTCAGCCGACCTTATTTACCTGATCATGCCGGATCGATTTGCAAATGGTGATCCCTCGAACGATGCCTATCCGGACATGCGAAATCCCATAAGCAACCGATCAGATCCATTTGCGAGACATGGGGGAGACCTTAAAGGAATCGAAGACCATCTTGACTATTTCTCCAACCTGGGTGTAACTACCCTTTGGCTCACGCCCGTTGTTGAAAACGATATGCCGGTTACTGATGAAGTGGGGACCAAGCGAAGCACTTATCACGGCTATGCATTCACCAATCAATACCAGGTAGACCGCAGGTTCGGTGGAAACAATGCGTATAGCGAATTGGTTGATGCCGCCCATTTGAAAGGACTGAAAGTGATCCAGGATGCAGTGTATAATCATGTTGGGGACGCACATTGGTCCATCGTTGACATGCCGATGAAAGACTGGGTGCACCAATGGCCGGCATACACGAACACTTCTTATAAAGAACAACCGATTGTAGATCCCTATGCATCTGACGTTGACAAGAAGATCAGTCTTGACGGATGGTTCACACGCTTCATGCCCGATCTGAACCAGAGAAATCCATTCGTTGCAAATTTCCTCATTCAATACGCCATCTGGGCAACTGAAAATTTCGGCGTTGATGGATGGCGGGTGGATACTTACTTCTATAATGATCCCGCATTTCTCAACAAGATGAACGATGCATTGCAGAAAGAGTTTCCCATGTTAACCGTTTTTGGCGAGGCCCTGGTGCCCGAAGTTGTCGATGCAGCGTATTTCTGTCAGAACAATATGAATGTTCCTTTCAAACACAACCTTGCCGGCGTCACGGATCATCCACTTTATGGGGCATTTAAGGCGGCGCTGACTCAGAATTTTGGCTGGTCGGAAGGGGTGAACAAATTGTATCAAACACTTGCCCAGGATTTTTTATATAAGAATCCCATGCGGAACTGCATTTACCTGGACAATCACGACCTGGATCGCTTTTATTCTGTAGTTAAAGAAGATTTTGACAAATACAAAATGGGGATCACGATGCTACTGACCATACGCGGCATTCCACAATTATATTATGGAACCGAAATCCTGATGAAGAATATGAAAGTGCCTTCAGACGCTGAAGTTCGCAAAGATTTTCCCGGGGGATGGCCAGGCGACGCAGAAAATAAATTCAATGCTTCCGGAAGAAATGAACAGGAAAACAAGGCCTTTGAATTTGTAAAAACACTGGCTCAATTCAGAAAGACTTCCTCAGCATTGAAAGAAGGGAAAACGCTACAATATGTTCCGCAAGCGGGTATCTTCACTTACTTCAGATATAGTCCTACACAAACAGTGATGGTTGTCCTCAACTCGGGTGACCAGGAAGCGCAATTGTCAGTTGATCGTTTCGAACAGGCAATGAAAGGATTTTCAAAGGCAAAAAATGTAATGACGAACGAAACATTCGACCTGAAAAATTTCAGCATTGGTGCAAAATCCAGTCTTGTGCTTGAACTAATCAGGTGATTTCTTGTCCTTCTGTTTTCACACACCGATTCGCTTCCTAAAGTGGCGAATATTGACTAATTTCAATTGGCTTTCAAGATCCCATTCTCCGCTTCACCATTCAAACCTTCATCATGTCCACCGAAAAGAAGACCAAGGCAAAATCCACCGGGACCAAGAAGACAGCTGAGAAGGTTTCTGCTCCTGAAGAATTGAAGCCTTACAAATACGAAGACGAGCATTTTGTGGACTCATCGCGAAAAGTTTGGAATTATTCACTGCTCACAGAAGAGGATGTTAAGAATTTTCAACAGGGCACTCATTACAGGCTCTATGAAAAAATGGGTTCTCATGCCATTCAGGTGAATGGAATTTGGGGAATGTATTTTGCGGTGTGGGCGCCCAATGCAACGGGTGTTTCGGTGAAGGGCAATTTCAACGACTGGACGAACGAAGATTACATCTTGTTGCCGCGATGGGACAAGAGTGGAATCTGGGAAGGGTTCATTCCCAATTTCAACCTGGGTGAAGTTTATAAATATCATATAAAAGGGTTTAAGGGCAGGGAATTGGATAAAGGAGATCCCTTCGCGAATTTCTGGGAACAGCGCCCAAAGACTGCGTCCATTACCTGGGACATGTTTTACAAATGGAACGACGAAGAATGGATGGGCGAAAGAGCAAAGCACAATTCCCTGCATTCACCCTGGAGTGTTTATGAGGTTCACCTTGCGAGCTGGATGCGGCCCGACAAATTTGACGAAGAGACGTACAATACTTACGATCAGATCAGGGAACGACTCGTTCCCTACGTGAAGGAAATGGGATTCACCCATGTTGAATTCATGCCGGTCATGGAACATCCATTCGACGGCAGCTGGGGCTACCAGGGCACGGGATTTTTTGCACCAACGAGTCGCTTCGGCTCCCCACAGGATTTCATGCGACTGGTTGATGCATTTCACCAGGCCGGTATTGGCGTGTTATTAGATTGGGTGCCTTCACATTTCCCCTATGATTCGCATGGATTGTTCATGTTTGATGGAGCACACACCTATGAATATGCGGATATGCGCAAAGGATATCATCCCGACTGGAACTCATACATCTTCAATTATAAACGTGGCGAGGTAAAATCGTTTTTGATCAGCAGTGCCAGGTTTTGGCTCGATAAATTTCATGCCGATGGAATGCGTGTGGACGCGGTAAGCTCCATGCTCAAGCTGAATTATTCGCGCAAGGAAGGTCAATGGGAGCCGAATGAATTTGGCGGCGATGGGAATCTTGAGGCGATAGCATTCATCAAAGATTTGAATGAAACCATTTATCGGGACTTCCCGGATACGCAAACCATTGCTGAAGAAGCCACAGACTGGCCGGGGGTTTCAAAGCCGACCTTCGCAGATGGATTGGGCTTTGGCATGAAATGGATGATGGGCTGGATGCACGACACGCTGAAATATTTTAAGCAGGACCCCTTCTTCCGCCAATTTCAACAGGACCAGTTCACCTTTAGCATGATGTATTACGGAGATGAGAATTTCATGTTACCGCTTAGTCACGACGAAGTGGTGCATGGCAAATCGCCCATGCTTTATAAAATGCCGGGCGACGAATGGCAAAAATTTGCAAATCTCAGGCTCCTTTACAGTTATATGTTTACGCACCCCGGCGGGAAATTGCTTTTTATGGGTAATGAATTTGGAGCCACCAGTGAGTGGAATTATAAAAGTGAACTACAGTGGGACCTGCTCCAATTCGACGCACATCGGCTCTTAAAAGACTGCGTTCGTGACCTTTGCCTCTTGTTAAGAAATGAACCCGCACTCTATGAGAGGCAATTTGAACCCACCGGATTTGAGTGGACCAACCTGGAACATCGCTCCGAATCGGTCATTGTTTTCAAAAGAAAGGGCAAAAACCCTGAGGATGACGTGCTCGTTGTCCTAAATATGACGCCGGTGGTTAGGCGCGACTGGAAGATCAGGGTACATGGCAAATCGAAATGGGTAGAAATCTTTAACAGCGACGATAAAAAATATTGGGGAACCGGAGACGTGTTCAATCCGGATCCCGGCACGGAATTGGTGAACAAAAAAGAGAAACTATTTGAAATAAACCTGCACTTGCCCGCGTTAGGAGCATTAGTGCTGAAATGATTTCTCTTTGAATTTCCAATATCGTACTGCATGAAAGGCCAATCTCTCACCCTCATCTTAATGATGATTTGCGCTGCCGGATTTTCTCAAGGCACAGATAGTGCTGACTACTTTTTCAATCGCGGTCTCCAGGAAAAATCGGAAAAAAGGTTCATGGTCGCTTACAATGACATGAAGAAGGCCGCACCATCAAAATCAAACGATCCCGATTACCTCACGCAGGTTGCACTTTGTGAAGTGGAGCTAAGAAAATATGATCTCGCGCTGATCAATTTTGTGAAAGTGGATTCGATGAAAACGGATGATCCGGTTGCGCTGGAGAATCTCGCCAATCTGAATTTCTTTTCTCACAAATGGGAGAATGCGGTGAGATATGGAAAGAGATGCAAGTCACTGAAATTGGGAACGAGGATGAATTATCTTCTTGGCAAGAGTTATTATGAACTGGAGAATTACGGAGAGGCCTACAAGTATTTTCAACTTGTGATGAATGAAGAGCCGCAGAACGCGGAGATTCCATATTTGCTCGCAAGGGCGTTTGTAGATATGAGTAATTACCGGGCAGCTGCAACTTTTTATGAAAAGGCAATCGCCCTGGATTCTACCAAATCGCGTTGGATTTATGAGATGGCTATGACCGTGTCAGCGATTCCCAATGATAAGGTCGCAATTGCTTACTATGAACTTGCAGCGGCAAAGGGATATAAAATTGATAATGATTATATCGAGAATTTGTCCATCGCGTGCCTCGGCGCGGGACAGCCGGAGAGAGCCATTAACCTGATGAAAGACCTGGTCGAAAAAAAGCCTGCCGATCTCAACCTGCTATATAATCTCGCCGAAGCGTACTATCACACCAATAGATACCAGGAGGCCATCGATACCTGGGATAAAATTCTATACTTCGATAAATTAAATGCCCGTTCGCTCTATATGATTGGCATGTCTTACCAGAAGAAGGGTGATAAGGATAAGGGCGTCGCACTCTGCGACAAGGCGATTGAAATGGATCCTTCTTTAAAGTACCTCAAGACTGAAAAATCAAATATGGGGTTGTAGAATCTTGCCATCACATCCTCTCCGGCACCTTAATCCCCAACAAGTTCATCGCCGAAGCGATCGTATTCGAAGTCATCATGCAGATGCGCAATCGCAATTGCTTTTTCTCTTCTGTCTCTGCATTGGCGACGGAATGTTCGGTGTAGAATGAATTAAAGGTCTTGGCAAGTTGGAATGCATAGCCTGCAAGCAGGGAAGGGTTGTGGTCAAGCGCTGCCTGCGAAAGGATGGCACCAAATTGTTCGAGGGCTACCAATAAGTCTTTTTCCAGTTTCAAAAGAGGTTCGGAGAATTCAGGTTTTTGTTTTGAAATGGGTTCCTTTCTTAAAATAGATTTGATGCGCGCGTGCGTGTATTGTACAAAGGATCCGGTGAAACCGTGGAAGTCGATGGATTCCTCCGGGTTGAAAATCATTCGCTTCTTCGGGTCAACGCGCAGAATGAAAAACTTCAGAGCGCCCAATCCGATGGTATCATATAATTCAACAAGCTCTTTATCTGTAAAATCCTTCACCTTTCCTAACTCTTCTGTTTTTTGCCGGGCCACATTTACCATTTCCTCAATGATATCATCTGCGTCCACAACCGTGCCCTCACGGGTTTTCATCCTTCCGCTTGGCAGCTCAACCATACCGTAGCTAAGGTGATAGATCCCTTCCGATGAAGGCATTTCCAGTTTTTCGCAGATTAGTTTTAAGACTTTAAAATGGTAGTTCTGTTCGTCTCCCACCACATAGATGCTTTGATTATAGTGGAATTCCTCATATTTTTTAAGCGCAAGCCCAATATCCTGGGTCATGTAAACAGCAGTGCCATCCTTGCGCTGAACAATTTTCTGATCCAAACCATCCGCAGTCAAGTCAATCCACACGCTTCCGTCTTCCTTCTTAAAGAAGACGCCCTTTTCCAATCCTTTCGCAACAAGATCCTTTCCCAACAGGTAGGTGTCGCTCTCGTAATAAATTTTATAAAAATCACTACCGATGCGTTTGTAGGTCTGATCCCATCCCGTATAGACCCAGTCATTCATTCTTTTCCAAAGGCTGATCACTTCAGGCTTGCCGGCTTCCCAGTCTACAAGCATCTGCTGTGCCTCTTTCATAATGGGCGTTTGTTTCTCTGCTTCCTCCTCACTCATACCCCTGGCGACAAGCTCCGCTGCTTGTTCCTTATGAACCTGTCCGAATAAAACGTAGTAGTCGCCAACAAAATGATCGCCTTTGATGCCCGTGCTCTGCGGCGTAGCCCCGTTGGCATAGAGTTGCCACGCGACCATGTCTTTGCAAATGTGTATACCCCGATCATTGGCGATGCAAGTTTTCACAACATCATATCCACAGGCCTTTAGAATTTCGGCGATGCTCCATCCCAGGAAATTATTTCGAAGATGACCAAGATGCAGCGGTTTATTTGTATTCGGTGATGAGTACTCGACCATCACCGTTTTTCCGATCTCCGGTTTCCTGCCATAATCGGAATTTTTATAATTCTCTGCGAGCACCTGCAACCAAACAGGGTCGGCTATTTCAAGATTGAGAAAACCTTTGATCACATTGAATGCTGAAATCAGTTTCGGGTGAGCCTGGAGAATTGCCGCTCCCAGTTCCTGTCCAAGTGCCTCAGGCGATTTTTTTAATTTTTTTACCAGGCTGAAAAGTACAATGGTATAGTCACCGGTAAATTCCGGTTTGGTTTGATTGATCTGGAAATCTGAAGCTGAAAATGACTGTCCGTACAACGAATCCAAATTCTGTACAACAATTTCGCCGAGCTGGTCAGTAACCGCCATGATAAAAAATTAAATGAGTCGCAAAAATACGATAGTGTATTTTTATAACAGCATTTGAATTATGAAGTCGATTTGCGGCGCAATAGCGCTATTGGCACTGGTTTCCTGTCATTCCACTAAATCTGCGGTTTCACCTATGCAGCAAACATTCGATTTGGAGGGTCATCGGGGCTGCCGTGGCCTTATGCCCGAGAATACAGTGGCAGCTATGCTGCACGCGCTCGACCTGGGCGTAACAACGCTGGAAATGGACGCAAGTATTACACGCGACAGCCAGGTTATTCTTTCGCACGAGCCTTTTTTCAATCACGAGATTTCTACCCGACCGGATGGAACACGCTTTGAAGCCAATGAAGATGGGAAGTATAATATTTATTTGATGGATTATGCAGAAGTGGCAAAATGGGATGTGGGACTTAAACCGAATCCGCGGTTCCCGGAGCAGAAAAAGCAGCCTGCCGTTAAGCCAAGATTGGGTGATCTGATTGATTCAGTTGAGAACTATATCAGGCAGCACAAGCTCAGGCCCGTTGATTACAATATTGAAACGAAATGCCTGCCCGGAACAGACCATAAGTATCATCCAGAGCCCTCGAAATTTGTGCAGCTATTGATGGACGTGATACAATCAAAGAAAATAGAGAGCAGGGTCATCATCCAGTCATTTGACATACGCACGTTGAAGATCATTCACGCCCAATTCCCGGGCATCAGGACTTCTTTGCTCATAGAGGATTTCGACAAGCGGGAGATTGCGACACAAATCGCGGAACTGGGCTTCAGACCTGCAATCTATAGTCCGGCATATCAACTTGTCACACGGGAATTGGTTGAGTATTGTCATTCCAATGGAATGAAAATTATTCCCTGGACGATTAATGAAAAAAAGATATTTGACGAACAGAAGCGGTTAGGCGTTGACGGGATTATAACGGATTATCCTAATGTGATAAAATAAATCAGAAATTTTTTGCACTAATTGATTGTCCGCTCCGTTCTTTGCCAAAACTATTTTTTATTATGAAGACCCTAATTTCAATCCTCTTTTCCTTCGGAGTTCTCATTTCAAGCATCGCAAAAGCAAACGACAAGATGTTTTTGCACAATGGGAAAACCCTGGAATGCAAAATCATTAAAGTAAACGAATTCAGTCTCGAATTCAAGTACATTGGCGAAGATGCTGAACAAACGATTGGCAAGTATGCAGTAGCCAAGGTAGAGTATTCATCAGGTCGTGTTGAGCAAATGAGCGAAAAGGTTATTGTAACCGGGAAAGACGACTGGGAAAAAGTTGTCATCGTTGAGGACATCGTAGCCATCGCTGGCATGAAGAAGGCAGGAGAAATCACTGGCAAAACCTCAGGCGTATTTGGTTATCACACCGCTGCATCTGCCGACAAGAAAGCCCTGAGAAAACTCAAGGAAGCTGCCGCTGAAATGGGCGCAGCCTACATTCTGATCACCGGGGAAAAAGACGCGAGGGCATCGCAAGGGGTAGGACTTGGTTCGGCCCAGGGACTTAAAAAAGGTGTAGGATATACTTATTAAAATCTTTTTTTTCATATGTTAGAGGCGCTTTTATAGCGCCTTTCTTTTTTGATGTAGATTGCGCGCAACCATTACATCAGCCACGGATGAATATTGTAGAAGTCAACGATCGAGCAACGCGAAAAGCATTTTTGGATTTGCCACGTCGGTTATACAAAGATGATCCGAATTGGGTTTGCCCGCTTGACAACGACATCGAAGCGGTTTTCGATCCCAACCTGAATAATTTTTTTGAACATGGCAAGGCCATACGTTGGATCCTGAGGGATGATGCCGGCAATACCATTGGAAGAATTGGTGCGTTTATCAACGATTTAAAGGCGCACAAATACGCGGTCCCTACCGGGGGATGCGGCTTCTTTGAATGCATCGACGATCAACAGGCCGCCAATCTGCTTTTCGATACAGCGAAAAAATGGTTGCATGAACACGGCATGCAGGCCATGGAGGGCCCCATCAATTTTGGGGAGAACGATATGTGGTGGGGATTATTGGTGGAAGGCTTTGTATTTCCATACTATGGCATGAACTACAATCACGCCTACTATCAAACGCTGTTCGAAAAATATGGCTTTGAAAAAAGCTATGAACAAATCTCAAACAAGGTTGATTTGCTGGTTCCCTTTCCGGATCGGTTTTACAAGATTGCGAAATGGGTTTCGCAAAAACCCGGTTATCGCTTTGAATCCCTGGACACTCACCAATTTGATAAATACGCCAACGACTTCATGGAAATTTACAACGACGCCTGGGAAGGCTTTGACGGATTTACACCCATCACGGCGGCTACCATGCGCGAGAGCTTCAGGAAAATGAAGCCCATCATGGAACCGCGAATGATCTGGTTCGCGTATGTGAATGATGAACCTGCTTCGCTGTTGGTTTGTGTGCCCGATGCGAATGAATTAATCAGGGGTTTGAATGGGAAGCTGAACCTGCTGGGCAAACTAAAATTTCTCTACAACAAGCATATTGTAAAAAATACGCGCATGCGCGCGATCGTTTTTGGAACGAAGAAGAAATTCCAAAAGCATGGCCTCGAATCCGCCACATTCATCTCTATCGGCGGTTATGTGCTTCCACTCAATCGCTATACTGAGCTGGAATTATCGTGGGTTGGTGATTTCAACAAAGAGATGATCTCCATCCATGAGGCGACCGGCGCTAAATTCAGCAAAAGACATATTACTTACGTATATAAGTTCTGAGGTATTGGGTATTGGGTATTGGGTAATAATATTCACTCCCAATACCTAATACCCAATACCTAATAAAAAAGACCCCCGTCGCCGGAGGTCTCTTATTTTTTCTCATGTTGTTGACGTACTATCGGTGGAACAGGAATTCTGTTCTACGGTTCTGAGCGCGACCTGCAGAAGTTTTGTTGTCTGCAATCGGCTGCGTAGATCCAAATCCTTTTGAACTAACCCTGTCGGCGCTGATACCCTGCTTCGCGAAATATTGAGCAACCGCATCAGCTCGCTTTTGAGAAAGTTTCTCGTTCACAGCATCAGTACCGGTATTATCGGTATGACCCAATACATCTATTTTAACTTCCGGATTTTCCTTCATAAAGGCAACAACCTTGTTCAACGGAACATAAGATACCTTTAAGAGCGTAGCCTTTCCAGTTGCAAACTGAATTTTCTTCGCTTCAAAGAGCACGGCCGGGCATCCATAGTCAGCAGCCCTACCGGCTACCTGCGGACATTTGTCTTCTTCATCGTTCAATCCGTCGCCATCCGTATCAGGAATTGGGCAACCCTGGTATCTTTCGAGACCGGGAACGGTTGGACACTTATCATTTTCGTCGTTAATGCCATCCTTATCTGTATCGGGAACCGGACATCCCTGGTATTTAACGAGACCGGCAACATCGGGACACTTGTCATTCTTGTCGGCAATGCCGTCGCCGTCTTTATCCGGACAACCGTTCAATGCAGTAGGACCTGCCTGGGTTGGGCATTCGTCTTTGTCATCCGGAATGCCATCGCCATCTGAGTCCTTAGGCGCCTGAACAATTGGAGGGGTCACCACTTTTGGTTCTGCCACTTTTTCCGTGCGCAAAGACTGGAGGAAGGTGAGTGAATATTGTAAGTGATCGTTCGCATTGCTGGTGATGGCAATCCTATCCTGCGCCTGCAACATAATATAAGTCCTGCCACCAATATTGAACTGGATGCCCACGCCCAACGGAGCCAGGGCGCCAAAATCGCTGGCATACGTAAATCCTGCAATACCCGCGGTAAGAAAAGGATTAACCACTGACTTTTCTTTGAGGAGCTTCGCATTCAGAGTGGCATCCAATTGGGTAAAAAGTTTGTTTTCACCCAATGGGGTCTTATTCTTAAATGGATAATCAACAAAAGCAAAGGTAAGACGGCCTGCGAGGTCAACATGGTTGGTGATTCCCCGCCAGTAATCGAGGTTCAGACCACCTTTTTTAGATCCCTGCCATTTGTAAATATCGCCGGAACTGATGGCGCCGCCAACGTCATCCGCATTTGTAAAATCAAGGACAGAAAACCCGGCACCAAACGCGTTTTTTCTATAGTCCTGGGCATATCCTGCGCTCAGAGTTAGCAATAGCACAGCTAGTAAGGGCAATGTTTTTCTCATGATGTATGGTTTTGATTTCGTATGTGAATCCCAAGGGCCCGGAGAGCCTTCTCAAATTTAAGAATTCCGGCATCAAATTTTGCAAATTTTTAATTTTTTGGCAAATTTCTGCCTTCCAAACAACTATTTATTAACGGGGCCAGCTGGATGCCTTGAAAATCAAGTATACAAGACTGTTAGGTTGCAGAATCCGGAATAATTACTCTATTTTTGCAGGCTTCGCGATGATTAAAAAGTGGATCGAATCCATACTAGACCTGCTTTATCAGCCATTCAGCAAATGGATGGACAAACAAAGCTTCCGATACCTTGCATGTGGCGGTGGGAATACCGTGCTTGATATCCTGATCTTTTTTATTTCCTATAACTTCATTTTGCACAAGCAGGTGATTCATTTACCATGGTTTGCCATCAGTCCTTATATCGCGGCCTTCCTGATCGCCTTTTGCATCAGTTTTCCGCTGGGCTTTTACTTGTCGAGCAACATTGTTTTTAAGGAATCTACAGTGCACAGCAAGGTGCAATTGTTTCGGTATATGATGACCGTGCTGATTTGCTTCTGCCTCAACTACATTTTCATCAAGCTGTTTGTTGAAGCCTTTCATTTTTATCCCACGGTTGCCAAGATGCTGACCACAGTAATCGTTGTTTGCTTTAGTTACCTCACGCAAAAACACTTCACTTTTAGAGTCAAGAGCATTCCTAAAAGTTAAGCGAATTAACCAGGATCTCCAGCCTCCCTTTCGCGCTGCAACGCACAATCAGTCGTTCCAACGTGGGATACACGGCAATGGCATGAATTGATTCTACATTGCCTGACAATTGAATTCCTTTGATCGGTTCACCGTTGAGAGAATGATTGATTTTGTCAAGCAAAGGCGATTCGTAGTTTTTCAGGTCGAAACTTGAATATTTTCTCAGCTCGCTCGTGATTCGCTTGCTGAATAACCATTTAGCACTTTTCACCAGCAGGCTTCGGGTTTTGAGATCATAATCAATTTCCCTGATTTCAAGTTTTCCTGCTTCTTTGTTCAGTAGTGGCTTTCCGGTCAGATACAAAATTCCTTTTTCCGAGCCGTTGAAATTAAGCTTGAAAATTAATTTGTCGCCGGTTACGCCGTAAATGGAACATTCTTCAATGACAATGAATTTGTGAACCTGTTCCAGGTCGATACGTTTCCCTTTAATTTGCGATGTGATCATCCGGCTCAGCGAATCATAATTCATGATCGCGTCCACAAAAATCGAAAAACCACTTCTCTGATTAAAATCGCTGATGTCTGGGATAACGGTCTTCACCACGGGCGTTTTTTCGAGACTGATTACGGGTTGCGCGGAGATCCCCGCCGACAACTGCAGCGTATCCTGGTGAACAAAGAAATTGCTCAGCCTGATCTTTTGCGGATTCACCTTTAAATATCCAAGGCCGTTCAGGTTCTGATTTTCATTCAGCCTGTCCCAAAGTTTTTGAAATTGTGGTCGCAGGTTCAGACGATTGAGACTATCCTGCATAGCAATCTGCGATTCAGTAAGCTGTTCTTTTATTTGAGACATTACCGTTTGCGTGATGTCGGCATTCCACAGGCATACAGCGCATTTATCGATGGCGCGTGGCTCCAAAGTTTCAATCCTTGCCTGCACTCTATAATTAGATACCAGTGCGAGGGAAGTTTTGAAACCAATTTCCACCTTTCTGTCGCCGTCATTTAAACCACATGTGCAGAGCGGACTCCAGGGACTTAATGCAACACGATTTCCTGCAATGCCGGCGCAGAGTCTTTGCGCACCCGCAATCTTGTAGAATCCTGTGAAGCCGAGCTGAATGGTATTTGCCTCTGCATGCATCACGAGCGGACCGCGCTTAAAACGATACATGTATTTTGTATCGCAATTGTTGATCACGTAATCTACCGGGTAACCTGGTGAAGTATAAACCTGTTGAACATTTTTTTCTGCGAGCTGGTAAAGCGGTTTCAGGTTTACCTTAATTGGGATGTCAATTTCGCTGGTGGGGAGGGTGTCCACCCGAAATAAAGATTCTGCCGTAACCGGCTTCTCAGGGATGATCTGTTTGGAACAGCTCATGAGAAAGGGAATGCTAAGGGTGGTAAGGAATAGAAATTTTGCTTTCATGGATTCGGTGTGAAATGAGGAAAAAAATCTACAGGTGAAAGGGCGCAATTTAAGGGCTGCGCTGTTAATGTTATATAATTCCGATTCGGGAATTTATTCACAATGAATTTTTTAAACAGAATTTTAGCCATCTTGGACCCCGGTCATTCAGGCCTCGTTTAATTTTAGATGAACATTTATCAACAAACGGCAGATGGCACAATTTTAGGATTGTGTTAACCGTTATCCGCTTACCAGAAAAGGATATTTCGTTATATTACCCGAGGCCAACAGCGAGTCAGTAATCCATTTCAACCCTCCCGCAGACTTTTGTTCTACCTGTTTAAAACCTAAAATCAGGACCCATGATTAGTGTAATTATCCCTGCACTTAATGAGGAACGTACGATCCGATCCGTTATCCAACTTGCGAAGAGAAACGAACTGGTAAGTGAAATCATTGTGGTCGATGACCAGTCGGCTGATCAAACTATACCTGAAGCCCGAAAGGAGGGCGTACGAATCCTGACCAGTACACAACTGGGAAAGGGCTATTCCATGCGCGAAGGCATGATGGTTGCCCGTAATGAAATCATTGTTTTTCTCGACGCAGATATTCCAAATTACCAGGAAGACATCATACACCTCCTCACAGCGCCTCTATTGAACAATGAGGCCGATTTCGTGAAGTCTTACTTCGAGCGGCAAGCTGGAAGGGTAACAGAACTCCTGGTGAAGCCGCTATTCGATATTTTCTTCCCCCAACTCAATCATTTCAAGCAACCGTTGAGCGGCATGATTGCAGGTAAGAAGTCCTTCTTTCAAAAAGTAGAATTTGAGAACGACTATGGCGTGGACGTTGGCCTGCTCATCGACATGCACCAGGTGAATGCCAGGATCGTGGAAGTGAATATAGGCGAGGTGGAAAACGACATGCAACCTTTGAAAGCATTGGGCAGGATGGCCAAGCAGGTTGCGAATGCCATTTTTAAGAGAGTGGGCATGCTGTCATCACTCATGCCCGAATCAAACGAAGAGGCATTTAAAAATATCAAGGGTCAGTTTGACCTTACCGCGAATGGCTTGCACCAAGGGCCAGGAAAGCTGGTGGTGTTTGATATGGACAATACGCTGCTGCGTGGCAGTTTCATTCAGACCGCGGCGAAAAAATTCGGGTTTTCGAAATCTCTTGAAGAGGTTATCACCGATTCACCCAACGACCTCATTCGAACCAAAAGGATTTCTCAATTGCTGGAAGGCCGGCACTATGCAGAGATCATTGAAGTGGTGGAATCCATTCCGCTGATCGGAGATGCTGTGCATGTGATTCGCGAGTTGCAGGCTAAGGGATACCATTGTGGTATAATCAGTGATAGTTATCATAGCGTTACCAATCATGTGAAGAATATGCTCGGACTTGATTTTAGTTTGGGCAACGAACTGGAGTTTAAACAGAGTATTGCCACCGGTGAAGTAAAAATTCCTTCCCAGTTCATAAAAGAATCGCAAAATGGTTGCGAGCACGACTATTGCAAATCGAATATGTTCCAATATCTCCTGAAACAATTTCATGTTAAGGCCCATCAAACGGTAGCGGTGGGTGACGGCTTGAATGATCTTTGTATGATCAGGATGGCTGGAACCGGCATCGCCTTTAATTCTCCTCATCAGCAGTTGGACCGCGCAGCGAACTACGTATTGAAGAGTGAGTCGTTGTTGCCTGTTTTGGGAATCGTTGAATAGTTAACCTGCTAGCCAGTTAACCAGTTGATCAGTTAACCAGTTAACCAGTTGATCAGTTAACCAGTTAACCAGCATACAATTCAACTAGGCAACTGGTTAACCGATCAACTGGTTAACTGATCAACAGGTTAACCGATCAACGGGGTTAACGCTCCCCTGACTTCCCGTCATTCTAACTAATTAAAAATGAAATTTTTACATCGCTGAAGCGGGGTGACTGTCATTATTGCATAATTGACAGCCCTGGACCCTGTTGGCATAGGGATTGACAGGCATTAATGCACTTATTACTCATTTTTTAAAGAGAACTTAAACATATGGGAAAAATTATAGGAATTGACCTCGGAACAACCAACAGTTGCGTTGCCGTTATGGAGGGTAACGAACCCGTGGTAATCGCTAATGATGAGGGACGCCGCACAACGCCCAGCGTGGTGGCATTTCTGAAGAATGGCGAACGTAAAGTGGGTGATCCCGCCAAACGCCAGGCCATTACCAATCCTAAGAATACCATCATGAGCGTAAAGCGTTTCATGGGCCGTCGCTTTGACGAAGTGACCGAAGAGATTAGTCACTGGAGTTACCAGGTAACAAAAGGTGACAATAATACTGTAAGAATAGATATTGATGGCAGATTATATACGCCACAGGAAATTTCAGCTATGATCCTTCAAAAAATGAAGAAGACGGCTGAGGATTACCTGGGGCAGGAAGTAACTGAAGCGGTGATCACCGTTCCGGCATATTTCAACGACGCTCAGCGTCAGGCCACGAAGGAAGCCGGTGAAATTGCCGGACTCAACGTGCGCAGGATCGTGAACGAACCAACTGCTGCCGCACTGGCCTATGGACTCGACAAGGGAGGTAAAGATCACAAGATCGCCGTGTTCGACCTCGGTGGTGGTACTTTCGATATTTCCATCCTTGAATTGGGTGACGGCGTATTCGAAGTAAAATCAACCAATGGTGATACGCACCTGGGTGGTGACGACTTCGACAAGGTAGTGATGGACTGGCTGGCTGAAGAATTCAAGAAGGAAGAAAATGTCGACCTGCGCAAAGACCCGATGGCGCTTCAGCGTTTGAAGGAAGCTTCAGAAAAAGCTAAGGTTGAACTCAGTTCTTCTTCAGAAACAGAAATCAATCTTCCGTATATCACGGCAGTGGATGGTGTGCCCAAACACCTCGTGAAGAAATTGACCCGTGCAAAATTTGAACAACTGGCCGACAATCTTTTTGCACGGTGTTTGAAACCCTGCGAGCAGGCTTTGAAAGATGCAGGCATGAGCACCTCTCAAATTGAAGAAGTGATCCTGGTAGGTGGTTCAACGCGTATTCCAAAAGTTCAGGAAATTGTAGAAAAATTCTTTGGCAGGAAGCCCAACAAGAGTGTGAACCCCGACGAAGTTGTGGCCGTTGGTGCAGCTGTACAGGGTGCTGTACTGACAGGTGAAGTAAAGGATGTGTTGTTGCTCGACGTTACGCCGCTAAGCCTTGGTATTGAAACCATGGGTGGTGTGATGACGCGTCTCATTGAATCCAACACAACCATTCCGACGAAAAAATCTGAGACCTTTTCAACCGCAAGCGATAACCAGCCGGGGGTACAAATCCACGTGTTGCAGGGAGAGAGACCGATGGCTTCTCAAAACAAGAGCCTCGGAACATTCAACCTGGATGGAATTCCTCCCGCTCCGCGCGGTATGCCTCAGATTGAAGTGATATTTGATATCGACGCTAATGGTATCATGCACGTAACGGCAAAGGATAAGGGAACCGGGAAAGAACAAAAGATCAGGATTGAATCAGGTAGTGGATTGAATAAGGATGAAGTTGAAAGAATGAAAGCAGAGGCCAAGGCCAATGAGACTACCGATAAAGCGGCGCGCGAAAAAGTTGATAAGGTAAACCAGGCCGACAGTTTGATTTTCCAAACCGAGAAGCAACTGAAGGAATATGGCGAAAAGATACCTGCCGATAAGAAATCAGTAATCGAAAATGCGCTGAACAAATTGAAGGAAGCGCACAAGAGTCAGGACCTCGCCGGCATTGACGCCGCTATGACGGAAATGAACAGTGCATGGACCGCAGCCTCTGAAGAGATGTACAAGGCCACGCAACAAAATGCAGGTCCTCAGCCGCAACCCGGTCAGGAACACCAGCAAACCGCGGGTGCTTCTGCAAACGGCGATACGGTTACAGATGCAGAATTCGAAGAAGTAAAATAAGATCAGATAAGATTTGTGGAACGGCCCCCGGCCGTTGATGACAAAACCCCTTGTGGCGAACAAGGGGTTTTATTTTTTGCAGATTTTGGATTGTGGATTGGGGATTGTGGATAAAGCGATTAGATTTTGGATTTTGGTTGGTTTGAGTGAGGGTGTGGGAGGCGGAGCCATAACACTCTCGCACCCAAACCATCTACTATCCATTATCCACAATCTTCATCCACAATCCCCAATCCAAAATCTACTAAATGCAAAAACCACCCTCAGGTGGTTCCTATAATAAGTCATCAAGCTTCAAATATCACTGTTCGTCCAGCAAATCAAGGGCTTTGGCCAGGAAGAAACAGACAAAGGGAAGAATCATCGTCAGGTACTCCCAATGAATGTAAATGGCAAAGGCAAGGACTCCGCAACTAACAAGAAACAAGAGCCACCAGAGGCCAGTGGATTTGCGCGTTTTTGTTGACGTATTCTCCATATGACAGAAAATTTTGTGCGCAAATTTAATAAAACCCACGCATAAATTCGGAATTCCGGCGTTATAAATTACCCCATAACCTCCCAGATTCCAAGACCCCACGAGAAAAGATTGAAAATTGATTAGAAAATGAAACGTCTGCCCAAAATTTTCATATTATCTTTTTCTTTCCTGCTGATCCTTCAATCGGCACTGGCTATTGTCGTTCCGGTCACGGACCCTTCGGATTCCAAGTCGAAATCCGGAACCGAAAAAGGAGAGGAGACGGTAAAATTGCTGGGACCCGATGCCATCTCGTTTCTAAACCTTACTCCCCGCCAATACTATGAGATCACCGGCGAGAAAATGAAGTTCAAAGAGCGCATGGCGCTGAAAATGGCGCAGCGGGAGCTTAGGAAATCGATGCGCCAGGGCAACACATCTGAGAATAACCATGGAAATCTGAAGAGTGGAAAATTTAGCTTGCTTTGGTTCCTCCTCGGACTTTTAACCATTCCCATTGGGGTCATCCTGGCCTTTACCGTCACCAAAGACCCCGGAGCCAGGAAGTCAGCCCTTTATGGTGCGGCAATTGGGGCGGTGATCATTGTGTTTATTATTGCTTTTTAAAGACCGTTGTCCGTATACCGTATACCATATACCGTATACCGTTTACCGTATACACAATACCTCTTTCCTTTTATCTTCATTTTTGAATTTGCCAATTCATCGTGTATATTGTACGCATTATGTATTTTGCGACCTGATTGCCTTATTACATAGACTGCTGGCTGATGAATATTCATTTCTATTTGCGTTTTTCCACTGTTTTTGGTCAAAGATTAGAGCTGAGTGGAGATATGCCATCCCTGGGCATGATGGATGAAAAGCATGCCGTTTCGATGACCTGGGTCGACAAGGATCACTGGTCATATGAATTGAAACTGGATGAAAAGGGAAAATCTTTTCCTAAACAATTGCGATACAAATACCAGCTTAGGAACAAAGACAACGAGATCGTGGAGGAATGGGGTGAAGACAAGGTCATTGATTTGGAAAAGATCACTGCAGAGGATGTCCACATGATCGATACCTGGAACCATGCGGGCGAATATGAAAATACATTTTACACTTCACCCTTCCAGGAAGTTTTATTGCCCAAGCCACGAAAGAATGGCCGTGTAAAACCTTATCGCGGCAATACACATATTTTTAAAGTTAAAGCGCCCCTGCTTTCCCCGGGTCAATGCCTGTTCATACTTGGCGGAACGAAGCCGTTGATGAACTGGGCGAAGGAATCGCCGATCCTGATGACACTGGAAGGAAATTGGTGGACGGTGAAAGTCAACCTGTCGAATGAAAAACATCCCATCGCTTATAAATATGGAGTTTACGATCTGCGGAAGAAAGAACTCGTAGTATTTGAAGGCGGAGACAACCGGATGCTCTACGATGGCCAGGTGCAAAAGCAGGTCACGATCCTGCACGACGGATTTGTGAGACTCTCCAACACGAGTTGGAAAGGCGCGGGCGTGGCCGTTCCGGTTTTTAGTTTGCGAACGGCGAGAAGCTTCGGCGTTGGCGAATTCTCGGATCTGAAATTATTATCCGACTGGGCCGCGGCCACAGGACTCAAACTCATCCAAATTCTCCCGGTAAATGATACTACGTCTACGCATACCTGGGAGGATTCCTATCCTTATAAGGCGATTTCTGCTTTTGCAATGCATCCATTATACCTGGATCTGGACAAGGTAGCCGGCAAGGAGCATGCTTCGATCCTGAAGCCCTACCGGAAAAAGCAAAAAGCGTTGAATGCCTTACCCGAGGTAGACTATGAAGGGGTGATGAATCTGAAATGGCAGATCATCCGGGAATTGTATGCGGTATTGAAGCAACACGTTTTCGAATCCGAAGAATACAAGGCCTTCCTGAAAAAAAACAGGCACTGGCTGGTAGCCTACGCTGCCTTCAGTTATTTGCGCGACAAATACAAGACGGCAGACTTCAGCAAATGGTCAACGCACAGTAAGTATGATGCGAAATCGATCGACAGGCTGGCCGCGCATACTCAGAAACATTTTGATGAAATCGGTTTGCATTATTTCATCCAGTTTCATTTGCATTTGCAATTAGAGGAAGCCAGTCAATATGCGCACAAAAAGAAAGTGGTTTTGAAGGGTGATATTCCCATCGGCGTGAACCGGCATGGAGCTGATGCCTGGATGGATCCCGAGTTGTACGAAATGGATCTGCAGGCAGGAGCTCCTCCCGATGATTTTGCGGTGAAAGGACAAAACTGGGGATTCCCGATTTACAACTGGAAGAAAATGGCGGAAGACGGATTCTCGTGGTGGCGGAAGCGCTTTGAGCAGATGAGTAATTATTTCAATGCTTTCCGAATCGATCATATCCTGGGATTTTTCAGAATCTGGTCCATCCCTGTTCAGTCCGTTGAAGGCATCATGGGCCATTTCGTGCCGGCGCTCCCGGTGCACGAAATGGAATTCGCACAACGCGGAATTGCGTTTAATCGTTCACGTTATACGGAGCCTTTCATCACCGAAGGCATATTGAAGCAGTTGTTTGGGGAAAGCACGGCGCTCATTATTCCCTTCCTGCATCCTTCGCACAACGGCAACTACAGCCTGCAGCCCGGATTACAAACCCAGGCGGAGGTTGAGGCAAGATTTAAAGGAACACACCCGGGATCAAATTCTGATTTTGTTCGACAGGGACTGAATGACCTCATTTCAAATATCATTCTCTTCGCAGCCGACGGGAAGGATGGTCATTATTATCATTTCCGGATTTCAATGGAAGACACGCCCTCATTCAAATGGCTCGACGAAGAGACGAAATCGAAGGTCAGAGACCTGTATGTGAATTATTTTTTCAGGCGGCAGGATGAGTTTTGGGAGAAGGAAGCGATGCACAAGTTACCCTTCCTTAAACGCGCAACGAATATGTTGATCTGTGGAGAAGACCTGGGCATGGTGCCGCACAGTGTCCCTGATGTGATGCGTCAATTGGGCATCCTGAGTCTCGAGATACAACGCATGCCGAAGGATCCGCTCAAAGAATTCTTCCACCCGGCAGATGCGCCTTACCTGAGCGTTGTTACTCCATCTACGCATGATATGAGTACGATTCGTGGGTGGTGGGAGGAAAGTCCCGCAACCACGCAACACTTTTACAATTCTCAAATGGGTCAGCAGGGACCTGCGCCATTTTACTGCGAGCCCTGGATCAATAAATTTATCGTCAACCAGCACCTGCATTCTCCGGCGATGTGGTCCATCTTCCTTGTCCAGGATTTGCTGGGCATGGATGCCACCCTCCGGAGAGAATTTCCGCAACAGGAACGCATCAATGTTCCCTCCAATGCCAAACACTACTGGCGTTACCGGATGCACATCTCACTGGAGCAACTACTGAAGGAAAAGAATTTTAACGAGGAGCTGAAGCAATCTGTAATCTTAACAGGAAGGGCATAAGAAATGATCAAAGTCAAACACCACCGCTTCAACCTGCCCTTTCGGCATCCATTTACGATTTCAAAAGGCACCAAGACCCATCAGCCTTCGCTGGTGGTTGAATTGGAATGGAATGGTATCAAAGGGTTTGGCGAGGCGCCGGCCATCGCATACTATCATATCACGGTGGAGCAGATGATTGCAGACCTGGAGCAGAAGAAAAAATTCGTTGAACAATTTGCCTTTACCGAGCCGGAACGATATTGGCATTACCTGCATCACCTGTTTCCCAAGAATCCCTTCCTGGTTTGCGCGCTGGATATGGCGGCCTGGGACATTGTTGGAAAGCTGAAGAAAAAACCACTTTACCAGGTATGGGGGCTGGAGTTTGAATCCACACCGATGACCGATTATACCATCGGCATCGACAGCATTGAAAAAATGCGGGAAAAAATGAAAGAAAGGCCCTGGCCCATTTATAAGATCAAACTGGGTACCCCGGATGATATTGGCATTATGAATGCATTGCGAAAATCCAGCGATGCGATTTTTCGTGTAGACGCCAATGCGGGTTGGACACTTGAAGAGGCGTTGGAGATTCTTCCGGTGCTGAAGGAGCTAGGTGTGGAGTTTGTAGAGCAACCCCTGCAAAAGGACAACTGGGATGGCATGAAAACTTTATTTTACAAATCGCCCTTGCCACTCATTGCAGATGAGGCTTGTGTTGCAGAGACCGATGTTATTAAATGCAAGGACCATTTTCATGGCATCAATATCAAACTCACTAAGTGCAGTGGAATTACACCCGCAAGGAGAATGATTAAACAGGCACGGGAACTTGGAATGAAGGTGATGGTGGGAAGCATGAATGAGAGTACGATTGGATCAGCAGCCATTGGGCAGTTATTGCCGTTGTTGGATTATGTAGATATGGATGGCCCGCTGCTGTTGGCGGAAGATATTGCAAGCGGACTTGAATTTGATGCAGGAAAAATAAAGTTGTCGGGCAAACCCGGCCTTGGCATCGAACCAAGATTCTAATCCACAATCCACAATCTACAATCCACAATCCAACAATTGAGCCATCTACCAGGGTCGAACTGGTGACCTGTTCATTACGAATGAACCGCTCTGCCAACTGAGCTAAGATGGCTTGAAAAGCCTTCAGCAAAAATAAGATCTCCCGGGCTTACATTAAGAATCCTCCCAACAAATATCCAAATGCAATAGCCACGGCAATGGTCACCAGGCCACCCCGGATGAAACTGTGGTTCAGCACATATTTTCCAATGCGCGTGGTTCCTGTGCGGTCGAAGTTGATCGCGGCGAGTAAGGTTGGATATCCGGGCAATACAAAATCACTGTTTACTGCCGGGAACATCGCGATCAGGTGAGGGTTGGAAATGCCGAGGGTGATGCCTAAGGGCATCATGGCACGCGTAGTTGCGGCCTGGCTGAAAATAAGCGCTGCCATCGCAAAGATGACAATACTAAAAGTCCAGGGTTGCGAGCTCGCAATATTGCCCAAAGCAGATTTTAGTATGGCTTCATTATGTTGAATGAAAGTGGCACTCATCCAAACGACGCCAAAAACTGAAATCACCGCGGCACCCATAGCTGAAAACAAGGAAGCCTGCACCACTTTTGCCGGTTTCGTTTTTGTGAGGAACATGATCAGGGCAGCAGCCGAAAGTGTGACCATCTCAATGATGGATCCCATTTTCAGTTTTCCATCTGCAGATACAGAAATATTATTTTCGCCCGGTCCGAAGTTGGGGATCAGTGAAGGGAAGGATCCGAAAAGCACCACGAACAAAATTGCAATTCCGAACACGATCACGGCCAATTTTGCACCAGGAGGCACTTCCCGCGATTTTCCCTCAATGGTAGAATCGATGGACGCAGCAAATTTGGGATCCTTCATCTTTTCGAGGAACTCGGGATCATTGTTCAACTCCTTACCCATTTTTAATACGCTCACGCATCCAGCCAGTATGCCCAGGATGCAGGCGGGGATACAAATTTTCATAATATCCGTTTGCGCTCCTGGATAAGCCATCAGTGCCGCCATCGCTGCCGTTGCGGCACTCATTGGACTGCCAGTAAGCGCCACGTGCGATGCTATAACGGTCATGCTCAGGGGTCGTTCAGGCCTGATTCTTCTTTTTGCAGAAACCTCGGCAACAATAGGAAGTATTGAGTAAACGACGTGAGAAGTGCCGGAAAACAGACAAAGCACGTATGCCGTTAAAGGGCCAATGAACACGATCTGGGAAGGCTTGCTTCGAATGACTTTCTCTGCGATTCCCACCAGGTAATCCAGGCCGCCGGCTGCTTGCAGGGTGGCTGCGGTGGTTACGATTGCCATAATAATCAGCATCACGTCTAGTGGGGGTTCGGCCGGCCGCATTCTGAAAATAAACAGGAAAACAACCATACCCACCATGCCCATCACGCCCAAACCGATGCTCTGCATCCTGGAACCGATCAGGATCATCGCCAGGAGGATGATAAATTGAATCAATACCATCTTAGTTTTTTTAAAGCAATTGTGAATGAAGCCAGCACCGTTAAACCAAACGCACGACTGGGGGTCTTAATGTAAGCCCAAAAAAATAATGCTTTTCAAATGATTAACCAACACTTAACCGGGTAAATACTAGTTTGGCGACTGTGAAAATAAAAAACTTCTGTATCAGAAAAGACAACCTCATTTTGTTATGAAGAATATTATATCATCGCTCCTCATCTCTATTATTCTGTTGCCTATTGGGGTAAAGGCCCAGGATTGGCCGAAGGAAATCACTTCCGCACAAAACGGTTGGACCATCACCATTTATCAGCCACAGCCAGAATCGTTTTCCGGTAACAAACTCTCTGGCCGCGCAGCGGTGTCTATAAGAAAATCAAGTGATGCCGAGCCCATTTTCGGTGCCATTTTTTTTGACGCCATGCTTTCTACAGATAAAGATAGCAGAACGGCATTGCTTGAATCTCTAAAGGTGACCAATTCGAAATTTCCGGGTGTAGAAGACCAGACGACAATGGACAGGCTTTCCAGTTCCATAGAAGCAGATGCACCTAACTGGAACCTCGAAATCTCGCTTGACCAACTTGTAGCCAGCATCAAACAGGAAAATGCAGCCCAGGGCGAAGATCAATTCAACAACAGCGCACCTAAAATACTTTACAGGAATAAGCCAACAGAATTGGTCATACTTGATGGCGAGCCTAAAATTCAAAATGATAAGGATCTTGACGCTGACCGTGTGATTAACTCGCCCTATCTCATTTTCAAGGAAGGCAATCAATGGAACATGTACACCGGGGGTTCATGGTACAAGAGCAATGCCGTGACCTCAGGTTGGACACCAAACAAAAATCTTTCAGACAAAGTGAAGGCGATTGATGTGCAGGTTAAGAAGCAGGAAAAAGACAACAACAAGGGCAAAGACCAAACAACAACGCCGCAGGAAACGGATATCGTGGTGAGCACGGTGCCCGCAGAACTTCTGCAAACAAATGGGGAGCCGGACTTTAAATCTGTTCAGGGCACTTCACTTTTGTATGTGGACAATACGCCCAATGAAATTTTTAAGGATATTAATTCACAAAAAACATATGTATTGCTCGCTGGCCGCTGGTACCAGTCTTCTTCCATGAATGGCCCATGGGAATATGTGGCTGCGGACAAATTACCGGGTGATTTTGCAAAAATTCCAGAGGGTTCTCCCAAGGATGCAGTCTTGGCCAGTGTTGCAGGCACCGATGCCGCGGAAGAAGCAAAGATGGACGCACAAATTCCGCAAACGGCAAAGGTTGATCGGAAAACGGCAACGGTCAAGGTGAACTACGATGGCAAACCAAGATTCAAATCCATCGAAGGCACTTCGTTGCAGTTGGCCGAAAATTCCAACGTAACTGTTATGAAGGATGCAGATGGCAAATACTTTGCATTGGAAAACGGCGTCTGGTTCACTTCAGGCAGCGAAAACGGTCCTTGGGCGGTGGCAAATGAACGACCTAAAGACGTGGATAAGATCCCGGCAAACAGTTCAGCCTACAATTCGAAATATGTTTACGTGTATGATGTAACGCCCGATTATGTTTATATGGGGTATACTCCCGGCTACATGGGCAGCTACATTTATGGTCCTACTGTCGTGTACGGCACCGGATTTTATTATGCGCCATGGTATGGGGCATATTATTATCCAAGACCAATTACCTGGGGCTTTGGTTTCAATTACAATCCCTGGATGGGCTGGAGTATGGGCTTTGGATTTAATTATGGCTTTATGCATTTTGGATTTGCATTTGGCGGCCACTATCCTTACTACGGTGGCTATTGGGGATGCAACGCATATCGTCCTCCATACCGCCCTCCGTATTATACTGGGGGCTATTATGGACATAATCACATTACACACTACGGCAATACCAATATTACCATCAACAATAACATCACCATCAACAACAGGAATAATATTTATCGAAATCAGGCAGGCGTAAGCACAAGGAATATCAATAGGCAGGGCGGCAACGGAATCAGCAACCAGCCCACAAACAGGCCTGCCACCGCGACTGCAATTACCGCGCCTGGCGCTACTACCACAACCGCCAGGCCTGCCAACACGAATCGCAATAATGTGTATGCCGATCATAACGGCAACATATACCAGCGGGACAATAAAGGGAACTGGAATCAGCGCAACAACCAAAATAAAAGTTGGCAACCCGCTTCACATGCAGCCAATCCTAACGTGAGCAACATGAACAGGGAAAGTTATATGCGCGACAGGGGAGCGGCAAGGACCAGTAACTACAATCAGTATCGCTCATCTGGCGTAAACAACCGGGGAGGTGGTGGCATGAACCGGGGTGGCGGCGCAAGAAGGAGATAGTTAAAAAGCTTCCTGGGCTCCAAAATAAATTCCAAGCTTTCCATTGGCGATGCCTGCATCAACCTGGATGCGCGTCCTGGATTTCTTGTCGGCCATGAACCGGATTCCACCACCGTATCCGGGACGTACATATTCCATGAGTTTTACATTGTTTGCCTTATCCGTTGTGGACGTGACATTGAAAAACAAAACGCCGCCAAGAATTCCGGTGCGTTGCGATATGGGAAAGCGATACTCGCCTTCTCCATACAACCAACCTTCTCCACGAAATCTTCCGAATGAATATCCTCGTCCCGATTTCTGACGCTGGTCATATCCAATGGCCGGAAGAAAAAGATAGGGCACATCTCCCGACGTAACAAAATTTCCAATTCCCCATAGTCCAAGAATGTGTCGTTTATTTTTACTCAGCGGGTGGAAAGACCGGTACTCGAGCAACAAAATCTGGCTCGCCTTTGAACTTCCGAAGGCCGTAGTGTTAATACTGTAATTCAAATTCGCGTAGTATCCGTGGTAGGCATTCACCTGGTTGTCGCGGCTGTCGTAAAGGAAATTTATGTTCCATCCTCCAATATTATACTGTGTGGGATCAAATCCATGCGCCTTGCTATATTGGTAGTGAAATGCGTTGGCGGAGTCTCCGGTGGCGAGCTTTTCGTCTTTGATATTGGTGTAGCGATCAAATTGAAATCCGATGCCCGCAAAAATATTGGGAAAAAGTTGCCAGGAGCCGATTTCGTGAAAACGGATCAGGTCGTATTTCAGGTGTTGCGCAATGGTATCTTCATTCAGTCGCTCTCCATTGATTCCTTCAATGAAGCCGGATGAGTTATAGGCTTTCCGGTTAGAGCCCAATCCATAAGTGTCTTCCGAAAAAATCATGAACCGCCAATCGCCATTCAGGACCAGCTTTTCGTGAAACACAAAGAGGTTGGATTTTGCATTTATGTTCGTCTGCCCCTTTGTTGAATACGTTGCATTTGCACTGACAGCAGAAACGCGCACATCCTGGGGACTGAATTTTAGTGCGTAGCTAAGTCCGAGGCCGAAAATAAACCCTGTACTCGGGTTGGATCCAATAACGGGAATGAGCAGGAAGAAACTGTTCTTTTCAGGTTTTGGTTTTCTCCAACCCTTTTGAATCATCCAATCTTTGACATCCATTTGATGGAAAGTGTCAGATTTCGCCTTGCTGGAATCTATTTTCTGCAGCGTCGAATCCTGGCAAAAAACAATCAGGTTTTGAAAAGTGATGCATACAACCAGGAAGACCCTCAGCTTGTGGGCATGACAGAACAAGATCCTCTTTTTGGTGGCGATAATCATAATCAGGTTATTTGGTGCTGTTCTGAAGGGAGTGGATGGACGTAAAATTAGTTGTTTTGGATGGCAATATTGGGATCCAGACAGTACGTTTCACCGTTAACATCCGTATTCCTTCAGAATCTGTGGCCGATACCAGCCTGGAAATTAATTTCGTTTATGCGACACCGGAAGTGGCGTTGACGAACTTTAAGGCCTGCCCGAAAGGCCGCATGAAAGGGATCTAATTTGGGAATGATTTTAGATGCGGTATCCTCTAAAAGCCGCTATTTATTAATAACTTAGAAAGGACTGTCCGCTGATGAAGGAACGCCGCAAAGCAATATGGAAGAGGGTTCTCGCCTGGCTGTTTTATGTCCTGGGGGGCATTCTTGCCTTACTGCTTATCCTGGTCCTTCTCCTCAAGACAGAATGGGGCCAAAACAGGGTTCGGGCATATGCTGTCTCATGGTTGGGGAAAAAGCTCAACACCCGCGTGGCCATCGGTGGGTTGAAAACAGACTGGCTGAATGCGTTGGAACTCCACGATCTCTACCTGGAAGACCATGAAGGAAAGCCGCTTGCGTCCATTGGAAAACTTCAGGTGGGATATAATTTGATTAACATTCTACGCGGAAATATTTCTGTCAATACCATCATTCTTGATCATGCAACGGTTCGACTTTACCGGCCGCGCACCGACTCTAATTTTAATTTCGATTTCATCAACAAGGCATTTACCACCGACACAACTTCAAATCGGGTAGATACGAGTTCAAAAACCAGCATCCATCTCGGACTGATTTCACTTGAACACGTTCGCTTCGAAATGGATGATCAATATGGCGGACAAAGTTATGTTGCAAGCGGACGGTATTTGAAATTGCTCGCCGACCAGGTAGATTTCAACAAGATGGATTTTGAGCTGAAATATTTTCTCACGGATTCTGTTACAGCCGCTGTGAAAATGTTTGAACCTTTCAAGAAAGAAGAACCACAAACACGTTCATCCGAAAAGGCGCTTAGCATTTCGATCGACACACTCGGCATCGCAAATACGTCCTTTACCTTCGACGATAGCAGTTCTTCAATGCAAATCATAACAAGAGCGGACAGGCTTTCGGGCAAGAAGGTTTTCTATAATCTTGCAAAAATGTTCGGGAGCGCAACTTCACTGGAAATGGTGAACCACGGAACCATCGTGAAGATGCACAGTGTCACGAAAGAAGGTAAGGTTATTCCTGCAACAGGTACTTCCTCAAAACCCTTTACGTTCGATGTGAAAAAGCTTGTCATCACAAATAACGGTTTTGCATTGGATGATGACGCGAAGCCCCTTGCGCCAAAGCACACCATGGATTTTTCTCACCTCGATTTGCAGGCTGTCAATATTCAGGCTGATAACATATCATACAACGGTACAGAATATCGCGCAGCGATTGAACTGATTACGGGTAGGGAAAAATCAGGGTTTGTATTGAAGCGGGCTTCTGCGATTGCGCTGTACAGCAACAGCGCATTTTCATTGCAGAAATTGCAGTTACAAACGGGCCAAAATGAATTGCAGGGTAACCTGGCGATGAATTACAAGAGTCTCGGAGAGATCAGTTCAAAACCTTCCCAAACCAAGGTCAATTTAGCGATCAGCAATGGCCGGTTGCATTTGGATGAATTACTTTACTTCCAACCTTCTCTTGCGAATAACCGCTCATTCCAGCCGCTGCTTGGGAAGGAATTTTTGCTTAGCACCACAGCAACCGGTACACTCGACAACCTTCATATTCCCGATCTGTCAATAAGGCAGGATCATTCTGTGATAAAGGCCGGGGCAGATGTTTACAACCTGCCCGATACAAAGAAACTAATTGTGAATTTGTACCTCAAACAATTTGAAGGCGGCAGGAAGGAATTGCTGGCCCTGCTTCCCCGCAATACCATTCCGGATTCATTGCTGCATTACATTCCGCCTTATTTCAGCGTCACCGGTGTTTACAAGGGAGGACTGCAGAATATGTTTGTCGATTTGCAACTCAAGAGCGATTATGGCGGCGCTCATGTTAAGGGCAATTTGAAAAATATTACCGACAAGAAATCGGCTACATACAATGTCGCCCTGGATACGCGACAATTCCGCCTGGACAAATTGTTGAACGATACGATGTATGGATCTGTAACCGGGAATTTCATCGTCAATGGTCGCGGGCTTGACATTCACAC
>Ga0068871_100000031_pt1 | contig 73564 bp, 92 predicted proteins | sample KBSMisM72_FD_72750 | JGI IMG/M metagenome (GOLD analysis project Ga0068871, IMG submission 72750) | Miscanthus rhizosphere microbial communities from Kellogg Biological Station, Michigan, USA - KBS Miscanthus M7-2 | ecosystem: Host-associated > Plants > Roots > Rhizosphere > Soil ...
ACGGTGGGGATCGCGACGCCGCCGCCGCCATATCCCGCGTGCGACGCGTCATGGATCGTATTGCCCTGTTCGTCGGGTATGTAGACCAGCTTGCCGTCGGCGCCTGGATAGATGCGCGATGTGGTCGGGGCCAGGTCTTGGGCGCGCGCGGCCGAAAACAGCGTCGGCGCCCCAGCCAGTGCTAGAATGCCTCGTCTTGAAAGCTTCATGCCGGCTTCCCCCGCGCTGCTTGCTGTTCATCGCGCCGGTACGGCTTGCGCGATGACCGGGCCTCCCTGCCCGCGGCGCCTAGTTAAACACCAAGACCGCCAACAACACCACAGTCTCACCGCGCGCGATCCTCTTAGACTGCAAGATTGCATGACGGCGCGATCTGTCTCTACGATCCGGTCCTGGTCTGGAGTGAAAAGCTCCCATTGCTGCCCATTTGGACGGTCCGCTTTGGGCCGGCGGACGGGTAACCCGGCGGGTTGCCGGGCCTTGCCGATTGCTGCAGTATTTGCCGGGCAAAAAATGGTGCGCTGGTAATGGCGCGTGCTCCCCGGGGAGATATCCGATGAAGAAAACCACTGCCATCCTGATCGCCGGCGCCATCACCCTTTCCGCCGCCGGTGCGGTGCTGGCGCAGAACGCTGCGCCCGCCCATGCGGATGATTTCAAGCCGTCGTCGCTGAACCAGCCGGACCAGACTTTTCCCCAGCCGTTTGACCGTGAGGGCGCAACCAAGGTGCTGGAGAACGATCGCGTTATCGTTTGGGACGTTTCCTGGCTGCAACGCGCCTATCCCACACACCGCCACCGTTACGATTATGCCGGCGTTTATTACACCAGCGGCGACCGGATCGTTGTGTCTCCGGCAGGCGTGCGTTCGCCAACCCACACCATCGCCTGGGATACTTTCTTCTTCCGCAGGGGCGTCACGCACAGTGAAGAAGGGGTGGGCACGGAGCCGCTGCGGGCGGTGTTCCTTGAGCTTAAGGAAGCCGCGCCGGTGAGCGCCGCGGACACCGCGTCCGCAGGGCTCGGCAAGAAGGTCCGCGAGAGCGACCGCTTGGTCATTTGGGAGGACATTGCCGCGCAGGATACTCAGCCCCCGGCGCACCGGCATGAAAGGGATGCTGTGGCCGTCGCCTTCACAGGTCAGAAACCACGGATCACCTTCGTTCCGCGCGGCACCGCGGACCACGGGGCGGAGACCGCTGGCGCGGACCGGACATATTTCTTCGAGCTGAAGTAAGGACGCGGTTGGTAAAGTCGGTATCCTGGTCAACGCTGATCAGGCCCACCGCCAAGGCGCCACCCCAAGGCTCCATGCCGCGCCCAATCCGGCCTGCTTTCGTGCTTGAATTTGAGACACGCCACGCCGCCCCCTGTCCAAATCATCGCGAGGGGCTTGAACTGCGCTCCGCCCGCCCTACGTCTTGCGCGTCAACCTGAATGTGGGAGAGCAGGATGAAAGCAACCCGGCTGACGGCGGCCTCGCTGGCCACCCTGGCGCTTGGCGCAACCCTGGCGCATGCCGAGGACGCCACCATGCACGGCAAGGATTTGCGCCGCGTCGGCTCGGCCATCGCCATGAAGAATTTCGACGTCACCCTGGATGGCCGCACCCTGACGGCGTCCGAAGCGATCTACGATCCCGATACCGGCGTGGTGGAGCTCAAAGGCGCGGTGACCTTGAAGTTCGGCAAGAACGCACGGTCTTTTCCGGGTGAAGTGGAATAACCGGGAATTCAGCGACAGGTGTTCCTGTCACCTGCCGGATTTGGCTTTCAGCACATCCAGTATGGCCTCCCCGATCCGCGCGGTGCGGTAATCGGCAATGGTCTTGCCAACCTCGCCGCTCGCCTTGTCGGTAGGAAATCCGCCCGCGCCGCTGGGGTCCTTGGAACGGTCGCCGGTCGCCACCGCCTCCAGGAATTTCGAGGAGGGCGACTGGGGAAGACGCTCAAAGCCGGGCCGCACCATGTCGGGCCGGAAATGCAGCATCTGGCTGACCTCCGAGCCGTCCGCATGGGTGGTGAAGGCGGGCTCCACGCCGCGGCCCAGAAGCCTGGTCAGCATCTCGACATTCAGGCCCTTGCGGATCGTCAGGATGTGCGGGTCGGGCGCGACCTTGACGCGCTCAAGCCGTTCGCTGTCGATCAGCGCATAGGCCTGCAGCCCCTTGATGGTCCGGTTGGCCTGCAGGACGGCGCGCGCCATGGCCTCGATATGGGGGCCCCCGAGATGGCCGCTCAAAAGGAATATCCGGTTGATGCCATTGTCGTGCAGCGAACGCATCAGATCGACATAGAGCGCGACAAAAGTGTCGGCCCTTATGGTCAGGCTGCCGGGATACATATAAGTCCCGTCGCGCTTCATGTCGCCCGACTCCGATGTGATGCCGATATTGAGCGGCGGCCCGATCACCGTATCAAAGCCGGCGCGCCGCAAGGACCGGGCGACGTCGGTAAGCTGCGCCACGCTTTCAACCGTGTCGGTGGACAGCGGCAGGTGCGTGCCATGTTCTTCAATCGAGCCGAGCGGAAGCAGCATGATGTCGGTCTTGGCGGTTCGCGCCGCGAATTCGGGAAAGGTCATGTCCAGCATGGTGGGATAGGATTTGGCCGGCTGGGCATCGGCGGCGCCCGCCCCCAACAGCAGCGACAGACCTGCGATAATTGCTTTGCTTTTCATGCCGCTCCCCAGATTGGCGAAGGGGCAACCTAGGGCAATGCACAGGGCGGGGATAGGCGTGCCGGTCACCCCTTGTCATCCCCGGCCGAGCGCCGCAGCGCGGCGCGAGGGGAAGGGGACCCAGGTGGTCACATCAGTCCTGGTGCCAGATCATTCCAGCCCGAATTGTTCTTTTCGATCAGCCGCAATTTCCAGGCACGATTCCAGCCCTTGATCTGTTTTTCCCGGATAATTGCTTGGTCGATATCATCGTGGATTTCATACCAAACCAGAATGTCCACGCCGTAGCGTTTGGTGAAGCCGGGCACCTTCTTCTCCCTGTGCTCCCAGGATCGCCGGGACAAGTCATTGGTCACGCCGACATACAGCGTTCCGTTCCGCTTGCTGGCGAGCATGTAGACGAAATAGCTCATAGGCTGAGATACCTGGGTCCCCTTCCCTCACGGCGGCTACGCCGCCGCTCGCCGGGGATGACATTCTGAGCGGCTCATCCCATCACAACCTCGCCGGTCGCTTCTCGATCTATTTCAGCTCACCAAGAAACGTCACAAACCGCTCTTTCCACAGCCGGGCCATGCCGGTTGTGCCATGCCCCCGCGTATCCTCGGACGCCGGGATCAAAAACGCCTGGCCCTTTTTCACCTGCGCGATCCCGCGTTGCATCAGGCCGGTCTCGGGCGGATTGCGCTCGTCATCGGCGCTGGTGATGGCCAGAAGCGGCGCGGTGATCGCCGCCAGTTTCGGCACGGGGTCGAAGTCCCGCGACGCGTCCATCTGATAGATGGCGTCATTGGCATCGCCCGTGATCGGCCCCGCCAGTTGCGCCTCCACCAGCCTGTCCGCCGCCGCGCGGGTGGGCGCGCGTTTCAGCAGGCCCTGATTTCCGCCGCTGGTGGCGAAACCGAAATAAGCATTGGCGATCTTCAGCGACCTGGGCTGGCTGGCATAGTCGCCATTGTTCCAGGCGGGATCGGATTTTATGGTCTCGATCAGCATCCGCCGCGTCAGCCAGTTGCGCCCCGACATGGCGGCCGGCGTGGCGGCCAGCGGCACCAGCCCATCCATGAAGTCCGGATAGGTCTCGCCCATGACCCAAGTCAGCATCCCGCCCATCGATTGTCCCATCACCAGGCGAACATGTTCGACCTTCAGCCCCTCGGTCAGCAGCCGATAGGTCGCCGCCACCATGTCGTCATAGGTGTAGCGCGGAAAATGCATCTTCAACCCATCGGACGGCCTGGAGGATTTTCCCGCCCCGATCATGTCGGGCAGGATGATGAAATACTTGGCCGCATCCAGCGGCTGGCCGGGACCGAACAGCTCGCCGCCGAAATCCGGCGACAGCAGGCCCGCGCCGTTTCCGCCGGTGCCGTGCAGCACCAGCACCGCCGGCGATTTGGGATCGCCCAGGGTTGTGTAATGCATCGACAGCGCCAGCTTCGATCCATCATGGAAGGTGAAATCTTTTAGAGTGAAGTCGCCATCCTTGCGGGCCTGCGCGGCGGCGGGACTCGCGAGCAAAAGCAAAACAGCTGCAAGGGAAAACAAGTTCAGCGCGACAGAACGCAAGACGCTCATGGCCCACTCCCGCTTGACCGGCCTGGAGCAGTAAGAGCGGCGCGTCGGCAAATCAATCTGTGCCGAGAAATTAGGCTGCCTCAACAGGCAGCATATTGCCATGTTGCAGTGCAACAATAATTGTTGACGTCTCGGGTTCATTGGAACAAGGTGATGTTGCACCGCGAAACGTCGCGATTCGTAAAAGTCCCAGGGTGAGACGCCTTAACCGCTGTCGTTAAAGGAGATCACCATGCTTCGTTCCCTCACCGCCACCGCCCTTTTCACCCTCGGCCTGACAACCGCCGTCCAGGCCGACCCCGCCCCTGCAATGGACTTGAACACCCGCATCGAGCAGGCCGCGGAAAGTATCTGCACCCCGTTGCTCAGCTCGCGCCCCACTTCGCTTCTTTATAAAAAATGGTTCGCCGACTGCCTCGCCGGGTCCACCGCCAAGATCACGGCGTCGGTCGCGGCCTCGCGCCCGACAAGCACCGCGCTCTTGCATTAAGAAGGTTTCGTCTTCCAGCCAGCTCATTCCCGGCGCGTGCGCGCGTCAGCACCCACGCGCCGGAGATGACTTTATGGGAACATCCTGCCGCCTATGCATCGACATTGGCGCGCCGGCTCACCCGCCATTTCCGGTACAGCTGAACCAGCATTCCCAGAAACAAGAAGGCGGTAAGACACACAATCAGCAGATTTTCGTCCGACCAAAGGTCCTTGTGACCATCGATCCGCGCCAGGATCACCCCGCCAAGGACCGACATCGCCAGGATGTCGCCATAGCTCCGCTTGGCAATTATCGCCTGGTCCGCTTGCCAAAGCGACCGGGCCTGGCCCATAGCGGGTCGGCCCCGCAACTGCCGCGCCGGAGCGTTCCACGCCCACCAGAAGACGGCCATCGCCAGCGCCAAGCAACATCCGATAAAAATACCGCGCTCCACCACGGTATCCTGAGTGCCAGTGATCTGATGGGCGATGATCATCAGCATCGCGCCAAGGAGTATTGCCAGCATCAGGCCCCGCATCCGCCACTTGGCGCCGCGGCGGTATTCCTCGACAAAGCGGTCGCGTTCGGCGGCGCTCACCAAAATCGGCGCAGCGCGCTGAGAACGGCGGTACAGATAGTCCGCGCCCTGCGGCTCGAACTGGTCCTCGAACATTTTGTTGGATTGTTCCTGAAACGTGTTGGCCATTATTCTGCCAGCCTATGCTTGTCGCCCAAGCCCACCAGATCATGGCTCTGGAACGCGCCGTCGATCGCGGGCGTCACGGTTGGCAGCGGCCGCACGGCCTGCGCTTTGGCAAGCGAACAGGTGGCGACAAGAATCGCGGCGATCGCCATTTGCGCATCGTCTTCCACCCCCGTTTTCTTCATAAGACAGCAGGCACTTTTACTACTGAACCTTCGAGGCCAATAGCCGGCCGACCGGCTGCCGGCCGGTCCCGGATTTTCGGGAAGAAGAGGGCGGCGGGGGGTCCCCTGCCCTCGCGCTCCGGCGTGTCTTGAAACTGTAAAAACTACTTACACCCGCTTACCGATCGACGTCTCAGACCATTGAAATGACAGGAAATATTTCCTTGGCATTAATGTTGCGTCACCTTCCCCAGAGCTGACATTTTTTCATTTGGGGGGTAGCCGTGACGCAATCATCCGGACTTCGTTTTGTGGCCGTCCTGGCCATGGGCATGTTCAACGCCCTGGGCACGGCCAACGCGGCGGTGATCAATTTCGATGAATTCACCAGCCCGCCGGTCACCGGTTCTTACAGCGACAGCGGCATCTCCGGCCCGCTGGTCTATCCCACCGTCACGATCGATGGCGGCCCCAGCGCCCGCGTGATGAACGGCTCGGGATGGGATAACGAGCAGACCTCCGGCCAAAACCTGTTCGGCACCCTGGATGGATCTTTCGCCCTGACCTTCACCAACCCTGTCAGCAACTTCAGCCTGGATGTGCTGAATGGAACCGGTGGGGCGACCTTCACCGTCAATCTCTATGATTCATTCGATGTCTTGTTCAGCAGCACCAGCAATGGCCTTCCCGACTGGCCGAGCGGCTGGCACTACAGCTATCTCGGCGGCGGCATTTCCAAGGCCCGTATCCTGGGCAATAGCGACTTCGCGATCGATACGATCAGCTTCGACACCGTCGCGACCGACGTGCCGGAGCCGGCCACTCTGACCCTGCTCGGCGCCGGACTGGTTGGCGCGTTCGCCAGCCGCCGCCGCAAGGCAAAGGCCTAAGCCAAGCAGAACGGCTTTATGATTTCGATGCGGCGGCCTTCGGGCCGCCGTTTTCGTTTGGGCCGGTGGAATTTGCCGCGCCCAGGCCGCGTAAGGCAAAAGTCCGGAAATCCACGTAACCGCCGGCGCGCCGCGTCCATAACCGGCGCGCAAGCCCGCGAAATGTTTACACAGAAAATTCTCTGCGCTAGACAAAAGAGATGCCTTCCGCCTTCCCCACCGTCTGTCCTGCCGCCAACACATGGACGCAGGACCGTCATGGCCCTATTTTCATGAGCCGCCGGATTCCCGGAAATTTCCATGCAAAATTCTGACTTTAATCCCACCGTCACCTTTGCCGTCTGGCCGAATGCCTTTACCGCGGCGGAGTTGGACCAGATCGAGAGCTATGGCGACCAGCTGACACCGGATGAAGCCACCGTCGCCGCCAGCAAGGCGGATGAGATCGTGCTGGAAAAGGTGCGCGTCACCAGGACCGCCTGGCTTCAGCCCACCGCCGAAGCCAGGTGGATCTATGACCGCCTGGAAAAGGTGGTCCGCGCCATCAACGAGCGCGTCTATCAATTCGATCTCAGCGGCTTTTCCGAGCCTTTCCAATATACCGTTTATCACAGCAGCGAGCTTGGCCATTACGACTGGCATGTGGATCAGGGAAATATAAAGACGCGGCGCAAGCTTTCTGTTTCGGTGCAACTCACCGATCCGTCCCGCTATGAAGGCTGCGACCTGCAATTCCATGCCGGCAACCAGATCGAGACCGGCATACGCGACCGCGGCGCCGTGATCGCCTTTCCCGCCTATGTCCTGCACCGGGTGACGCCCTGCACGCGGGGAACGCGCAAGGCCCTGGTAGCCTGGACCACCGGAAAACAGTTCAAGTGAGTCTGCGGCGGTAGAACTGCCTTAGTGCCACGATTTCGGCGTCACCGTCATGGTCTGCGGCAAGGCAGGATTGAGCGGCTCGCCAAGCATGATTTGGTTGTGCCGGCTAACTTCATCGCGATAGGCCTGATCCAGATAGTTGTCGGGATTTATGGGCGTGCGCGTCAGCTTTTCCGCCGGCCCAAGATAGAGCAGCGCATCGGCGGTCAGGCCCTTGTTAAGGATGTCGACATTTTCGCTCATCTGCCGTAGGTCCGCCTCCGTGATTTCTGGCGGCAGCGTGCCGGGCGGCGGCGCAGGCACAACCCGGCAGCCCGGCGCTTGCAATTCCGCTTCCAGGCTGCTGCCCCGCACCGGGCTGACCAGCACCGGCGCCGCCCAGGACTGTTTGTTATTCTCGAATGTCCGGGTGCAGGGCCGATCGATGAATCCGTCATAAGGCATGACCAGGAAAAAGGCCTTGGGAAATTTCTGCTCCACCAAGGTCTGGAGGTGAAGCTGCAGCGGCGTATCAACGCCAAGACTTTTGTCCATGGCGGCTTTCTGGCGCTGCATGACCTCCATGCTCTCAAGGGGCGGGCCGAAATGCGCCGTGCCATAAATGACCAGGGCCTTGCGGTGCTTTTGCAATATCTCCCGCTCAATCACCTGCGCCGCATGATTGTCGCGGTATCCCACCACCCGCTGCCAATCCTCGCGTGTCTTGATCTTCGACCAGTCGATTTCCGGTTCGCCCAGCCAGACATGAATGCGCTTGTCGGGCGGAAGCGTCAGATTGGCGCCGCGGACCTGAGCATAGAAATTCATATAGCCAAGCCCCAGCACGGTGGGGACCCAGCCGACCACATCGGTCCAGACTTTCCGCAGTTCGGTGTAGGGCACCGGATCGCCGGCGACATAGCGGTCGATAATGTCCTGATGCGCCGCGCCGCCGAACTCGACCACGACATTGCCGACCTGCTGGGCAAAGCGGGGATCGCGCACCAGCGCCCCGTAGAAATCCAGTTCCTGCGCCAGCATATGCTTGTCGCCCAAGCCGACCAGATCGTGGCTCTGGAACGCCGCCAGAATGCCGTCAATCGCGGGTGTAACGGTTGGCGGGGGTGCCTGTTGGGCTTTGGCAAGAGAACAAACGGCGATAAGCATCGCAGCAGCAGAAAACCAAATCCCACGCATTGTCTCTCCAGCCCGTCGCAAAGCGGCGGATGGACTCTACTATCATAGCTTGCCGACCGGCCAATCCGGCTTCCGGACGATCCGTCTAGGCCTGCACCGGCACTCCGCTGTGATGACAAATCGTCAGTGTAAATCGCTTTGACAATCCAGATGCCCTCGCCCGTCAAACGCCTTGCGATACCGGCATTTTTCTTGCTGGCACAATCTCAGCTTGAGATTGCCGGAAAGACCGCCGAACATGGCGGCAGACGTGAGGGGGGGTCATGAAACACATTCTTATCGCGGCCGCGGCGCTTACGCTGTTTTCCGCTGGTTCCAGTCTTGCCACGCCGATCACCCGGCAGATCGACTTTTCCTTCACCGGCTATGTTCAGGTGGGTGGGGGACCGGTGGTCCCGCCGCCCATCGATCCGGTAACCGGCTCCTTCACCGTCACCTTCGATCCCACACAGGCTTATACCAACCAGACCACCGGTATCCTGCAGAACAGCTTGAACCTGACCTCAAACACTGCGCTCTCGTTTACCTATCTCGTGCCCATGGACATATTGACGATCGGCGGCATCGGTGGCGGCGGCGCCCAAGGCACTTCACCCAACACCTTCGATTTCAGCGTGCGGTTCGATCATTTTACGACGGCTCCCGTCATTGGATCGGCAGGCTATACGCAAGGCGGGCCGGTCTATGTTGCCGGCACGTCGGCGTTGGGCACAAACAAGGTTGGAAACCTGTCCTTTACGTTGAATGTGACGGATCCGACTGTGTCCGTTCCCGAGCCACTGACCATGTCTTTATTCGGTGTGGGCCTGGCCGGCGCCGCCGCCCTGCGCCGCCGCAAGCAGATCTGATTCAAGACAGGCACAAAAGACAAATGGCGGATACGCCGCGGCGCGGCTCTCAAGCGCCGAGATGCGTCACCGCCAGAATGACCAGCGCCCAGGCCGTCAGGCAAAAAGCCAGCACGCCCGGTATCACCACATGACGGGGGTAATGATCGTCCGCCGTGCAATAGGCGGCTTGTGGCTGGACAAGTTTCAGTTTCGCGGTGGACATGGCGCTGTATCTCCCTGCCGGGATCATCGCTCAAGGCGCGCAAAGAAAAAGTCCGGAAATCTACTTAAATGGTTGCGCCGCACAAAAATCCGGGCGCCAATCCCCAGTCTTTCGCCATCACCCCTGCGGGAGTAGCATCGGGCAGTTGGGAAGGCCTTCGGGCCAAAGGGGATGGAACATGGTCCGGATCGCCAGTGTATGCGCCAGGGCTTGCGTCAGTGTTTGCGCCGCAGTGCTGGCCGCCATTGGCGCCGCGGCGGCGCAGCCGGCAAAGCCTCCCACCCAGCCCGAAGCGATAGCCCAATTCGTATCCGCCTTCATCACGCCCACCCGCACCACCGGCAGGATGGCGCGCTGGGAAAACGGCATCTGTCCGCTCACCGCGGGCCAGCAGCCCGCCGTCACCGCATTCGTCACCCAGCGGGTAAAAGAGGTCGCCGCCCTGGTCGGGGCCCCGGTCAATTCCGACCCATCCTGCCGGCCCAATATCGAGATCGTCTTTTCCAGGATTCCGCAGGACTTGCTCGACAATATCCGCGATAACCAGTCGGACTATCTGGGCTATGCCGATAGCAGCGCCGAGAGGCAGAAACTGGCGACCGTCACCCGGCCAATCCAGGCCTGGTATACAACCCAGACCGTGGATCAGCGCGGCAAGGGCCGGATAGACGGCGCCCGGTCGGTCGGGCGCGGCGCGACGGAGGCGATGGGCGACGCCACTTTTGTCCGCGCCACCGGAAGCCTGATCAAGGACGGGGTGCGAAGCGCTTTTTATCACATCATCATTGTCGCCGACGACACCAAGCTGACCGGCTATGAGGCCGGCCCCATGGCCGATTACATCGCCATGCTGGCGCTGACGCAGCTGAATTCCCTGGACATCTGCCAGCCCTTGTTCAGCATCGAGAACATGATGGCCAAGGGCTGCGAGGCCAAGACCGGCAAGCTGACGGATAACGACATCGCCTATCTGCGCGGCGTTTACAGGATGAGCCCCGACAGGAAACAGCTGAGCAGCCAGAAGAACGACATCGTCGATGTCATGAATCAGGCGCTGAACGGGCCGTAGGCGCGGCGCCACGCATGACTCCATCCCAGAAGATCGACAAACTCATCGCGGGCATTGCCGACTGGCGCGGCAAGACTTTCGCCGCTGTGCGCAAGGCCATCCTGGCCGCCGATCCGGACATCACCGAGGAATGGAAATGGATGGGCAGCCCGGTATGGGAGAAAGAAGGCATCATCGCCGTCGCCAATGCCCACAAAGGCAAGGTGAAGCTGACCTTCGACAAGGGGGCGCATATCCCCGATCCCAAAAAGCTGTTCAATGCGGGGCTGGAGGGCAATCAGCGCCGCGCCATCGATTTTCTGGAAGGCGACAAGATCGACGCTCCCGGCCTCAAGGCGCTGGTGCGCGCCGCCATCGCCTATAATCAGAGCAAGATGAAGACAAAGAAAACTGCCGCCCGCAAAAGCAAGAAATGACGAAAGCCAAAAAGACCATCCGCAAACCGGCGAGCAAAGGCAAGGAACCCGCTCTCCTGCGCGGCGGCAATCCGCGCATCGCCAAGGGCGATGGCGACGCGCCGGTGCAGGCCTATATCGCCGCCATGCCGGGCTGGAAGCGCGAGACCGGCAGGCGGCTGGACGCGCTGATCACCCGCGCCGTTCCCGGCGTCAGCAAGGCGGTGAAATGGAATTCGCCTTTCTACGGCACCCCTGGCCTGGGCTGGTTCCTGGGGCTGCATGTCTACACCCATTATGTGAAGGTGGCCTTCTTCAACGGCGCCTCGCTTACACCGTTGCCGCCCGGCGCCAGCACCACAAAACACACGCGCTATCTGGATATCCGCGAAGGCGATGCGATCGACGAAAAACAGATGGCGCGCTGGGTCAAGCAGGCCGCCACCCTGCCCGGCTTTCTGGGCCGCTGAGCTTACGAGCCGTCGGGCATGAACAGGCTGATCAGGAAAGCGACGGCCAGCAGCACCATGCCGCCGGCAACGATCCGCATGCCCTTTTTCGGTCCGGCACCCAGCCAGGACGCGCGGGGTATGCTGCCATCATGGGACCGTCCGTTTGCCCGGATGAAATAGAGCCCGAACAGCGCGACGCCGCAAAAAACCGCGACCACACCGGCAAAGCGCAAGACCGTCATCGCCATCCACGAAAGATGAAGCAGCATCAGGAAGACTTATCCGGCGCCGCGGCATCTGGATTGTCACCGGGCGCCGGCTTGACCGCCACCTTTTGCACCTGAGTCACCTCGTCGATCACGGCCAGAACCTCATGCGGATCGGCCTTCGCCGCCATCTGTTCGGCTTCGACATCTTCCCGGTCCCGCACCCCCGGGCTGTCGCGGCGCAATTCCTCCAAGAGCTCGATGATCTTTCGGGTCTTCTGCTCGGTCAGCAAGGTCGCTTCCAGGGTCATCTGCTCGCGCAAATTGGCGAAGCGGTCGGCCCGGCTCTGAGAAATCAGGATCATCACCGAGATCACCATGGCAAGCAGCGATATGCCCAGCCCCAGCACCGCAAATGGCGGCGCGTCGGGCGGCTTGCCGCCGCCCAGCGAGACAAATTCGTTCGAGGCGATCCAGAGCGCCGACGCCCCCATCAGCAGCAACAGGAAGATGGGGCGTCCGACAGCATTGGTGATGCGGTCCACGATCCGCTCGGCCAGGGTGGATTTTCTGTGATGCTCGGCATGGAGCAAGGCAATCGCATGGATCGTCTCGGCGATATGCGGCGGGACTTCGATGTCCGAACTGGAGATTTTCATGCGGCGGCGATGGCCGCTTGGCAGGGCCGCGGCAGCATCTCGATGAAGGCCTTGAGCGGTGCGGTCATGATATCCCTGCCGAAGGCAACGCGCCCGCCCAGGCGAAGTTCCACAGGCAAGCAGCAAGCGGCGGCGCTATTACGGCTTTGCCGCCCCGGCGCGGTGGGAGATGAATTTCGGGCCCTTGCGGTAATAATCCAGGGCGCCGTCATGGCCCTCGGCCCAGCGGCTTTTCTCCGGATCGGCGGCATGGGGATTGACCGGCGCCTTGCCCATTCCCATCGCGTGCGACCGCGCCGCGTTCCAGCCCTTGGCATAAACCCGGCTGAGCAGGAAATTCTGTTCTGTCGTCAGGCGCGTCATGGCTTACTCCAGAAATGGCAGCAGCCGGCGGCATCTCTGCCAACCGGCTGCGCCCGGCGCGATATATGCCCAAATCACACAAACGCGGTGCACCGCACGTGTGAGGGCTCTCAACAGCGCCAGAAACTTATCAGAAACTCGTCCCGGTCGCCCGGCCACTTCAAGTAAGGAGTAACGGGCGGATTACAATCATCTGGCGCAAAGATAACGCCATGGCGACTGCGGAACCCCTTCTTCGCGGCGCTTTACCGGATTGTGTCGGTATCGATGGCCTTCTTGGCCACCCAAACGGCGCGGTCCAGGCTGGCACAACTTGCCGTCTTCCAGCCTTCGGAGACATGGCCGTTATGCTCGATCAAGCCGCCTTCGCGGGTCACCCGGGCGGTGAAGCGGTCCGCCTCCTGGGTCACGGTGATAAGATATTCATGATAGGAAGTCTGCGTTTCCGCGCTCATTCTGCATCCTTGATCGCGTCCCCGGCCCGATATACCGCACCGCGTGCGGGCGGGTCATAGCACCGGGACGCTCCGCAAGCGAATCTGGCGCAAGACCCTGTTAACCGCCCCTTTTAACCGCCCCCTAAGCGCGTCCGGCTAGGATGCCGCCATGTCGGTCAGTACGGACTATGCCACGCCGGTGCAGGTGAATGGATATACCTGCAGGAATTGCACGGATGTCGATAATGCCAAAAAGCATATCGATCCGGAGCATCCAAAATCCGGCCCTTATGGCGTCAATGCCCAGGACGATCCCCCCCGGGACTCCTTGATAAAATTCGGCGGCGCCCTGTCGGGCTTGAACCGCGCCACCGCCGCCCCGTCCGATGCCCCGCCGCCGCAAGGCGCGACCGGCGCACAGATCGACGTCAAGGTCTGAAATCTCAGCCCAGGATGACCTGCGGCCGCGCCGGCAGCCATGTGCCGTCCACCTTGCAGCGGAACGCCACCATGCCCAGCACCTGACGTACTTCGCTGTCGCCATAGGGCAGCCAGACCGCCTCGATATAGAAATTTCCGACTTCGGTTTCGCGCAGCGCCGTGCCCCGCACCGGCTTTCTGGCCTGGATCGCCGCGCGCATCTGGATGGGAAGGCGCAGGCGCGTGCCCGCATCGGGATGTTCGGAAACAAGTTTTCCCATCTGGGATTCAATCCGGGGAAAGGCATCGGTGCCCACGATCTTGAAGCGGAAATCCCGCCCGCCATCGACCACATCGCAGAGATGGCAGTATTTCAGCAACCGGCCGATCTCGGCGGAGGCCACCGCCCGCGGCGGCATGTCATATTCCGGCCGTGCGGCGCGCTGCTTTTCCCACTGCGCCACCAGGCAGCGCAGATCGGCATCCTCCGTCAGGCTCACATCCGAAATGTCCGGCGGCGTGGCATTCACAGCGGCGGCGAACCGTGCGGCTTTAAATCTGGTTTCCAAGGACCCGCCTGCTGAACTGCCTGTGCCCATTTATCGGGCGCGGCGGGTTGCCGGAGGGTTAAATCCACGCCGCGGAACCGGAGTTCCATGGTGTCCCAGCGTACGAAGGCGCCATACAAATAATCAATCCGGTCCGGTCACAATGCCTTGAAGCCGTCTGTCTCGCGGGCCAGCGCATCCAGGAACGCCTTCTGCTCCGCCACCCGGATCGCAAGTTCCGCCTTTCCGGCCGGTGTGATCACGCCCTTTTCTATCGGCTGGGTATTGTCGAAATTCCTGATCATCTGCTGCGCCGTGGGCCTGCCGCCATTGGGATCCACGACCTCAAACAGGGACGCCAGCCCAGCCGCACCCAGATTGTCCAGCGTGTCGGCATCGTGCAGATAGCGCGCCTCCGCGCTCGCCCCGGCTTCGCGATTGTACATGTGGCTGCGTATCGCCGCACGCACCTGATCAAGCTTGGCTTTGGGAAAATCGGTGCCGTCCAGCACCAGATCGATTTTGGCGGCACCGACTTCGGCATGCACGTCGCCATGCGCCCTGTCGGTGTCCGCCCAGGGCGCCAAGGACCCCATGTCGTGCAGATAGGCGGCGGCGAACATTATGTCATCGTCCAAGGCAACATGATCGGCAGCCGCCAGACTCTTGGCCAGGGCATAGTCGCGCTGGGAATGGGCATAGGTGTGGCCTTGCTGGAAGTTCTTGGCGGCAAAGGCGTCGACATGCTCACGCCAGCTTTCGGCGGCGCTTGCGGGCGCGGCGGCGGCGATGATCAACATCAACAGAGATGCGCGTATGTGTTTCATGATGATCCCTCCCAAAATCCCGTGTGACGGCGGTGGCAAGGTTTAAAGTGTCTTGAAGCCGTCTGTCTCACCCGACAATACATCCAGAAAGGCTTTCTCCTCGGCAAGGCGCGGCGCGATCAGCGCCTGGCCCGCCGGTGTGAGGACACGCGGCGGCACCAGCTTCATATTATCCTGGATGCCTTTGAGCATGTCCGGCGCCGTGGGCTTGCCGCCCTTGGGATCGACCCTGGCGATCAGCCGCGCCACGCCGATGGCGCCCAGCCAGTCCAGCGCATCGGCATCGTGCAGATAGCGCGCCTCGGGGGTGGCCGCGTTGCGATAAAACATGTGCGCCTTGACCGCCTCGCGCACCGCATCCAGCTTGTCTTTGGGAAAGTCGGTGTCCGCCAGCACCAGATCGATCTTGGCGGCGGCGGTGTCGCCATGTTCCTGGCCAGGCACCGACCAGGCCGCGAAGGCCGCCATGTCGTGCAGATAAGCGGCGGCGAAAATCACGTCATCGTCCAGGGTGACATGATCGGCGGTGGCCATGCTTTTGGCCAAGGCATAGTCGCGCTGGGAATGGGAAAAACCCCAGGCCGGATGCTTGAAATTGTCGGCGGCGAATTGGGTCACCTTTTCGCGCCAGGTCTCGGCGGCGCCGGCAGGTGCCGCTACGGCGCAGGCCAGTATCAGCAAGCCCCCATATAAGTGTTTGGCCATGATGCCCTCCCTCCTATTCTGCCTATTGTCAGGTCGTTCTTCGCTCGAACCCGTCCGCGCTCCAGTCCTCGCTGCCGACGCCGTGGTGAACGAAGAACAAGCCTTCGGGGTCGTAGCGCCGCTTAATTTGCTTCAAGCGCGCATAATGGGCGCCCCAGAACGCCTGCTGCCAATCGGCCTCGAAGTAGTCAGTCTCCGAGACATAGGACGCCGGCTTTTCCAGAAGCGCCAGGAGCGGCGCCAAGGCGGCCTTCATTTGCTTCGCGTTGCGCCGGCCGTTGGCAACATTCGGTTCGTGGCCAGCGACGCCGGGATAGGCCGCCGGCTCCCCGCCACCGGTGATGGCAAGCGCGAAGGCATTGACCACCGCGGGGTTCATCGCCGTGCCCATTGTTCTTGCCTGAGTCCGCGGGGCCGCGCCAGCCATGCCTTTGTTGAAGTGGAGTGAGACACCCCAGCCATTCGCAGCGTGGATCAGCGCATCGACCAGCGCCGGTCGCCGGGCCGGTTCCAAAAGGTCCTTTGAGAGCCAAGTTGATTGATAGCCGTGGAGGACCTGGCCGGCTTGGTCGGCGTCGCCGTCCCAAACATCGCTCTCGACTTTGAAGGCCCAAGGTGTTGCCTCGGCACGGTCATCCAGCTTCACCACGCCCGGAAAATCCTTCAGAATCGCATTGTTCCAGTACGCCCGCGCTGGCAAGGTCAGGAACTGCAGCCCGCTCAGGACATAGTCGTCCGGCCGCGCCGTGACCCAATCAAAAAACGGCTTCCAGTTCGCCTGGGCTTCCGCTTGGCTCAAGCCTTGGAAGACCATGCCGAGCCCGACGCGACGTTGCGATTGAAACCTGATCTGCTCGCCCCAGTGGGGGTTCAGAAGGCTGTCGCGGTAGAACCGTAGCAACTCCTCGACTAGCGCCCGATAGGCCTCGTCGGATGCGGCAGAGATCGTCCCGATAACGCCCCCAAAGGTCGCCGGTAAATCGTATGTTCTGAGCGTCAACCGCGTGACCACGCCGAACGTCCCGCCGCCGCCGCCTTTCAGGGCCCAAAATAGATCCGAATTGGTGCAGTCATTGGCGATCCGCACTTGGCCATCCGCCGTCACGACCTCGGCCTCAAGCAGGTTCGAAGCCCCAGTGCCAAAGCCCTTCGAGAAACCCCCGAAGCCGCCGCCCTGCACCAATCCCCCAACCCCCACCGTGACGCAGCCACCGCCCTGGACATAGCGTCCGGCCTTGGTCGTGACTGCATCGTAGGCCTCCAGCCAGACACAGCCGGCCCCCAGGCTGACCGCCGTCTCTGGCGCGCTCTTGCAGCCCTTCGGGACGAACGCGTCGTGCAGTTCTATCGCTCGCATCGGCTTAGTCCAGATCAACAGCGAGTCCGGTGCGTTGGAGCCGCCGACATAGCTGTGCCCGCCGCCTTTCACGACCAGCCGCAGATTGTGCGCCGTGGCGAACTTGACTGCCTCGGCAACGTCAGCCGCGCTTTCGGCGGCCACCATGTATGCGCTCGGCTTCGAAATCCAGGCATCAATCCAGCCCAGGCTCTGGGTGAGAGCTGGCGTCTCGCTATTGTGAAAGCTGTTGCGGACGGCCTTGAACAGGGCCACGGTCTCAGGGCTGTCCGGCGCCTTGGCTGCCGCCTCCCAGGGCGAGTCGATCTTGCTGAGCCGACCTCCGACCGCCTTGCCGAGAGTTGCCCAAGCCGCCGTATCGGGCCAGCCCGCATCCCCCGGCCGGACCCGTCTGCGCGCTGACGCGGCGAAAGTAGCAACGGGCGCCAAGCCCGTTGCCAATGACAGGGCGGCGGCGCCTTTCAGCAGATCGCGTCTCAGCATGGCAAAATCCTCTTAAGTCGGATGTCTAGACGGGCCAAGTGGCCTACATGCCCCGGAATTTGTGAACATAGCCGCTTGCCACCGGCAATGTTTCCGTCTTGCCGGCGATCAAGACCACATGGCCGCCATCTTCGTCGCGGCGCACTTGCCGGACGGCGGTGACGCGGACGATGACGCTGCGATGGATCTGCCAGAAAATATCCGGATCCAGTTCCGGCAGGATGTCCTTGAGCGAGCGGCGGATATGGGCTTCGTCCTTGCCGGTGACCACCCTGGTATATTTGTCCTGGGCCTGGAAGAAGACGACCTCTTCAATCGGCACCAGCCGCACCGCCCCACCCGCCCCCGCCGTGATCCAGCGCAGGCGCGGGGGACGCGCCTCGGCAAGGCGCAGCTCCAGCGCCGACAGCACCGCCGAAATATCCTTGGGCGGCTGAAGCCGGATGCGGTCAATCGTTTTGCGCAACCTGTCCTGTTTCACCGGCTTGAGAAGATAGTCGATGGCGCCATCCTCAAAGGCCTGCACCGCAAACTCGTCAAAGGCCGTAACAAAGACGATGTTGGTGCGGCCCGCCGCCGCCCGCGCCACCTCAATGCCGCTGATTTCCGGCATCTGAATATCCAGGAAGGCGATAGTGGGCGCCAGCCGCCGCATCGCTTCCAGGGCCTCGGCGCCGGTTTCGCATTGCGCCACGATTTTCAGTTCGGGCCAAAGCCGGGCGAGCATGCGAACCAGCTCCTGGCGCTGGGGTGCTTCATCCTCCGCCACCATGGCGGTCGGGGCCGTCATGGGCGACCTGCCCGAATGGCGATGGTCGAACAAACCCCGCCGCCCTTTGCGGTGGTGACGCTGAGAGAAGCGCCGTCGCCGAAATAGTTGCGAAGCTGGGCCTGCACATTGGCCAGTCCCAGTCCCGATCCGGTCTCGGCGCGCAAGCCAAGGCCGTCATCCTGCACCGTCACGGTCAGCTTTCCGCCATCCAGCCGCGCGACAATGCCAATGGATGCGGGGCCAGGCTTTGGTTCAATGCCATGCTTGACGGCATTCTCCACCAGGGGAAGCAGCAGAAGCGGCGGAAAGGCCGCGTCCGCGGCCTCCCCCGGCACGTCGATCCGGTAACTCAGCCGCCCACCCATGCGGATTTTCATCAGCTCCAGATAGTTTCTGCAGATCTCGATCTGGGCGCCCAGGGTCGGCATTTCCAGCACGGTGCCAGCGCGGAGCCGCGGCAAGGTCGAGCGCAGATAATCGCTCAGCGCATCGACGGTGGCGGCGGCGCGCTGGGGTTCGGTGAGAATGATCGACCGCACCGAAGCCAGGGTATTGAACAGGAAGTGCGGCTCGATCTGCGCCTGCAGAACGGCAAGCTGCATGTCCGCCTCGGTCTTCTGTGTCCGCAAGGTCAGGACCTCACGCTGGCGGCTGGCTTCCAGCAGCCGCCGCTGCTCGGACAGATAGGCCGGCAGATCGTAGCCGCCGCTGACCAGAAAAAGCACGATCCAGGTGGGCGCATTGCCCAGCGCATCGCCAAGCTTTTCCACCAGGCTTCGCACGACGTCATGCGCCCCCATGGCCATGGTCTTGCCGCGATAGGGCGTCATCAACTGTTCGTGAAAATCCACGATATAGCCAAGCGCGGCACAGGCGATCAGGAATCCCGCGACAATCGCCGCCACCACCAGCATCTGCTCCATGGCGCGGGGCAGCTTTTGCTGCCGCACCAAGCAGGCCGCCAGCCGCCCGGCCGTGACAATGACCAGACAGGCAAAAGTCGCGTGCAGACTCAAATTCGCGAAGTCGCCCCAGGCGCCCATGCTGGCGGCATGCCAAAAGCCAATGCCGATCCCGAACAGCAGCGCACAAGGCAGCCAGAACAGCGCCCTTTGCCGGCACCAGGCCCAGCTATAGGTGCCCGGCGTCGCGATGACTTTTACGGCCGCCGGCATCAAGGCGTTCATCATGCCGCCAGTATAGCCGTCATCGTCACCCGTTTCACGCCCGCGCTGTCGGCGGCGCTGAGCCGGATCAGCCACCGGCGGTTTCTGGGATCGGTGAAGCGCCAGCTCGATTGCGCACCCGATGCCGCCTCGGCCTGCGTCTTCAGCCGGCCGGAGATGCGTTGACCCAGGTTCTGCACGATCACGTCATTGCCGGACTTGCTGTCCACCCGCCAGATCACTTTCCAGGCGCGGCGGTCGCCCGCAGAGCTTTCCACCTTGTCCGCGGAGCCGTCGGAAAGGGAAAGCCTCAACCGGCTGCCGAAGAGACCGGATATGGGATAGTCGGCCAGCGCGGCGCGGGCGAATTTTGTGTCCTCGTTCCAGTCATATTCCAGGTTGCGCGCCACCAGCTCGGCATCGATCTTGCCTTCCAGACGCGACACGACATGCATGGCGCCGTCGATCCCGGAGGACAGGCCCGCGGCGGTGATGATCTTGCCGTTATCGACAAAGCGCTTGTCGTCCACCACTTTGACGTTCGGAAAACCGGTGGCGAGGCCGTCCAGGGCGTCGTGGAAGGTGGTCGCGGTCAGCCCATCCAGCAGGCCGGTCGAGGCCAGGATCAGCGCGCCGTTGCAGACCGACATGGTGATCCGGCTTTCCGCATGCCGGGCGCGTATCCAGTCCAGGGTGGCGGCATCATGCATCGCCGCATCGATGTCGCCGCCCGGGATGAGCAAAATATCGGGTTTGGGAGACGCCCCGAAAGCGTAAGCCGGCGTGATACGGAGCTTCATCGCGGTCAGCAGCGGCGCCGCCGTGGCGGCAACCGTGAACACCTCATAGCCCGCCTGTCCGAACACTTCATAGGGGCCGCAAAAATCGATGATCTGCACCCCTTCGAACACCAGGATCGCGACCTTGGGCCGGGCCTTGACGGAGGATGCCGGTATCAGCGGCATGCCGCAGGATGGGCATGCGCCGGGCCCGGCGAACAGCTTTCCGTCCGAGGCGCAGCCGCACTCGGCACAGATATAGCCGCCGGCCTGGACGGTCTGCACTGGCTGGGCGGAAGCGGCCCGGCCTGTGGCCAGGGCCAGCAGCGAGCCGGTGACAAAGCCGCGGCGGTGAAGGGGCCAGATATCGGTCATGATGTGCATCTCCTGAAAGTCAGGAAACGATACCAACCGGCGCAGCCAAATCACGGCCCGTGCGACGAACCCCCGGAATGTTGCGACAAAGCCGTGGTCTGCTCCAGGCGCCCGCCGTTCGTCCCGCGCCGCCTCTTGCCCGGCGGTCCAGCCAGAAGGCTGCCAAGCTTATCGGCCGTCTCATCCTGAGGGAGCGCCGTATAGACTATGAGTTTCATATCCGCCGAACCGGTCACGGCAAAACTTGTATACTCGAATGTCATGTGTCCAGCGATCGGATGCTTAAGCCGTTTGTGACTGCTCAGCGAGCGCAAAACATCTTGGCGTGGCCACCACTTCCTGAATTCGGGACTGAGAGAGTCCAAGATGCCGATAAGGCGCTCGAATTCGGGGTCGCCGGCATAGCGTGCGCTGTCGGCCCGGAACATGGCAAGCACCGTCGCGGCGACGTCATTCCAATCGACCAGAAGCTTGCGGTGTTCCTTGTTGGCGAACAGGATGTGCATGATGTTGCGCTCGTCGCCATTAAGCCTACCGTAATCTCCAAAGAGCAGTTCGGCCGCACGGTTCCATGCAAGCACGTCCCAACGCCGGCCGAGAACATAGGCGGGTTGGCTGGTCAGACTAGCGAGCATGCGCCGGAGTGGCTCTTCCACCCGCTCCGGACCGGTCGACCGCATCTCGGGCGGCGGTCGGTCATTGAGGATGAAGAGGTGTTGCCGCTCCGTGGCGTTCAGGCGCAAGGCGTCCGCCAGGGCCGACAACACTTCGGAAGAAGGATGTATGTCGCGCCCTTGCTCGAGCCATGTGTACCAAGTCGCTCCAATCCCGGCGAGCAGCGCCACCTCTTCACGCCGTAACCCTGGCGTGCGACGGCGAAAGCCATTCGGCAAACCAACGTCGGACGGCGTGAGGCGCGCGCGCCGCGAACGAAGAAAGCGGCCGGACTGGAGACGTCGGGCCTCGATGTCGGAAACATGTACGTTCATAGTTCCAGGATAGCAGTACTGATACCAGGATTCCATCAGGACTGTTTGCGGTTTCCCGGCGGCCTATCGTCTCGTCGAGGGTTCGATGCGGCTGATGGAGGCGCGCATCGCTTTGCGCAAACAATAAGGAGCGAACATGTCATCCCAACACGCTGTCATCATTGGCGGTTCTTCCGGCATCGGACTTGCTAGCGCGCAGACGTTACTCGCATCGGGGATGAGAGTGACTGTAACGGGGCGAGACGAGATCCGGCTCGCCGAAGCCAAGCGGGCTTTGGGGCCTGGCGCCGGTGCCTTCAGGATGGATGCCGCGGACTTCCAAACGCAGCCTGCACTGTTCGCCGAGATCGGACCGCTCGACCACCTGGTCCTGGCGTTCGGCAGCCGCAAGGGCCTTGGCCCCTTCGCCTCCATAAGTGTCGCCGAAGTACGGCAGGGCTTCGAGGAAAAACTTGCGCCTCAGTTCGCCGTGGCGCAGGCGGCGTTACCGCATTTGAACCGAAACGGCAGCATCACCTTCCTCGCCGCGGTCAGCGCCCATGCCGCCACGCCCGGGACCGCCGGTATCGGTGCGCAGAACGCGGCCGTGGCCGCGCTCGTGCCGATCCTCGCCGCCGAGCTCAAGCCGCTCAGGGTCAACGGCGTCTCGCCGGGCCTGATCGACACGCCCTTCTGGGATTTCCTGCCGGAGGATCAAAGGTCCCAAGTGTACGCCGAATATGCCGAAAAGACCCCTGTCGGCCGAATTGGATGCGCCGAGGATGTCGCCCAGGCGATCGCGTTCCTGATTGCAAACACCTTCATGACGGGTCATGTGATCGTCTGCGACGGCGGCCTGCGGCTGGCGGCCTAGCTGGATATTATAAGGAAGCTCCCGGACTGCCCGATACAGCCAGCTTTCCGGGCAGTGATCAGACCGGGCCAATGAAATCACGCTTGCCGAGCGGAACGCCCCGATGTCGTAATATCCCGTAAGCCATGGCCATATGGAACTGGAAGCCCGGCAGGGCGGAGTGGTACAGGTAGCGAGGCGCCGGCAGCACCAGCCGATCGCCGAATGGCAAGGCGATAGTGCGGTCCAGCGCGTCATCGAAGGCCGCGAATGGCACTCCCCCGATGAATTCGAGCGTGCGCGTGATGCGGTCATGCGCCTCAGCCAGTGTTCGTTCATCGTCCGCCCATGACGGACACTCGTACCCCGCCAATCGAGCGACGGCGCCCTTGGCGTGGTCGCTCACCCGCTGCACCTGACCGACCAGTGGCAGCATATCGGGCGCAAGACGTTCGGCGAGTAGAGATTCGGGATTGATGCCTTGATCGGTGGCCCAGGTCGCGCCTTTGCGGAGCAGGTCCGCCAGCACCAGAAGGCCGTGGCGGAAAACCGGAACCGAGGCTTCGTAGAGCGGATTGCTCATGAGGACGGCGGCCATAGTGGCTCCTTCGGCCGGGGTTTGGGCTAGTGCTCGCCCGAAAGCTTGGCCTGCGCCGCCAAGTCCCACCGGACTTGCAGGGGCAGAGCAGTCTTCAAATCATAAGCGCCGACATGGATGTGGGGGGCATCGGCTATGCCGCTGTTGCCAACTTGCGCAATAATCTGCCCTGCTTTCACCAGCTGCCCCGGCATGACCCGTATGTCGGTGACATGAACGAGGATCACCAGCTGGTTCCGAGGCGTCTCTATTTGAATAGCCGACGCCTGTCCTTTGCCGAATGTACCCGGCGTATTTTCAACACTGTTTACGATCATTCCAACCACCTTCCCGTCTATGGGCGCCAGCACATCGGCATGCCATCCGTACCAATCTTCATTCGCCTTGCCATCGGTCCGGTAAAGCTTGGCATATCCATGGCCGAAGTCGCTCACGGCCATGCAATCGGTTGCGAGCGAATCGCCTAGGTCCCAGGACGTCGCGGTATGCTCGCTGCAAAAATGCCGCGCCTTGTAGATCGGGCCCAGCACAATTTGCTTGGGCAGACCCACCAATTTTTTTGCGGCAGGAGGAGGTAACAGCCCGTCGGCGCCGGCCGTGTTGTTCAGCGCAATAATCAAAATGGCGCATGAAAGCAATAAATGTCTCATAGTCTTCCTTTCCTGCAGGACATCGAATTCGGCGGCGGGGCGCGGTCCGGCCCTTAGGATTGCAGCGATAAAGTCGCGCGGATCGCCTCCCAGTCTTCCCAGGCGTGTTCAGGCCGGATGTCGTCATAACCACGCCCCTCCGCGACTTGCGCGGCCACATCGCGCGGCATGGCGATGCATTCCGCTTTGTCTGTTATGGCCAGCACTTCCTTTTCGGTCAGTGGCGCGCCTTTCTGCTGCTCATGATGAAGCAGAACAGACACCAGAGATGGAATCGGCACGATGATTAATCCCTTGTCGGACATTCCATCTCTCCGCGCGGTATAGTTATCTGGCCGCTTTCATCGCCGGACCGAAATCCACGATCATCTTGTCCAACGGCAATTCCTTCTTGCGCAATTGCGAGGAACCGTCATCGGCGCGCACGCGGTATTGGTCAATCGCGTAAGGCACACCCTCACCCGCAATAAGCTTTGGCGATGTCGTGATCTCGAAGTGCAGGTGCGGGACAGTGGCATCGCCGGAGCATCCGATGCGCGCTATCAGCTGGCCGCGGCGGACATGCTCCCCCGGCTTCACCAGAACGCTGCCGGGATGGAGATGGAAGTAATAGGCATATTTGCCGTGCCCCAGATCCAGGACGATGTTATTGCCCGCCACCGTGTCCATTGTGATCGGGAGCGCGGGGCGAAAATCGCTCGGCAATGCAGGCACATTGTCCGGCTGACCGTCCTTGGCGTGCGAAACGGTGGCGTCCGCGACAGCATAAACAGGCTGCTCAAAGGCAAAATATGTGCCCGGCAGGTTTCTTTCGCCAGAGCCGGTTTTGCCATTCTTGGAGATCATCCAGTCGATGGCGTAGCGCCGGGAATCGACGGCCTTGCCGTCGAGAACCAGAACCCCGCGCCGGTGGTGATTGACGCGGTCATTGCTGGGTCCGTCCGAGGCCATCCAGCCCTCGCCCCGAACCGGCGGGCTGAGGACCGGCAACTCGGATTCGTGCGTGCTGACGACCGCGCCTTCAAGAGCATTGTCATCGGTCGTGATGCGGTGGCTCAGACGCGCGGGCACCCGGTCCCCGTCCTTTATGGACACCCACATATAGGCAATCGCAGAGGCACCGGCTCCCAGTTGGACAGAACCAGGTTTTGCCTGCCCTCCGACGGAGTCCAGTATTTCCCCCAGCCTGTCGTCCTGGAAAACGGCTATCGGTGTTGCCGGCGCATCGCCATCTCGCACTTCGATGCGCCGAATGTTGACCGGACCTCCCGAAAAATTCGTCAGATGCAACTCATAGACAAGATGGGACGCGCCCGCGCTCCTGACCGCGGTGGGCGCAAATGGGATGGTTGTCGCGAGTTGCAGCGGGAACACATTGGACGGACCACCGCCGGCTGCATCGGCCGCGGCGGCAATGGAGGGGAAGCCCGCAAAGGCAAGCATCGCGGTGAGCGCAAGTATCCGCATTATTTTTCTCCAGAAATTTGAAGGTTCAACAACCGGCGACCGTTAGCGCCATCTCGATACGGCTATCTCGAATCTATCATGCATTGCATAATACCTTGCATGACGTGATAGCGTTGTCAAATCGTCTTTTTGTCACCCATTGCGGATGTCTGGCGGCGGCGTGCGAAAAGAGCATGCGTGCCGGGACGCGGATTGCCCGCGAAGACAAGACCGGACGGCCGCGAAATTTATTCCCAAGGCAAAAAATAATTTTCGCGCCCGATAACCTCGCAAGCCCTCAACAATACCCGATGGCACCTTGCTTCGCCGCCATCACTTGACCGTCCGGTCCAAGAAGCCGCGCATCATGACCGCGATCTCTTGCCCCTTGTCCTCCAGCGCGAAGTGCCCGCTGTCCAGAAGATGCAGCTCCGCTTTCGGCAGGTCGCGCAGATAGGCGCGCGCGCCCTCGGCCGGGAAGATCGCGTCGTTTTTCCCCCAGACGATCAGGGCCGGCGGCTGGCGGGACCGGAAGAAGGCCTGGAACTGCGGATATAAAGCCGCATTGGTGCGGTAGTCGTAGAACAGGTCGAGCATCACCTGGTCGATGCCGGGGCGGTCGAGCAGAGCCTGGTCGACAAGCCAGTTTTCAGGATCGATGCGGCTGGGATCGGCCACCCCGTCGACATATTGGGAACGCGTCGCTTGCCGGGTCAGACCGGCGCGCAGCGCGTTGCGCTTTTCCACCGAGGCATCGGCCCAATAGGCACGGATCGGATTCCAGAAAGGGCTGAGACCTTCCGCATAGGCATTGCCGTTCTGGATCACCAGCGCGGTGACGCGCTCGGGATGCGCCAGCGCCAGCCGGTATCCCACCGGAGCGCCATAGTCCTGCACATAAAGAGCGTAACGTTGGACTCCAAGCTTGGCCGCCAGCCCATCCACCAGCTTTGTATAGTTGGAAAAGGTGAATTGGAACGTCTTGCGGTCCGGTGCCGGGCTCTGGCCAAAGCCCGGATAGTCCGGCGCGATCACATGATAACGGTCGGCGAGCGCCGGGATCAGGTTGCGGAACATGCGCGAGGAAGTCGGAAAGCCGTGCAATAGAAGCACAGCCGGAGCCCCGCGCGGTCCGGCCTCGCGATACGCGATCTCGATGCCGTCGATGCGGGCGGTGCGATAATGGGTCTGCGCAACGTCAGCGGCCGGTTTCTGTGCGGCGGCGGGTACGGCCCACAGAAAGCCAGCCAACGTCAATGCACCGGCGGCGGCTATGAAACGAAGTGCCATGATGAGCGTCCTTTCACCTGTTGGCGCCGATGTATGTTCTTGCGGAAGACGCGTTAATGCCTAAATCTCGCAAGCCACAATTTCGTTGAACGCAATAATGGACAGGCTGGACGCCCTTAGAGCCTTGGTGTGGATGGTCGATGAAGGCAGCCTCGCAGCCGCCGGACGGCGCGTCGGCCGGTCTCCTGCCGCGATGACCCGCGCCCTGGCGGCCCTCGAAGCCTCTGCGGGCGTACGTTTGTTCGAGCGGACCACGCGGCGCCTCCGCCTGACCGAAGCGGGGGCCCGTTATGTCAGGGTGGCGCGCCGGTTGCTGGCGGAGGCGGACGCCCTCGCCGACGTTACCCAGATGGATGACGCGCCCGCCGGATTGCTCACCCTGACGGCACCCCGCACGGCAGGGGCTGATATCCTCCGGCCGATTCTGCACGCTTTCCTGGACGAACATCCGAGAATCCAGGCTAGGCTCCTGCTTCTCGACCGGGTGATAAATCTGGTGGAGGAAGGATTCGACGCCGCGCTGCGCCTCGCCCATCTGCCGGACTCAAACCTTGTCGCCGTCCGGGTGGGAAGCGTGCGCCGCGTGGTTTGCGCCTCGCCCGCCTATCTCGCCGGCCACCGGCCCATCAAGCGTCCGTCCGATCTTGCGGCGCACGACGTGATCGGGCTCGCCGAAACCCGGCAGGAGACAGTCTGGAGCTTTGCCCGCGGCCGCACGGTGCGCCTTTCACCGCGCTTGGCGATCAACAGCATCGCCGGGGCCAGGGCCTCGGCAATCGAAGGCCGCGGCGTTGCGCGTCTTCTTTCATACCAGATCGCCGACGATGTTCGCGCCGGGCGCCTCATTGTCCTGCTGGAAGACTTCGAGCCGCCGCCGCTGCCGGCCCATCTCGTCGCTCCCAAGGACCGGCTTGTCTTGCCCAAGACCCGGGCACTTGTCGACTTCGCAACACCCAGGCTCAAGGCCGTGTTGGCAGCCAAGCAGTTGCCGGCGGCCGCCTAGCCCCGCTTATGCAAAGCACTTGACGGCAAAATGTCCTTGAGCAGGCGGATGCAATCCTAGAGCCGCCGGAATGTTGCGATGGGCGGCGGCACAAATAGGACATTGCCAGCCGCCCGCAACGGTGCCTCTAATAGCTGAATGTAGGACTCGGGGAATTAAGCCCGGGCTGACTGGGGGCGGCGCAATGAAACAGCGTGGCAAAAGTCCTGACAACAAGTCATCCGACACCCTGGAAGACGTCGCGGGCAATGGCCTGCTGCATCGCCGCACTTTGCTCACCAGCGGCGCCGCCATTATGGGCACTGGTCTGGGTGTCGGCCTCACCGGCGCGGCCGCCGAACCGCTGATCGACCAGCCCTGGGACCTGGAAGTGGGCGGCGACACCCCGCCCTATCAGATCCCATCCAAGCGCGTCGCCAACATCGTGCGCACCTTGTCCAATCCCAAGTTCGAGCCGCGCTCGTCGCTTTCGCGCACGCCGCACCATCTGCTGGAAGGCACCACCACCCCCAATGGTCTGCATTTCACCATCAATCACACCGGCATTCCCGACATCGATCCTGCCCGCCACCGGCTTCTCATCCACGGGCTGGTCAAGCAGCCACTGACCTTCACGCTCGACAGCCTGCTGCGTTATCCGCTGATCTCCCGCCCGGCTTTCGTGGAATGCGGCGGCAACAGCGCGCCGTTTTTCTCCCCCACGCCGATCCAGGCCAATCTCCAGGCCCTGCATGGCCTGTCGTCCTGCGCCGAATGGACCGGGGTGAAGCTTTCCACCTTGCTGGAGGAAACCGGCATCGATCCGCGCGCCAAATGGTTCATCGCCGAAGGCGCCGACGCGCCGCATCTGATGCGCAGCGTGCCGTTGATGAAGGGCCTGGATGACGCGATGATCGCGCTTTACCAGAATGGCGAGCCCTTGATGCCCGGCAACGGCTTTCCCATGCGGCTGCTGCTGCCCGGTTTCGAAGGCAATCTCAACATCAAATTCCTGCGCCGCATCAAGCTGGTGCCCGGCCCGGCGATGAGCTTCTGGGAATCCCAGGTCTATACCGAGCCCATGCCGCCCAACAAGAATGGCGGCAAGAGCTTCAACCTCACCTTCATCAATGAAGTGAAATCCTTTATCACCCGCCCCTCGCCCGGCCTCGACCTGAAAGAACCCGGGATCTATGAGATTTCCGGCATCGCCTATTCCGGGCGCGGCAAGATCGCCAAGGTGATGCTCAGCGCCGATGGCGGCAAAAGCTGGGGCGAAGCGGCGCTGCAGGGCCCGGTGATGACCAAGGCCTTCACCCGCTTCCGCATGCCCTGGCGCTGGAGCGGCGGCCCCGCGATCTTGCAAAGCCGCGCCTGGGACGACCAAGGCAATTTCCAGCCCACCCGCGCCGCCTTTATCACCGAGCGCGGCGTGCTGGACAGCGAGCCCGCCGTCACCGCTTTCCGCAATCACCACATCAATGCCGTGACAAGCTGGGGCATCGCTTCCAACGGCAAGGTGCGCCATGTCTATGCGTAGCGCGCTGGCATTTGCGCTCTGTGTGGCGGCGGGCGCGGCGCTCGCCCAGAATTCAAATAAGGCCGACATGGCGCCCCACCTGGGCAAGCCGGTCAGCCCCGCCGACATGAAACGCTGGGACATCGACATCCAGGCCGATGGCGCCTTCCTGCCGCCGGGCAGCGGCACCGCCGCCCAAGGCGCGCCGCTGTTTGCGGAAAAATGCGCCGCCTGTCACGGCGATGGCGGTCGCGGCAGCGATCTCGCCAAGCGCGGGCTTCCCGCCCCGCCGGTCCTGGTCAGCGACGTGAAGTTCAAGCCTATCGATGCCAGCACCACCTCCATCGCCAATTACTGGCCCTATGCCCCGCCGCTGTTCGATTACATCCGCCGGGCGATGCCGTGGAATTCGCCGCGCACCTTGAGCGACAATCAGGTCTATGCCCTCACCGCCTATATCCTGGCGGAAGGCAAAGTGATCGATCCCAAGCTGGCACTGAACGCCAAGACACTGGCGGCGGTGAAGATGCCCAACCGCGACGGCTTCCGCCCGCGTTTTCCGGACCTGATGCCGAAATAGAGGAAGCGGGTGTTGACGACTACAGCGTACTAGTCGTACTAGTACACTATGACATTGCCTCGTTTCAAGCTAAAGCCGGGTCAGTCGATCTTCGATCAGGTCGTCTTTGCCGCCGTCAAAGCGTTCGTCAGCGGCGAGTATGAGCCGGGTCAGTCATTTCCTTCGGTCAGGACGCTGGCCGCCGATCTGAAAATCAATCCGAACACCGCTCACAAAGTCATTCAGCATTTGATTCAGGAGCGCTGGCTGGAAGTGCACCCCGGTGTTGGAACGGTCGTAGCTGAGCCGCCGCAGGCGCGGGCCGGTGATAAGAAGCGGCTGCTGAACCATGAGCTGGAACAGCTGGTGGTGGAGGCAAAACGCGTGGGCCTGAGTCTGCGCGACGTGGTGGAGGCTCTGGGCGCGCAATGGAACAAGCTCGACAAGACGTCCGAGGGGCGGGAAGCGTGATCATTCAAACCGACAATCTATGGAAGAAATATGGCCGCTTCGATGCGCTTCAGGGATTGAGTATCGCGGTCCCCGGGGGCAGCGCCTTCGCGCTAGTCGGTGCAAATGGTGCTGGCAAGTCCACAACGATCAAGACGTTGATGAATATAATTTCGCCGTCGCAGGGCAGCGCGACCATTCTCGGCGTGGATTCGCGTAAGATATCGCCTCGGGAATTGACCCAAATCGGCTACGTCTCCGAGAACCAGGAAATGCCGGGTCGCCTCACTGTCGCCGAATATATCGCCTACTTGCGTCCCTTCTATCCGGCCTGGGACCGGCAACTTGAGGCCGATATCTTGGCTCAGTTGCGTCTCCCACCCGACCGCAAGATCAAGAACCTTTCTCACGGCATGCGGCTGAAAATGGCGCTGGCTTGCGCTCTGCCATTCAGGCCCAAACTGCTGGTGCTGGATGAGCCCTTCAGCGGCCTCGATCCGCTGGTGCGCGACGAGTTCTTGGAAAATCTACTGCTTCAGGCCGGTGAAGGAATGACCATCCTGATTTCGTCGCACGAACTCATGGAGCTGGAAGGCGTCGCCACTCATTTGGCTTTTCTGGACCGGGGCAAGCTGCTGTTTCAGGAATCGATGAGCGACCTGACCGACCGTTTGCGCGAGGTGCATGTGACATTGGATCGCCAGGCCAACGCCCCGGCCCAGTTGCGCAAGGAATGGCTCGACTTTCGCACCTCCGGCAATGTGGCCAGTTTCGTCGAAACGGCGTATTCCGAAGACCGTCTTGCCGCCGATATTGCGGCCGCCTTCGGCAGCGTACGCGACATCGATGCGCAGCCGATCGGTTTGCGCGCGATCTTCAAAACCCTCGCCCGGGCGACGCGCGACGACGGCATGGCACGATGATCTGGCACATCTTCAAGAAGGACTGGAAGCTGCTGTGGCCGCTGGCGGCAATCGTTGGAGCGGCGCACGTCATCAATGCCGCCATGTGGTTCGTGTTGGGGTATTTCGAAGAACCGATTGGCCTTAGGTCTGTCGCGAACGCTCTTCCCTTTGTGGTGCTCCTGGGAATTGTGGTTCTGATCGTGACTGCCGTCCATCAAGACCCTCTGCCCGGCGACCGGCAGGATTGGCTGGTGCGACCGGTCCGCCGGCGTGATCTTGTTCTTGCAAAACTTCTGTTCATCGTGATCGCCGTTCAGGCGCCGATGCTGCTGGTGGATTTGGCGCAATGCATGGCCACCGGCTTTTCCTTCTGGGACTCACTGTCTGCCGCCCTGTCGCGGAACGTCTATGTGCTTTTATGCGTAAGCCTGCCAATGCTGGGTCTCGCCGCGATGACGTCCAACATCCTGGAAGTCATCGGCGGCGCCCTGGCAATCTTCCTCATCATTGTCGTCTACACGCTCGTAACCCAGGCCAGTACACCCAATTGGGACGGGGCCCTGGTCTTCAGCAAAATGAGCAGCGGGTTGCTGATGCTGGAACTTTGGTCTGCGGCAGTGCTGGTGGTGGCAGCGGTCGTAGTTCCGTTGCAATATTTTCGCCGGGCTACCATGCGGGCGCGCGGCATTACCGTTGGCGCAATTCTTATTCTTTTTCCGGTATCGGCGTTGCTTCCATGGACTTCCGCTTTTGCATTCCTGCAATGGCTTTCGCCGGATCCCATCGCAGCGAACGCTGTTGAGTTGGCCTTTGACCCAACGCTTGGAAAGCTTGCCTTGAAACCGGGCGCCTTGAATCCCGCCAATTCCGCATGGATACCTCTGCACGTGTCAGGCCTCACGCGGGAATCGATTGTGCTCAACGACCGCGCCTTTGTCCGCATCATTGGTCGCGATGGGGCAATCCTGTTTGCCGGACTTTCAACCAGCGCCCCCCAAGCGAGGGTGGTGGATATCTCGCTCGATACCGGCGACTTCACCGCGCGGACAAATGCCGGGGGAGATGTTCGCACCCATCAGCTCATCGCCTTGCCACCAAGGATATATGAACTTGTACGCAGCCGGCCCGTCCGCATCGAACTGGATTACGCGCTCACCCTGTTTCACATCGAGGCCTCGGACAAGGTCGCAGCCCTGGACGGCGGCAAACGGATCGCCAAGCTCGGCCTGTGCAGGACAAAGATAAACAACAATGGCGATGCGGTTGATTTTGCCTGTCTTGCAACCCGCGAAGCTCCGACATGCGCCACATTCGTCCTGCAAAATGCCGTCAGCAGGCAACGGAACCCGGCGCTAAACCTTTGCACGAAATTTTATCTCCCCTACAACGCGCATTTCCAACCCAACGCGATGGTCAATTTTGGCCGCCGCCTGCCGTTCCGCGATCCCCAGGGGCTTGCAAAATATCCCGTGGACGGCACGCAACTCGCCCATGCCCAGGTTTGGATAAAGACCTATCAGCCCGTCGCTCACTTCACGCGGCACCTCAACATTCCGGAAATCCGTCTCGGCGATTGGGAGGCGCAAACCGGCCAAATCGCCACAAGCACATCTCCTCCGTCATAGTGGTCCAGAATACGGGCCCTTGACGGCAAATTGCCCTTGGGCACAGTTGCCGCCAAGCCGCCGGGACAGGCGGCCCGCATCAGGGCCAGGAGAGCAGCATGCAAACCTCTACCACCAAGCGCGCCTTCCTGAAATCCGCCGCCGCCGTGGCGGCGATGCAAGGTGCGTTTTTGCGCAGTCCCGCCTTGGCCGCGGGGCCGATGTCGGACGCGGAGAAATGGACCCACGCGATGGCGGCGCTGGGGCCGCGCATCACCTGCGGCCCGGCGCACCGCAAATGGATCAACTTCCTGGCTGATACGGCATCCAGCCTGAAGCTGGAAGTGACCCGCTATCCGGTGCCGGTGCGGTATTGGGAAGCGACAGCCTGGTCGCTGGACGTCACCGACGGTGCCGGAAAAGTGACCGAAATTCCGGTCGCCAGTTACGTCCCCTATGCGGGAGAAACATCTGCGGAGGGCATAACCGCCGCGCTCACCGATTTGGGCGTGGGCGCCGCCGACAATTACACCGGCAAGGATGTCGCCGGCAAAATCGTGCTCGTCGACAAGATTTTCCCCGGCGACCGGTCGACCAAGGATTATATCGGGCCGCTGATCGCCACCTACCCGCCCGGCCTGGATACCAGCCGCCTCAGTCTGGTCGGCCGTCCCGCCAGCGGCGGCGGCAACAATATCAGCGCCCTGATCGCGATGGCCAAACAGCATGGCGCAGCCGCCGCCATCGTGGTGCTGGACCTGCCGCCGGACGCCGCCGCCCGCCAGTTCACGCCGCATCAGCAGCGGGAAATCAGCTTCCCCGCCCTCAGTCTCGACCGCGTGCAGGGCGCGCGGTTGCGCGCCCTGATGGCGGCGGGGCCGGTGAGCGCCAAACTCGTGCTGCAAGCCAAAAGAGACGATGGCGCGATGGTAGATTATGTGGTGGCCAAACTGCCCGGCAACGGCAAATACAAGGGCGCGGTGTGCCTGCTCACCCATACCGACGGCCAGAATGCCATTGAGGAGAATGGCGGCCCGGCCATGCTGGCCATTGCCAGGCATTTCTCCGCCATTCCGGCGGCGCAGCGCGACCGCGATCTGTTGCTGATATTCTCGGCCTGCCACATGAAAAACCTTTCCGAACAGACCGATCCCCAGACCTTCCTCAAAAGAATGCAGCCGGCGATCGGCGACAGTATCGCCATGATCTTCACTATCGAGCATCTTGGCGGCAAGGAATGGCTCGTCAGTCCGGACAAGTCGCGCTATGCCGCGACCGGCGAACGCGACATGTGGATTCTGGGCATGTCCGACAATGTGGTGCTGAAAACCATCGCGCTGGAGGAGCTCAAGAAACGGAATTTCACCAAGCTGCTGGTCACCCTGCCGCCCCGGAATCTTTACGGCGAAGGCACGCAGACAAAGAATGACTATCCTTCCGTCGCGGCTTTCGCGGACGGCGAACATCTGTTGCAACTATGGAACGACGACAAGAGCGCCACAGACCTGATCGACTTCGCTTTCATGAACCAGCAAGTCGCCTTCTTCACCGACCTCACCGGACGCTATTTGTCGGCGCCGAGTTTCTGATTTTGAAAATGTCATAGCCGGGCCAGGCCCGGCCGCACATCAAGGCTGGTGAGCATGACAATCACGCGCGCGATAGCCGCCCTCATTCTCGTCATCGCAATCGTGTGGGCGATCGCACAACTGTCGCGGCTGAATTCGGATTCGCGTGACCGGCTGTCTCCAGGCGGCGATGTGTCTGGCTATCAGGACGAGGAGCGGGAGAACATTGCCCGCCATGCCGAGATCGTGGTGCGGGCGGGGCCCACCTTTGCGCCGGGCTATGTGGTGGGCATGATGCGTGAAGGCGATGGCTGGAAGCTGGTTGGGCGCGGCAACCGGGCGAAGGGGCCGGAAGGGCCTAATTTGCCACAAGAAACCAGTTGCTCCCGCCCCATCGGCGAAACGTTAAGCCGCAACAGCATGGCGCTGTGGAGTAAAGCGCTGGCGGCTGCGGGAAAGACCGAGGGGATCGGGCTCGACGGCGAATTTTTCAGCTTCTATTTGAAGAGCCGGAATGTCGGAGGCTCGACCTGGAGTCCCGATGCCCGTAATCAACCCCGCATGTACCGCTTGGCGCAGATCGCCGACGGGCTGTTCGAGGCTTGTCTTACCGGCAAGGATCTGGACGCGCTCAACAGCCAAATCAGCGAACTCTCCGCAATGCTCTGAACCGCATTCAAGCCAGTTGCCGCCGCAACGGCGTTCCGCATGGGTTGCACGGTAAGCCTTTGTCACTCGAGAGGACGCTTGGCCTTCCCAATCGTGAGGGTTATGCCGGTGTCCAAGGAAACGTCAGGATAATCTTGAAAGAAACGCCCCAGGGCGTTGCGGACATAATCCGCGATCTCTGCCGGTTCCGACACGACGAAAATATGGTCGCGGTCGGCCGAGCCATCCCTATCTATGGTCAGTTGGATGATCTGACTCTGCGGGTTGTTCATTCCATACCTTAAAATTGCTGCTGCCCACCTCAAAGGCGGCCATGAACTCCAATGTCATCCCCGGCCGAGCGCCGCAGTGCGGCGCGAGGGGAAGGGGACCCAGGCAGGCAACACCGTCACAGTCTATCCGCCTGGGTCCCCTTCCCTTCGCGAAGCTCCCGCTTCGCGAAGGGAAGGGGATGACATCAGGTGTCCCTATTCAACCGCCACCACCGCCACCGACATGGCCGGCATGTGGAACACCGCCTTGCCGCCTTCGGATGTGCCGCTGAACGCCACCGGGTGCAGCGCATTGGGCTCGGTAAAAGTGTTATGCGCATCCATCTTGGTCGAAGTGATGATCCGCCCCTTGCCCACCCCGTTCAGATTGGTCTTCACATCCACCGCCTTGTGCGGATCGGTATTGACGATGGACAGGTACATCTTGCCGTCCTTGCCCTTGGCCGCCGAGACATCGATCAGCGGCACTTTATAATTGCCGAAGCTGTAACTGGCGTTGGTCACCTTGGCGGGGAACGGCGTCGCCTCCATGAAGGGCTGGTACATGTCGAACACATGATAGGTCGGCGTCAGGATCATCTTCTCCTTGTCGGTAAGGATCATGGCCTGCAGCACATTTATCATCTGGGCGATGGCCGCCATCTTCACCCGGTCGGTATGGCGGTGGAAGATATTGAGGCTCAGCGCCGCGACCTCGGCATCGCGCAGGGTGTTCTGCTGATAGAGAAAGCCCGGATGGCTGCCCGGCTCCTGCAGGTACCAGGAACCCCATTCATCGACATACATCGCCACTTTCTTTTCCGGATCGTATTTGTCCATCACCGCGGCGGTGCGCACGACATAGGGCTCGATATCCATGGCATAGGACAATTCCTCGGCCCATTCGCTTTCGCTGAAACCGGTGGCCGGCTTCTTGGTCGCGTGCAGCGGCGGCATGGCATAGTAATGCGCGCTCAACGCCTGCATCCGCCCGGCGCCCTTCATCATCGCCTCGGTAAAGGGTTCGAAATCGCCTTCGTTGCGGTTGCCGCTGCCGCCGCTGGCCACCTTGATCATGCCCATGCTGGCGGGCGCGCTGACAAAGGTGGAATAGCGGGCATTTATTTCGGCGGCATATTCGCCGTTCATGTTGCCGCCGCAGCCCCAGGTCTCGTTGCCGATGCCGAAATATTTCAGGTTCCACGGCTTGGCGCGGCCGTTCTTGCGCCGCTCATTGGCCAGCGAGGCATTCTCGCTGGAGGTCATATACTCCACCCATTGCGCCATGTCGTAAGGCGTCAGCGAGCCGACATTGCCCGAGACATAGGCATCGGCGCCGATCAGTTCGGCGAAGTTCATGAATTCATGGGTGCCGAAAGCATTGTTGTCGGTGACGCCGCCCCAATGGACATTGATGCGGGTGGGCCGCTTGGCGCGCGGGCCGATACCGTCACGCCAGTTGTAGAGATCGGCGAAGCAGCCGCCCGGCCAGCGCACCAGCGGGACATGGATTTTCTTCAGCGCCTCGACCACATCGGTGCGATAGCCATGGATGTTGGGAATCTTGCTGTCTTCCCCGACCCAGATGCCTTCATAGATGCCGCGCCCCAGATGTTCGGCGAACTGGCCATAAATGTTGCGGCTGATGGTGGCGCCGGGCGCGGCCGTATCGATGCTGACATCGATGGTGGTGGGGGTTTGGGCCGATGCCGCCACCGTCAAGGTAGCCGCCAGCAATGCCGCGCCTGCGAAAGCCTTCATCCCACACTCCCCGGATTTTTTTATTATTCGGACAAACAAACCGGGGGCAAACATAACCACCGGCTGCGGGAAGGCAAGATGGCACCCCGCTGTACCAAATCGTGCCAGGCCGAAGCTGGATATTCGCCCCATTCGGTGCCAACTTCCCTGGTTCTTGGGGAGCCTCATGCCGTCATTGGGAGAATTCATCGCGTCGACCCAGTCGGCTGCGTTGCAGGCGATCCTGCGTCACTGGCATGACGCGCGGGGCGCCAGCCGCCTGCCCTCCTTCGACAAGCTCAGGCTGTTCGAGCTTTCCGCCGATATCAACCGCATGTGGGTCTATCGCTATGACCGCAAGACCGGCCGCTTCACAGGCCGGCTGGCGGGCGACCAGGTCGCACGCGCCTTCGGCAAGAATTTCCAGGGCCTGCCGCTGGAAGAGGCCCATACCGCGGAGGCCTATTTGTGGGTTCATCGCGTTCTGACCCGCACCGTCACCGAACCGGCGCTCTATCGCAGTTCCGGCACGCTCTACCGCCAGGCCGGACAGAATATAAAGGGCGAACGCATCGCCTTGCCGCTGGCCGATGACGGAATGGAGATCGACGGCGTGCTGGGCGTCTCCGATTACCGCGACCCAGGGCTGACAGGGCCGTTCGAACTGGTCACCGAGAAAGAAACCTGGCTGTCGCTGCGGTGATAGCACTCTCCTGTCATCCCCGGCGAGCGGCTGCGTGAGCCGCCGCGAGGGAAGGGGACCCAGGTAGTAGCCATCAAGACGGTATCGACCGCCTGGGTTCCCTTCCCTCGCACTCGCCTTCGCTCCTGCTCGCCGGGAATGACAAGTTGGAACTGGCGCCAGGAGAAGGCTTGCCACACTCAGCATTTACACGCCCCTCGATTTGGCAAATCATCCGGCACGCAGGAGCGCGCCATGGGTCTTTGGCTGTATCGTGACATTACGGAAAGGACGCGCGGTGGCCCGATTCCGGCATGGCTGGTCTATGCCATCGGAATTGTCGCCCTGATCAATTTTGCCAGCTACGTTATTATCGCCCAATATATCGGCGGCGATGCCGTCAACGGCCATCAGGCGGGCGGTCACTATTATCTCGCCAATCACGGACATCTGACCGAAGTCAGCCGCGCGGTCTTCGAATATAGCCGGTGGCATACCCTCAGCCTGTTCGTCACCCATGGCCTGGCGTTTCTCATCGGATGGCTGGCCTTCAAGACGCGCAAGCCGCTGGGCCCCCCATGAAATACCTGCCCCTGATCCTGGCCGGCCTGTGGCGCAAGCCGGCGCGCACGATCTTTACTTTTCTGTCCATCGTGGTGGCCTTTCTTCTGTTCGGCATCCTGTCGGCCATCGATGGCGGCATGGCCCATCAGGTGGAAATGGCGCGGCTGGACCGGCTGTTCGTCGATACCCGCTTCGGCACCCCGCTGCCCATGGCCTATCTCGAGCGCATCGCCGCCGTTCCCGGCGTCACAGTGGTGGCGCCGCGCCAGATCCTGGTGGGCTATTACCAGGACCCCAAATCGCCGTTCGGCATTGTGATGAGCGACCGGCGCTTTTTTGCGGTGCGCCCCGAACTCAACGCCACCAAGGAGCAGATCGACGCCCTGGCCAAAACCCGCAGCGGCGCGCTGATCACCGTGTTCAGCGCCAAGCGTTTCGGCTGGAAGGTGGGCCAGCGGGTTCCGATCATCTCCAACACCGTCAACAAAAAGGGCAGCCATACCTGGACCTTCGACATATTGGGAGTGATCGACGATGTCGACCGCCCCGGCAAGTCGCGCTATTTCGTTTCCAACTATGATTATGTCGACCAGGACCGCACCGAGCATAAAGGCACGGTCGACCGCTTCCTGGTGCGCATCAAGGATCCCAACCGCGCCACCCAGACCAGCCGCGCCATCGACCGGCTGTTCGCCAATTCCGGCGCTCCCACCCGCACCGGCTCGGAAAAATCCGCCTACCAGTCGGGCACGCGGTCGATCGGCGATGTCGGCTTTTTCACCCGTGCCGTGGTGGCGGCGGTGCTGTTCATGCTGCTGTTCCTGACCGGCAACACCATGATGCAGTCGGTGCGCGAACGCATTCCCGAATTCGCCGTGCTCAAGACCCTGGGCTATTCCGACAGTATTGTTCTGACCCTGGTGCTGGCGGAGTCGGCGGTGCTGTGCCTGCTGGCGGCGGTGGCGGGTCTGATCATCGCCAAGTTCGGCATTCCGCGCATCTCCGACATCGCCCCCGACATGGGCCAGCTTTTGCTGATGCCCTGGTCGGCGCTGCTTACCGGATTGGGGCTTGCGCTGGTTGTGGCCTTTGCCGCCGGGTTGCTCCCGGCCCTGCGCGCCAAGCGGCTTTCCATTGTCGATGCCCTGGCCAGGGGACAATGAGCCGCCAATGAAAAGCCTCAAGCAAATTGCCGCGGTCGCTGTCATCGCCCTGTTTCTTGCCGGTTGCGCCAGCGAAGCCGTTCACACCTCCGCCCAGGCCAAGACCATCGCGCTGGCTTCGGTCTGCGCCCAGGCGCGGAACAAGCTGGATGACGGCGAAAAGATGCCCACCGAATGGGTTGTCGAGCGCAAGGATGACAGGTGGCATGTCTTCCTGCCGCAAGACCCCAGCGCTCGCTTTTCCAATGCCGCCGCCCTGAAGGGGGCGTGGATAAATGCCAAGGACGGGAAAGTCATACTTTGCGAAGTCAGCAGGCAGGCGCCATGAACAGCCTCAAGCAAATCTCCGCCGTCACGCGCATGAGCCTGTACAGCGTACCGCAACGGTTGGGCTCCTCGCTGGTGGTGGTGATCGGCATGGCCTGCGCCGTGGGGGCGCTGGTCTCGATCCTTTCCATGTCGGCGGGCTTCCTGCGCACCATGGCGGCCACCGGCAGTCCCGACCGCGCCATCATCCTCAGCGACGGCGCGCTGGGCGAATGGGGCTCGACCCTGGGGCATGGCCAGGCCGCCACCATCGCCGACATGCCGGGCGTCCAGAAGAACGGCGAGAGCAAGCCGGTCGTGTCGGCGGAATATACCGCCTACACCGTGGCGCCCAAGAAATCCGACGGGCTGGACGCCTATCTGACGGTGCGCGGCGTCAGCGCCGAAAATCCCCGCCTGCGGCCCGAGATCAGGCTGGTCGGCGGACGCATGTTCCGCCCCGGCCAGTATGAGCTGATCGTCGGCCAGTCGGCCCAGGCCCAGTTCGAAGGCTTGAAGCAGGGCGATCACGTCGCCATGCCTGAAGGCGACTGGCTGGTCACCGGCACCTTTGTCAGCAATGGCAGCGCCAATGAGTCCGAGCTGATCACCGATGCCGCCACCCTGCTGTCGGCGATGCGGACCACCGCCTATAACAGCATGACGGTGCGGCTGGAGCGGCAAGGCGACTTTGCCCGTTTCAAGAACGCCCTGACCGCCCGGCCCGGCCCCGCCTTGGAGATTTCGCGGGAAAGCGACTATTTCGCCGACCAGTCCAAGAGCTTCGACCAGTTTCTCAAGACTGTCGCTTATGTGGTTGGTGGGATTATGGGATTGGGGGCCACCTTCGGCGCCCTCAACACCATGTATACGGCCGTCAGCGCCCGGGGACGCGAGATCGCCACCCTGCGCGCCATCGGCTTTGGCGGGGCGGCCGTGGTGGTGTCGGTGATGGCCGAAGCCCTGCTCTTCTGCCTGGCCGGAGCGCTGCTCGGCATCGCCTTCGCCTGGGCGGCGTTCAACGGTTCTCAGCACGCCATGGACGGGCTGGTGATCCGGCTGGCGGTGACCCCGGGACTGGCCGCGACCGGCGCGGGCTTTGCCCTGCTGCTGGGGATCGTGGGGGGATTGTTTCCGGCGGTCCGCGCCGCACGGCGGCCAATTGCCGAGGCGCTCAGGGCGGTGTGATGTGGCGCTCTAGGCCGCCGCTGTCACGGACGCTTCGTCGCCTTGCGTCCCCAACTGCCTCTCCCATCGGCTGACGATCACCGCCGCCACCGAATTGCCCACAACATTGGTGGCGCTGCGGCCCATATCCAGCAGATGATCGACCCCCAGGATCAGCAGCAGCCCCGCCTCGGGCAGCTTGAACACCGGCAAGGTGGCAGCGATCACCACCAGCGAGGCGCGCGGTACCCCGGCAATGCCCTTGGAGGTGACCATCAACAGCGCCAGCATGGCGATCTGCTGGCCGATGCTGAGATGAATGCCGTAAGCCTGGGCGATGAACAGGCTGGCGAAAGTGCAATACATCATCGAGCCGTCGAGATTGAACGAGTAACCCAGCGGCAGCACAAAGCTGACGATCTTCCGTGGCACGCCGAATTTGGGCAGGCCCGCCAGCAGATAAGGATAGGCCGCCTCCGAGGTGGCGGTGGAAAAGGCCAGCAGGATCGGCTCGCGGATGGTCCGCAGCAGGGTGCCGATCCTGCGTCCCACCGCCAGGAACGAGAAGGCGATCAGCACACACCACAGAATGCCCAGGGAGAAATAAAAGCCGCCGATGAATTTGGCATAGACCAGGACAATGGCCAGGCCCGAGGTGGCGATGGTGGACGCCAAGGCGGCAAACACCACCAGCGGCGCCATCACCATCACATAACCGGTGATCTTCAACATGACTGCCGCCGCCTGCTCGCAGGCCGTCAGAACCAGCGGCGCCTTGCCGTCCAGTGCCGCCACCGCGGTGCCGACGAAAACCGAGAACACCACGATCTGCAGGATCTCGTTGCGGGCCATGGCGTCGAAAATGGAGACCGGCACCAGATGCGAGACAAAATCCTTCAGCGAGAAACCGGCGGCGGCCACGCCGGATGACGCTTCCGGCGGCGGCAGCGCCAGCCCGGTTCCCGGATGCAGCAATTGCACCATGATCAGCCCGATGGTCAGGGAGATCAGCGAGGCCAGAATGAACCAGCCCAGAGTCTTCACCCCGACCCGGCCGATGGCGGCGGAATCCTCCATATGGGCGATGCCCACCACCAGGGTCGAGAATACCAGGGGCGCAATGATCATCCGGATCAGGCGCAGGAAGATGTCGGTGATGATGGAAAGATTGCCGGCAGCGGCCTTGGCGTCGTCCGGCGAAAGCTGGGTGTTGATCAGAAATCCGACCAGCACGCCCAAAACCATCGCAGCTGCGATCAAGGCAGGAAGATAGCGTTTCAAAATCGTGACCCGGAGCGGTTGCGAAATGCTATGACAGCATTAGTTGGACGCCAAGTCCATCGCGGCCCGCTCATATCCGCTGCCAAAATTGCAAAAGAAACTCCGGGGTATGGGCAGCAACAGAAGTGGAGTAGCATAGCCTTCGCATGAAATTTAACGCGGAACGCGGACATGCTGATCGGGCATTATGCGATGGCGCTGGGCGCCAAGAAATTTGCGCCAAGAACTTCGCTGGGAATATTGGTCGCGGCAGGCGCTTTTCTCGATCTCCTATGGCCGTTGCTGGTGCTGGCGGGCGTGGAAACCGTGGTCATAGCACCTGGCGCCACCAAGTTCACGCCGCTGGATTTTGCATCTTATCCCTGGTCGCATAGTCTGTTGACCAGCGCGATTTGGGGGGCGGGCGCCGGGTTTGGATACTTCGCACTGGCGCACAAACGGCGCGGTGCAATCGTCGTGGGACTGCTGGTGATAAGTCACTGGTTTCTGGACTTGGTGGTGCATCGTCGCGATTTGCCGCTTGTCCCCGGCGAGAGCGTAAAGCTGGGGCTAGGCGTCTGGAACTCCGTCCCCGCGACGCTCGTTTTAGAGCTTGGCCTGTTCGCCCTGGGCGTCTGGCTCTATTGCAGGGTGACGCGCGCCCTGGATGCAATCGGGCACTGGGGCATTATCGGATTTGTTGCTTTTCTGCTGGTGATTTATGCAGGCGCGGCAATCGGCCCGCCGCCGCCCAATGTGAGCGCCATCGTTTGGTCCGCCAACGCGCAATGGCTGCTGATCCTTCTGGCTTGGTGGGTGGACCGGCATAGAAGCAGCCGCGCAACCGTTGGACCTGCCCCCAGCGAATGATGGTTTTCAAGCGGGATCGAATGTCCGCTTTTGGCGCAAAGGAGACATTGGGCAGGCTGGGGGAATGGCTGCTCCTGCCCCAAAGTGGACATTGGTTGGCCCTGCAACCTTGGTCAAATGAGAACGTTAACAGGGGCGATAACTCGAGCTCCCCGGTTGATAGCGGCGAATTACGAAAATGTTAGCGAACTCATCAGTTCCAAAACTCGATCCGCGCGAAGAGCATTTCTTTATCCCAGGCCCCCACAAGGATCTCTCGATCTTTCTGCGCTATCTGTCGGCTGATCATGCAGCTTTTAAGCGGCGACGCGCTGTTATTTATGTTCATGGCGCTACATTTCCATCAGCGCTGTCTATTGCATACAGGTTCAGCGGGCGGTCGTGGAGGGATGCGCTGTGCGCTGCGGGGTTTAACGTTTGGGGATTCGATTTTTATGGCTTTGGCTATTCGGATCGATATCCCGAGATGTTTGATCCTCCCGATGCGCATCCACCGCTTTGCACCGCCGCTGACGCATCCGAGCAGTTGCGAACCGTAATTGAGTTCGTGTGCGCCCATGAAGCGCTGGAATCCGTCTCGCTTATTTCCCACTCGTGGGGCGCAATGCCAGCGGGGCTGATGGCTGCGGCACATCCCACGCGACTTGACCGCTGGGTTTTGTTCGCCCCCATCTGTCGCCGCTCCTCGCGCCGCTACGAAAAACCGCCGATCTTTCCCGCATGGCGGCTGGTAAGCATCGAAGACCAATGGGCACGATTCATCGAGGACGTGCCACCTCACGAGGCGCCGGTGCTTTCACGGACAGAATTTGAAGATTGGGCACGACTCTATTTGGACAGTGACGCTGACAGCCGCTTGCGTACCCCGCCCGCAGTAAAAACTCCCCTAGGTCCCTTTAACGAGATCATCAAGGCTTGGCACGGTGATCTCGCCTTCGATCCCACGCGTGTTCTCTCTCCGGTCTGCATAATGCGCGGCGCGTGGGACGGCTTGGTTCCCGACCAAGACGCGAACTGGCTATTCGATGCGTTTGAGCGATCCGCCATTAAACGGGATATCAAATTCAGCCATGGCACCCACCTTATGCATCTTGAGAAGATGCGCCCGGCACTATGGCGCGAAAGTGTGGCATTTCTTTTGGGCGACGACGTTGCCCAGTTTCCCCAAAATTAGTCAGGAGTGTGCGATGTTTTCTGTGATCTTTGAAGTGAATCGCAAGCCAGAAAAACAGGATGAATATTTGGAGAGTGCCAAGCACCTGAAACCTATTCTGGAAGGGATTGATGGGTTCGTCGACAACGAGAGGTTTGAAAGCAAGCTCAGGCAGGGGTGGCTGCTTTCCCACTCCACTTGGCGAGATGAGAAGGCGGTTGTTCGCTGGCGAACCCAGCACGATCATCACCTTGTGCAGGAGAAGGGTCGATTCGAAATCTTCCAAGATTATCATTTGCGGGTCGGTGACGTGTTGAGCGATACCGCGCCACCGAAGAATGCGCCAATTCATGAGTTGCGATTTGATGAAACCCAGGTCGGAAAGGGCAAGTACGTGGGCTTCACCGAGCTGGAGCCATCGGAAGGGATGAGCGTTCAAATTCAACCGGACGCACTGCCCGCTCATCTGGGGCTAGACGCTAATATGGAAGGCCTCGTGAGCTACGATGTCTGGCAAAGCATTTATGTCAAAGGCAAGTTGGCCTTAACGACCGGCTGGCGGAATTTGGAAGGGGCCAAGGCGTGGATGCCAAAGCATTTCGCGGGCGTTAAAACTATTCGACATCGCCTCGTCAGGGTTGTACGGGACTATGGTATGTTTGACCGACGCGAGGCGCCCCAGTTTTACGAGCCAGTCTGATGCGATCCCATCGACTCTGGTCGCCTTCTCGCCCGCAACGTTATTTGATATCGCGTCCGCGGAATTATGAGAATCCCCCCGTACCTGTCATCTGCCCCCGGGCCGGTGGTGTTGAATGACCGCTAATGGGCGCAATGCGGACCAATGCTGAATGTCCGCTTTTGGCGCAAAGCGGACATTCCTGCGGACACCGGCTGCTAATGCTTTGGCAGCAGCTTTTCCCAGAACTCTTCCCGGTTATTGGTGCGGGGAAATGCTTCATCAGGGACGGCCTTGCCCAGAAAGGTGCACAATGGCGCCCAACCTTCTTTCACCTGCCAGACCAGGAGGCGCGACGCAGGGATCGCCGATTTCACCGCCTCATTGTGGGCGATAAAATTCTCGATCAGTGCATCGCGGCCTAGACCATCGGGAAACCCAGCCTTCGCGATCACGCCATACGCCATGGCAAGCCAGGGCTGCAGGATCGCGGGAAAGTCCGCGCGCTGGGCCATGGCGGTGTAGATGGTGGCCCCGAAACTGTCTGCCCAGGTTTCGGGATCGCGGTAGGTGAGCACAAAGCGGGCGGACGGATAGGCCGCCGCCAGTTCGCGATAGAAACTGGCGGTGGGCCAATCCACGGTGCTGGAATAGCCCTCAAAAATCGCCGGCCAGTCGCCCGCGCCCGCGAGCGCCGCGGACCAGAGCGGCACCTGCATCGGCATGTTCTGGATCACGGCCTCCATATGATGGCAGGGGCCAAGGCCGAGACGGTTGAGCGCCAGTTTCAAGGAATAAGTGCCGGTGCGGCCAAGGCCCGCGCCGATGACATGCATTGCCATGTGTGTTTCTCCCCCTGCCCGGCTGCAAACATAAGCGAGGGTGTCGGCTCGGGCAATGGGATCGGCATCGTTCGGCGGGAATCGCCGCTCCAGATGCAGCAGCGCAGGCTCAGTCGTCTTTGACTGTCGTCCTGGTCGTCTCGGTTACGACCACTTCTTTCTCAGTGCGAGCCTTTTTCTCTTCCGGCACGATAATGACCGTATCAGGTTTTAGATCGTCTTCGGTCTCGGTGACAATAATTCTGTCGCCCATAACAGCCTCCTGCAAGGAAAGAAATTGTGGTTGTCTATTTGGTCTGGCCGGAAATAACGACCGCCTTGGGCGCTCCGCCGCTCTTATAATTATCCCACAAAAAGAATCCCACAACACCGACCACCAGCATCACGGCTCCCAGGATAAAACCGATAACGGCACTACCGCCGCCACCGCCACCGTCTTTTTCAATAATCACCGCCATGAGTGTCTCCTTTTTTGGCCCCCAAGCAACGAACAGTTGGTTGATATAGTTCCGTTCGGGCGCCCCCCGGAACCGCGACGTCGCCTTGACGTTGGATCTGCCAGCACAACAGGAGCGCCCATGGGCCAGTCTTTTGAATTGCTTCCAATCCAGGAAAGAATCCAGCAGTACCGGGAAATGGCCGATGCCACTTTTCTCAAGGCGAAAAGAACTGAAGATCCAGTTCTACATGCTCAGTACATGAATATGGCTACCAATTGGCATGCGCTCGCGCAGCAGTTGGAAGCCGGACATCTTGATCCTGAAGTGTCGCCTTTAGCTGCTCCACCTGAGGATAACCATGGGGAGCCGTCAGGCCTAACCCGATGACGGTTTGGATTCCTCTAGGGCTGCTGATTGTTTCTTTAATGGCCCTCACGCGCGTCAGGTGATCGTCCTGGCGCTATAGCCGGACTTCGCCTGTACGGCGGTATTGGCCAACATTTGCCACAAGCGGGAAGCAACGCGGAGAGCCGGAAAGGGTTCCGGTCCCGCTTTCGCACTATTTTGAGATTGTCCCGAGCGCGGCGGCCCGATCGGTCGGCTTGTAATCCGGAATTACAACCCGCGGGGGTCACATTCCCAACTATTCGTCCGTAGGCAGCAGGATATATCAGGCGCGCGGTGACGAACCAGTCTTTTCGATTGCACCAAGGTCAAAAACACCATGGCACGTGCGAACGTCGAAAAGGTTTCATTGCCGCTGGAGTTTTCTTTGGTTCCCGATGACGCGTGAAAATATTTTTCCGTAAAGGAAATTAACAAATATCATGCCTTGTACGGACAGAACCGCAGCGAGCATCGATCAAAAATCAAGAAGAGCATCTGTTAAACACAAAAAACCAGATTGGCACCGAACTTGCGTAGGTAAAAATCATCGTACGCCCCATAAAATAATTTCGGAGGAAGCCAATAATGTTCCATAAATCCATCCTCGCAGCCGGCATCGGCTTTTTGATGTCGACTGCAGCAGCGCAAGCCGGTCCAATCACCACGCCGCCCCCAACTTTGAGCGCCTTTGGTGACGTGACGGCGGTCTATATCTTCGCGGATGCGGGCGACACCAGCATCCTCAATGAGCTCACCCCGCAAGCTCGCGCCCAGATATTCTGCAATCACACCGGCGGCGGTTGCACCGCCTCCGCCTCGGGCGACACAAAGGCCCTGTTTCCACCCTCTCAGTTCGGCCCAATGGTGTTCAGCCTGCAAGACATTTCCACCGGCACGACATTCACCACGAATGCCGCTGATGCTGACGGCAATTATCATGCGCTGATCACAAGCAACTACGCCGACTTCGGCCTTGGGGCATTGCCTGGCGCGGCGGCCACCGCGCTCGCCGGCCTGTCAGGCAGCATAACCTTTATCGGCTGGGAGGACCTGACGAAGGGTCAGGGCAGCGACTTTGACTATAACGACCTGATCTTCGCCTTTGCCAATACAGCCGTGATCGGAGTGCCCGAACCGCTGACCATCTCGCTGTTCGGCGCGGGCTTGGCTGGAGCGGCATGGATGAACCGTCGCCGCAAGAAAGCACTGGCTTAACCGAAATCACGTGAGCGATTGGTGCGATGGATGCGGCGTAGCCGCGACCATCGCACCATTGTTTCTGATCGCTAGCCGTTTCAATGGCTGTTAGCGCTTGCTCATTGGTACCGCCCGCTCAAGCAACTTCGAGCTGTCCCTGTAAACCCGATCTGAAATTCAGTTATAAGAGTTTATCGTTACGATCCGTCTCAGAAATGAAAAGCCCGATGCGATGGAGCGCACCGGGCTTTTCACAGAGGGTGGCTGCGGAATGCAACCGCCAATACTAACGGCCAGGTACAGAAAACAGTTGCCTATGTTCGATCGCCAATGCGCGCATTATCCTCGCCGATGTGTTTCGGACCACGATCACGAACCCGGAAAAGGCAAGGCTAGACGCGAAACCAAATGAAAAGACTGGTAACTATTGCTGGCATCTTTCTGATTTCGGCGTGCGGACCCCCAGATGACGCAGTGCGGATCGCTGAGGACGCTGCCCGCATTGCTCACGACAAGTGTGACGAGAAAGGGTCAGTTAATGCGTGGAGCGCTGAGCGCCGGGGAGATATTTGGGTCGCACGGCTTGGAAGTCCCGACACGTCCGGCTGCTGGCAGTTCACGGCCCAAATCAAGGCATCCGACGGAAGCGCGTCCTGCCAAGTGACCCTGTGCAACTTCGGCGGTCGCTGACACTGTGCGATAGAGATCACGGGAGACGCTACTGATCGCGGCTGTGGGATATCGCATTGTAAAACTCGGCCCCCTGCGCGGGATTCAGCTTGCGTTGCTGCGGGCCGATCAGGTGGCAACCCACGCCTTGCATTGCTCGTACGAGGTATCGCCGTCATCCCATGCGGACGGGATGACCCGCGGGAGTTTGCCCAGAATATCCTTCGCCGCCGCCTTGTCCCGTTGCCTGCAGGCATAATAGGCGAATTTATTGTCGTTCCAGGGATCCGGATAACGGCTTTGCAGATCCTGAAAACTGGATTTTATCCGGTCCCAATTCCAGATCTTTCCGTCTTTCGCTTCGCAATAGCAGTCTGCCGTCCACATATAAATGCGCGCATAGAGAATATCGCCCAGCTTGTCGTTGGTTTTGCGCGCGGCGGAATCGGCGAAGCGCTCGATCTGCTCCCATGTCCCGCCCCACACCGGCTCCAGCCGGGTGGCAATCGCATAATAGACGCGGTCATAATAAATATTGTTGGCCATGGCCTCTTCATACAAAGCCTTGGAGCTGTCTTCAGGCCATTCCTGCTCGCAGGCCAACTCTTCCATGGTCACATACCATTCCGGATCGCTGGCGGCCTCTGCCTTGTGCGAAGCCAGGATATCGTGCGCGATCTGCATCTGCTTGCGGAACGGCTCCAAGGCGGCGGCAGGCATCTTGTCCCCGGTATCCGGGCCCCGCAATTGCCAGGCCAATTCGCGATGAAATTTTGCCAGCGCGATATAGGCTGTTGGCGACGGCGCCGTATCGATCCATTCCTGGGTCAGGCGGAACAGCGCATCCCATCCCTTGACATCGGAAGGAACGCTGGTGGATTGCAATTGGGAATGGGCGTAATCCAGCAGCCCGTTATAAAAGAATTGCAGCTTCTGGGTGCCCGCCGGCGTCCGCACGCCGCCGGCGTAAATGCGTCCCATCATGTTCAATTGGGAAAGTTCCTTCATTTGGAACAATACGCGCGCCTGAAGCTGAACCCCCATGCGGATTTTGGCTTCGTCGTCCGGCAACGGGACATCGGTCACATGCATTTGAAATGGCTCCGCCATGGCGGGGGATGCGAACAGGCATTGCGCCAGGCAGGCAGCCAGGACAATGGCCTTGCAGGACATGTTTGGCATAGCGCCACTCCGGAATATCAAGGGCTTGACGCACAGCGCCGCCCGCGCTGAAATCTAGAATTCCATCGTTGAAATACCGTTAGGACGCGCTTTAAAGCTTTACACAATGCCGGCGCTTGCTATGTCTTCACCATCCGCAGCGCCGAACCCGGCGTGCTGGAATGATATTCCAGCAGGTCGCCGGGCTGGCAATTCAGCGCCTCGCAGATCGCCGCCAAGGTCGAAAAGCGGATCGCCTTGGCCTTGCCGGTCTTGAGGATGGAGAGATTGGCAAGCGTGATCCCCACCCGGTCGGCCAGGTCGGTCAGGGTCATGCGCCGCGCATACAGAAGATCGTCCAGCTTGACGGTGATCTCCATCGTCAGACCATGGCTTCCAGCTCGTCGCGCATCTGGCTGCCATGGCGGAAGATGCGGGCCAGGACAAAGATCAGCAGCACGGCCAGCACACCCACCGGATCGGGCTCGGAACCGCCATTGATCTGGAAATGCGGATTGTTCTGCGGCGCGATGGCCCCGACGGTGATCAGAGTGAGGAACTGCACCAGCATCAGCCCCAGCAGCAGCCAGCCCATGCGGTTCAGCCGCTCGGCATTGCCGGCGACAAAGGGATCGCCGGCGATGGCGGTGTCGACAATGCCGCTGGTGGCCCGAATGATGAACAGGATCAGGATGACACTGATCAGCCCGCCCGCCACCGCGAACAGCCCTGCCGCGAAAGCCTGGGTCAGGGGGATGCCCTCCGCCATCAGGGGAATGTGGAAATGCTGGACCAGGGCCGGGGCAAACAGCAGACCACCCAGCCCCAGGGTGACGGCGACAAAGGCCGCCGCCAGCACCGCGATGATGAAAACCGCGAAGAAGGTGGCCGCCTTGAGCAGCCAGCTGGTGATAGAGAAAAGATGCTGTTTGTCCGGCATTTCAGGCCTCCCCAACTTACATTTATTGCTAATTGATACGGTACATATTGAATTGCGAGGTTATATATATCGAATATCGATATGTGTCAAGTCCGCTGTCAGGACCGCCGGGGCACCTAGCTTGACGCCGGGATGGCATTATAATAAACATAGCAATAAGACTGGAGACCCTCATGCTCGCGCTCAAGCTCAGGAAAGTTGGGACCTCTACCGGTCTGGTTTTGCCCAAGGAGATGCTGGGTCACCTCCACGCCAAGGAGGGCCAGGAGATTTACGCCGTCGAGACTCCGACCGGCTACACAATCACCACCCTTGATCCCCGTGTTCACCAACAGGTCGAGATCGGTGAAGCGTTCATGGAGCGCTATCGGGACGTTTTTGCCGTCCTGGCGAAATGACAGAGCCGGTCTGGGTCGAGAAACAAGCGCTACTGCTGCTTCATGCCAAAAGCCTGGCGCGGTTTGGCGGGCTTAGTGGCGTGCGCGACGATGGGTTGCTGGATTCGGCCCTGATGCGACCTCGCAACGCCTTCCACTATGATGGGCTGGGCGACATTGCCGGTCTGGCGGCCTGCTATGCCTTCGGATTGGCGAAGAACCATCCCCTGGCGGACGGCAACAAGCGAACCGCTTTCATGGCGGTCGGTTTGTTCCTGGGATCCAATGGATGGGCCTTGCATGCCGCGCCGGTTGACGTCATCCGGGCGGTGCTGGCGCTGGCCTCGGGCGAAATTGGAGAGCAGGAATTCGCGGCCTGGCTCAAGCTCCACATCAAGCCTCTTTAGCCGCCGCACTCACTCCACCCCGCGCCAGCGCGCCGGCACCAGGGGCTGCACCCGGTAGGCGCGGCTGCCCCGCGCGATCTCGTGCCAGGTCCACAGCACCGCCAGCGCCGCGACGGCGGCCAGCCCTCCGACTGCCCAAGGGGCGGCGGCAGCGTTCCGCGACATCAGTTGCAGCGGCACGATCACCATGATCGACAAGGCGTAACCGAACTGCGCCACCCGCATGCCGAAGCGCAGGGTGGCGGGAAAATAAAACAAGGGATAGAGCAGCGGCGCGACCAAGGCCCCCGCGGGCAGGGCGTTTCCCACACTCCGCAGCACCAGGGCGAACAGCGCCATGGACACGCACTGCACCGCCAGAAGCAGCAGCAACAGGATCGCGGTCAGCCCTGCCCCGCCGATGGGCAAGGCACGGAAGGCCCGCATGCCGGTGGCCAGGTTGGTGACGGCGAATTGCGCGCTCATCAGGGCCAGCATCCAGCCGAACAGGCTGAGATCGAATCCCGGCAGGGCATATTTCAACACCAGGCAGACGAAAGCCATGATCCCCCACAGCCACAGAAATAGCGGAAGATTGGCCCGCAGCAGCACCGGCGAGCCCGACAGGCGCGAGGGCGTACCGCCACCCGCGCCGGACGGCGCCGCCCATGTGGCGGTGGTCAGCGGCAAGGGCCAGTGTCCCGCCGCCAGATACAGTCCGGCCGCCGCCGCGATCGCGATGGGAATGGCAACGATAAGACCGGGGCGCATATCGCCATGCCCCACCATCGCAATCCGCAGATAGATCAGCATCAGGGGAACAACGATCACGCTGCTCCAGCTGCCCCATTTGCGGCGCGCCAGCGGTATTGCCATCCACACCACCGCCAGGGCGACACAGACCGCGCACTGTCCGCCCAGGGTCAAGACGATATCGCTCCAAGGCGCATGGCCGCGCCCCAGCGTCCTCAGCGCCAGCAGCGGCAGGGCCATCAGCAGCGCCAGCAGCAAAGCGGGCCCGCCCACCCCATGCCACCAGCGCGCCCGGTCGATATCGCGCGCCGTCACCGGCAGCATGCGCCACACCGGTATCCTGGGCGCGATCATCGAGCCGTTGATCGCCAGCAGCACACCCGACATCAGCATCGAACTGCCGAAAGGATGGCTGAGCCACAAAAAGTTCAGGAACAGGCACAGCAGCGACTGGAACAGAAGATAAAGCGCCATCAGCGGGCTGATATCCAGCACCAGGCGGCGGACTCTTGCGGCAGGATCAAGCACCGTCATGTCCCTGCCCCGTTTTATCGGCGATCAGCGCGACGAAGATTTCCTCCAGACTCATCGGCGTTTCGCCCAGCACTTCGATGCCGGACTTGGCCAATTGGACATTCTGCCTGCGGTCCAGCATCAGCCGCAGCCTTTCGCCATCGCGCTGCAACAGGGTCACGCCCTCGATCACCGGCATCGCCCCGGCGATGCGCGCATCGATCTGGACACAACGCTCCACCAGCTCGTCCATCCGGCCGCTGGCGATCAGCCTGCCCTTGTTGAGAATGGCGACATGATCGGCCAACCGCTCCAGGTCGGACAATTGGTGGGAGGAAATCACCACCGCCCGCTCTTCGTGTTTGACAAAATCCAGAATCTCGCGAAACAGCAGCAGCCTGGCATTGACGTCCAGCCCCACCGTGGGCTCGTCCAGCAACAGCAGTTCGGCATTGCGAGACAAGGCCATCACAAGGGACAGCTTGATCCGCGCCCCGAATGACAAAGCGGCGATGCGCTCCTTGCGGGCGATGGAAAATTCGGTCAGCAGCCGCTCGCAGCGCTTCTGGTCCCAGTCGGGATAAAAGCCGCGCACGAAATCCAGCGCCCGCCCGACATTGCCCCAGGGCGTGAAATTCAGGTCGGGGCTGACATAGGCCACCTTGGCCTTGATCGCGACTTCGTCGCGCGGCATCGCAAGGCCCAAGACGCCGATCTCGCCGCGATCGGCCCGTCCCATCCCCATCATCAGATCGAGCGTGGTGGTCTTGCCCGCGCCATTGGGGCCGACAAAGGCCAGCACCGCGCCGCGCGGCACCGTCAAGTCCAGCGGGCCCAGGGTGAAATCGCCCAGCCGCCGTTCCACGCCTTTTAAGGCAATCGCATTCATCGCCATTGGTCCCGTCCAGCCGCGCAGGATTTCAGTATAGGCGGGATTTCACGCGCGGGCATTGCTCAATGCAAAAAGACCCGCCGCGGGTTTCGCGGCGGGTCTTTGCGTCGCTCTCAGGCTCTGTCAGTCGGGATAGTCGTGGACTTCACCATCATGGCCGATATAGCCATCCGGCGGGCGGTCCGGATAGTCGCGGCGGGCCACATCATCGTGTCCGTCGCGCAACCCGCGGTCATAGGCGTCATTATAGGCTTGGCGGTCGCGATAGAAATCTTCGCGCTCGCGATAATTTTCCGCCTCGCGGCGGCAATCCTCGCGATTGTTGGCATGGCCGATGGAGTTTCCGATCAAACCGCCCGCCACGCCGCCGACCGCCGCGCCGACCACGCTGTGCGAGGCAAGCCCGCCCACCAACGCACCCGAGCCCGCGCCCAGCACGGTTTCGGTCGAGGCATCGCGGTCGCAAGCGGCCTGCGCGCTCACAGTCGCGGCCCCCAGCGCCAATACCGCCGTAGCGGCCATCTTTGCAAACGTCTTCATGGTTCCGTCTCCTGTGGTTCCGTACGGCCGCAATTTGGGGCCGCAGTCCCAGAGATAACGAAACCGCAGCGGGCCCGTTCCGCGCCGCGATGGAGGCATCAATGCGGCAGCACGGCGAGGAGGTCTCGTTCCACGCAAAAAAGCCCAGGTCTCCCCGGTGCCCCTTCGCTGCGGGGCGTTTGGTTGGCTAGTTGGGTGATGGTGCCGCATCCCGAAAGGCAAACAGCAGCGACTTCGCCTAGCTACGGCGATGAACTGATATTTGTCATATGGAATTCCGCCGGCAGCCAGTCACGCCGCCTGCTGAGGCTCGCAGGGTTCGTGACGGCGTTCTTGACGGCGCGGCAGGGTGATCGTGACGGTGGTGCCGGCATCTTCGCGGCTTTCCACCGCCATCTTGCCGTGATGCTCGCCCACCAGCGCCCTGACCAGCGAAAGACCCAGTCCGGTGCCCTCGCGCGCCACATGCGGATTGTTGGTGGCCTGCTCGAAGGGCTGGCCGATGCGTTTGAGGACCTCGGCGGGAATGCCCACGCCCTCGTCCCTGACCGAAAACTGCACCGTATCGCCCAGATCCCTGAGAGTGACGGTGATGGTGCCTTTTTCCTCGGAGAATTTCACCGCATTGGACAAAAGATTGATCAGGATTTGCTTGCAAGCGCGCGGGTCGGCCACCATCAGCACCGCCGCATCCGGTAAATCGGCTTCGACCACGATCTCGCGCGCCCTGGCCTTGGCGGTGATCAGCGGGATGCAGTCCTCGACACTGGCGCGCAGATCGAAATCGCGGAAATCGGGCTGGAAGCGCCCGGCCTCGATCTTGGCCAGGTCCAGAATATCGGTCACCAGGCTGAGCAGGTGACTGCCGGAATCGTTGATCAGCGCGGCATATTCCATATAGCGCTCGCTCAGCGGCCCGAACGTGCCATGCATCATCATTTCGGAAAAGCCGATCACCGCATTCAGCGGCGTGCGCAATTCGTGGCTCATATTGGCGATGAATTCCGACTTGACCTTGCTGGCGGCCTCGGCGGCATCGCGAGCCACCTGGTTCTGCAGCAATTCGCGCTCCAGCCGCTGGCGGTCGCCGGACATTTTGCGGAAGGTCTTCAGCGCCTGGGCGAAATGGCCGATCTCGTCGCCGCGTGCGCTCAAGGCCAGCACGCTTTCAATGTCGGTGTCCCGGTCGGCGGTGATGGCGCGGGTGATCCGCTTGAGGGGCGCGATCACCCGCGCCAGGATCAGGAAAGCGGTGAGGCAAGCCAGGCCAAGGCAGATCGCCATCTGCAGCAGCGCGGTTCTTAAATCCCGCCTCGCCTTGACCAGGTTTTCCATGGACTGCGCTTCCGCCGCGGCCAGGGCGCTGCGCGATACATCCAGCAGGCTGTTCAGCGCGGCGGTGGCCTGGGTAAGCCATTGCCTTCCGTCAATGCCCGGACGCTCGCCCTTCTCCATCGCTTCCAGCACATGGGCGCGCAGCTTGGAATAACGGCCGAAATAATCGTCATTGGCTCTTTGAACCGCCACTTTGACGGGAGTCGGCAGTTCGCCGCTTTCCACGGACTTCTCGACCGACCGCCATGGCGCCTCGCTGCGGCCCCGTGTCTCGATCAGCTTGTCGCGTTCCGCCTGGGCCGGCTTGTGCGGCCTGGCGATCAACCCGGCATAGCGGAGGCGCTCGACCCCGCCTTCGGCGCGAATACGCGAGGCGATATCGCTGACCCGCATCATCTCGCTCATGAACGAGCCGGGATCGGCGATCCGATGCGACAGGATCGCCGCCTGCGCATCCACCTGGCGCAGGACGAAGAACATAGAACCCACCGCATCGCTCTGCAGCTGCGAGGAGCGCTGCTCGCGCGGCAGGGCGGAAGCCTTGAGCACGGCGGGAACTATATCGCGGTCCAATACCGTCATGGTGGTTTGAATTTTGCGCGCCAGCTCGTGGGGCACCGTGTCTTCGTCCAAAAGAGCAATCTCATGTTGGATTTGGCTTACCGATTCCCGCGCCTTGCGATGAAGCAGCGCGAGCCGCGCCAGGGTCGCAGGTTCGGCGACTTGCGGATCATCCAGTGCGGTGAGAAGCGCGGTCACTTCGGCGCGCAAGGCTTCACGCACCGAAACGATGTCGCGCGACACCCGCGCGCTGGCGGCGATATGGGCGCTGACCTGTTCGCGCTGCCAGGCGTTATCGGCGGCGGTGGCGAACACCATCACCAGCACCAGCACCAGGGCGCCGGTCACCAGCGACAATAAGGTCGATACGGAATAAGTGCGCTCCACAGCGCTTGGCCCCAAGGTCCCCGCCCATAGATTAGGCAACAGGCATGGCGAAACCGTTAAGGAACGATTGGCAACAAATGCCGCAAAGCGCGGCGCGCGCCGGATTAAGCAGGCCTTAAGATGCGGATTTGCGCGGAATACGCGCCACCGCCTGCTCGAGTTCCCGGGCAAGGCGGCTTGCTGCGCTTAGGCGCTCGTTTTCGCCCTGACTCTGGCTATGGCGCCCCGAAGACAATAGCAGCAGCGCATCGATGTGGGAGCCCACCACGCCGGCGGCGCGGCCATCCCGCACATGGTCCTTGAGCAAAGCCTCCAGCGACCGGCAGACCGCGTCCAGATGCGTTTGGCCGGCCATCGCGGCGCTGCCGCGCAGATCCACCGTCATGGCGTAGAATTTATCCCAGGCGTGCGGCGGCGCGCCGGACAGCCGCAAACGCGCCTCCATCAATTCGCCGATACGCGCTTGCAAAAAATCGCCGAAGCTTTCCTGCACGCGCTGGGCAGCCGCCTCGCCTTTTTGGACCAAAGCGGTCAGCGGCACCGCCTTGGGTCCCGAGATTCTCTCCAGCAGCGAGGGCCGGCGCTTGGCGGATGGATTGGCGGCCATCTATTCGACCGCCCACATTTGCTCGGGCTCCTCGTCCTGGTTTGGCGTCAGATGACCCTTGTCCTGCACGATCACCTTGATCAAATGGTTCATCAGCGTCTCGCAGGAAAAGGGCTTGACGATATAGCTGTCGGCGCCCTCGCCCAGCGCCAGGGTGACGTCCTCATTGGCATTGTGGCCGGTCACCATCACGAAAGGGACACAGGAGAGCTGCGATTGATGATGCTGGCGCAACCGGCGCAGGATCGCCAATCCGTCGGTGGGGTGCATCTGCCAGTCGCAAAAAATCACATCCGGGGCGCCCGCCTGCATGCGGGAAAAAGCTTCCTCGGCGCTGGCGGCGACCTGAACCTTGCCGACGCCGAAGCTGCCCAGCATCTCGGTCATCAGCCTGAGCATGTACGGACTGTCGTCGATCACCAGAATGGTCAGCGGGGAAAAATCCGCCTTGGTAATAGCTGCCATCTCACGCGTCCCAAAAGCTGCGCCGGAAACACGCACGCACAGGGACGCACGGTTACAAGCAACACAGGTTTGGACGCCCAGCCCCCTGGACGCCCACGGCGACTCCACCGTTACCCGGGTAAAATTTCACAGAATGAGGCATCTTACAACTCCCAGTTAAAGCAAAGCCTTATCCCGCCACTGCCCCAGCTCCCGCCCCGGGTGCCGGGGGGCGGCCTTTCGCAGCAAAACCGTCATGCTAGGTTCAAGCGTCTCCAAGGACGCAATGATGGCCAATTCCCCGATCCGTTCTCGCTCGGTCTGCCCGCAATGCGGCGCTCCCCTCTACTATGTCCGCACCTTTCTGAGCTTTCTGACGGGGCGTCAGAAACGGGTTTGCCTGGCCCGCTCCTGCGATTTCGAGGACCCCCGCCGCTTCCGCGTCACCACCCATGGCTATGGCCATGACGGATAGGGCGATGCGGTCTACAAGTTTGCTTGTTGACTTTCTGCAAGTGTTCTTGTAGTGTTCCGCTATGAACATGGTCGAGGTCATCCGGCAGGGCGCCCAATGCGCTCAGGTCCCGATGCCTCGGCACAAGCATTTGGCCTGCCCCTTTTGCGGCACCGACCCGCCCTTGGCGGCCCAGATCGCCGGGCATTTTGTGGTGGGTTGCGAAAATGACGACTGCGCCGCCAACCCGCAAGTCTGCGGTGTCAGCCTCACCCAGGCCTGGGAGCGGTGGAACAGGCGCGCGCCATGAACTGCTCAACCGCCTAATCAACGCCCCGGTACGTGCTCCCGGACGCCTTCGGCCCAATGCTGAACCGTATTGTTGAAGCCATCGGGGAAAAGAGTTTCGGAAAAGATCAGCCCTATGACCAGCCCGATCAACAGCCCGCCCACGAACTTGCCCATGTAACGCTCCCGCAACAGTGCCCCCCCAATTTGCGGGGTGGGCGACGCACCCTTCCTGGTTGCAAAGTCTGATCCCGGCAATCAGGCGAAATCAAGGACGCCCCGCTGCCGGGCCGGGACCAAACTTGCCTTTGACGGGGGCTAAGTCTAATCAGTAGCAGTCTTTTAAGGGCCTGGGCGGGCCTGTCAGGCGGGTGGTAATGCGACGCCGCGCCCTGTAAACCGAGCCAGCAACAGTGTTTGCGCGACGCCGGCTTAGCTCAGTTGGTAGAGCACCTGATTTGTAATCAGGGGGTCACAGGTTCGAGTCCTGTAGTCGGCACCATTCGAGTGCGCCGCGTCGCGGCGCGCTCGAATGCCAAGCCCGGCCGCGGCGGCTAGCGTCAGCGTAGTGCCGCGCGTCTTCGGCCGGGCGCGGCAGGCGAAAACTCAGACCTCACTGCGGGCCAAAGGAATGACAAGCCGGCCGCATGCGTCAGCGACTTTAGGGGGGCCATGGCGGCGTTAGCGTCAGCGTAGCGCCCCGATATGAACGCGTCAGTCGAAAACTAAGACTTCACGCTGCAGCAGCAATCGGACCCCAACGCCGGAAAATTTCGCCAATCCAGTGACAACATGTAAAATTGATTTACATGGCGCGGCTGGCGTTTTGAGCAACACGTTCGAATGAAAGGTTAATCAGAACTGGTCCAGTTATTGCGTTCGGTTGTGCCTCAGGGAGAAAACAACCAAATGAAAAATAGCCTCACGAATACCATCGGCGCAGCCGCGCTTTTTTTCATGGCGGGAACTTCGCTCGCATCGGCGGACATCATCACCACGGGCGGTTCGGCAACGCCCTTCGCAGGTGGCTATGACCTCTTCGTCGATTCCACCCACGCCTTCGGCTATGTGAATGTGAATCTGTCATCCCCGGTCGCCTTCAGCTCCATCACCAGCCTGTCCGCAACCTTCACCGATTTGCTGGGCGGCTCGGCAGCAGGCTCTCCCAGCATCGAGTTGGACGTGACCGGTGCGCCCAGTGGCTACTTTCGTGTCTATCTGGGCCCACCACCCAGCTTCTCCAGCAACGTGGCGGGGCTTAACGCCTACAGCGGCGCCGAGTTGGACAATGCGAGTGCGAACACGGGGAGCGGGCCTGGCAATATCTACACCCCCCTCTCTGGCTGGCAGGGTCTGTACGGCGCCGACCCGCTTACTGACGTCGCTTTTCTTCTTGAGAACAATTCCGGTCTCGATCAGCACCTCATACTCACCGGCCTTACCTTGAACGGTGTCAATCTGCTGGCCCCGACCACTCCGGTACCGGAGCCCATCACGCTGTCGCTGTTCGGTGCAGGCACTGCCGGTGCGCTCGCCATGCGCCGCCGCAAGACTAAGAAGGCGTAACCTTCGCACGGCTTTCAAACGGAAGCGGCGCCTGCGGGCGCCGTTTTTGTTTGGCGCTGTCGTTTTATCAGATGCCGCAATTTTAGGCGTAGTCCGTCGATTCCCAGGAACAAAAACAGACTGGCGAATTGTCAGTGCTCAAAAACTGACAGATCGTTTTTCGTTCATTCCGTAGTTCTACCTATCGCTCCGTAGTTCTACCTATGCGACCAGCCGGTGGTTCAACTCGCAGCCTTGGCCAGCCACAATTTCTTCAGATAGCCCAGCGCGGGGTCGGTGATCGTGGACAAGCCTATGGTCGCCTTGAAGGTGACGCCCACCTCGCCAGCCTTGTTCCACACCACTTCACAGTCATAGGCGACACGGTCGCGGATATTGATCAGGAAGAATTGCGACGGGAATTGCATATTCTTTCCCATCGCCAGCCGTGCGCCGGTGGCCGAGAGATTGCGGAAGGCGCAATCGAAACTATAGGCGCCGTCGCCATAGACAACGATGCCGGACAGCAGCACGCGGCTGCGCGGGCTGGGGCGGCGTTCGGCTGCGGGCGGCGGGATGTCTTTCATCGCGCAAAGACGCCCGATGGCGCTCCTTGGACCGGGTTGGAATTTCCACTCTGGAAAACCGCACGCAACACTGCGCATCCCTGCCGGCTGGGACGCACGCTCTTATTCTCGGCCATCAGCCCCCCTGATTCGCCTTTGACCGCCTATTAAGCAGCGAATGGTTATGGCGGCTACATACAAATAGTTCAGGTCCGGTCAAAGGTCCCCTGCCGCCCCGGTAACCGTCAGTTTCCATCCTGTTTCCCACCGCCCGGAAACGGAACGAGATTGGGAAACAGAGCGCGAAGGTCATTGAGCTCACTGTCGTCGTCATAGATCAGTTGGGCGCGCCGGGTCCTGAGATTGATCAGGACATAACCGTTCTCGGCGGCCTTGATCTGGAAATCCTCCGGCTTGGAATCCTTGTCCCAGGCCTTGGCGCCATTGATGCGAGCCATGATTTCCTTGTCGATATCCACCGGCGTTAATCCGTACACGCAACAAGGCAACACAGTTCCTCGGCTTTTGATCCGCGGAAATTCAAGCCTTGATGTTCAGCGCGCCGATATGGTGCGGCGGCATCACCTGGGCATGGGCGTAGCGCCAATAGCCGACACCGGCCAGGATCATCACGCACCATAGGATCACTTTTATTGTCGCCATGTTGCAGCCCCCGGTATTGGGACAGCATAACCGGCAAGAATTTCCGAGCGATTTTTCGGATCGTTACAGTTTTAAGCATCCGGCCATGCGAGCTTCTGTCTAGGCCGAAACGAGGCGGCACCCGCTAGGGTGATGTTCCCGAAGTCGTGGTGGTGGTGTCGGTTGTGCTGGTGGCAATGCCGATAATGGTGCCCAAGAAAAGGTTGAAAACGCCACCGCCGCTTGCAACAAAGTCTACGGACGAGCCCATTCCCGACGCCCCAGCACCAGCAGCGCCTCCCGGAGTCAGTGCTCCTCCATTGCCGGACGTGCCGGGATGTCCGAAAGGACTGCTCGGCCCCCCAACCACATTTATCGCGGACGTTCCAGTGCCTGTCGTCGAAGTCGCCGCGTCGTTGCCATGCCCCAGCAAGACGATGCCGGCGGTTATCGCCGCCGCGCCCGCCGCCTGGGCAGCAGGCGGAACCGACTGCGCGCGTGCGCGCCCTGCCGGGATCAGCAGGGCGCATGCAAGCAGGATTTTTGCGAAACGCGCCATTGTATGCGTAACCACAGCCTGCGGAGTTGATAGACTTTTTATCGCCCGGCTGCCAACTTTCGCGCGCTGATAGTTAATCGGAAAACTTTACGACAGCGGCTCCTATTGCTCCAGCAGCTTGGCCACCGGATATTTCCCCAACCGGTGCGCTTGCGGCATGCCGCTTCCCAGCAGGGGCGTCAGATATTGGCGGAATGCCTCGCTCACGTCGGTGCCGGCGATGAATTCCGCCGGCATGGTGCGGGTCTTGCCCGCCACCTCTTCCAACGCGCTGAGTTCATAGCGCACCGCATAATTTCCGCTGCGATGGATGGTGACGGTGCCGTCCTTGTCTCCCGACATCGCATATTGCACCGCCTTCTCGCCGGCCTGGCGCGCCTCGCGCTGATCGACATCGGAAACACAGCCCATGAAACTGCGCTGGACATAGCCGAACGTGTCGCCGCGCACCCGCTTGTAGCCCAGTCTTTCCTTGATGGTGTCGCCCAGCATGTCGGCCAGCGCGCCGCCGCCCAGCTGGACATTGCCATGGGCGTCCCTCTCCACCGTCTTGGCCAAGGTGCTGGCGATCGGGGTGTGTTTGGCATCGGCGATGCCTTCGGACACCGCGATGACGCAGCGGCCATGGCGGTCCATCACCCGCTTCACATCGCTCAGGAATGCATCGGTGTCGAACACCTGTTCGGGCAGATAGATCAGATGCGGCCCGTCATCGGGGCCGCTGCGGCCCAACGCCGCCGCGGCGGTGAGGAAACCGGCATGGCGGCCCATCACCACGCCGATATAGACGCCCGGCAGCGACAGGTTGTCGAGATTGGCTCCCATAAAGGCCTGGGCCACGAACCGCGCCGCCGAAGGAAAGCCCGGCGTGTGATCGTTGATCGTCAGATCATTGTCGATGGTCTTGGGAATATGGATACAGCGCAGCGGATAGCCGGCGGCGCGCGCCGCTTCGGAGACGATGCGCACCGTGTCGGCGCTGTCATTGCCGCCGATATAGAAGAAGCTGCCGATGCCGTGGGCCCGCACCGACTTGAAGATCTCCTGGCAGTATTTGGCGTCCGGCTTGTCGCGGGTCGAACCCAGCGCGGCGGACGGAGTGCGGGCGACCAGCTCCAGATTGTCGGCGCTCTCCCGGCTGAGGTCGGTGAAATCCTGGTCGACGATGCCGCGCACCCCGTGATAGGCGCCATAAACGGTGGAGCTTTGCGGAAATCTGCGCGCTTCCAGCACCACCCCCGCCAGGGACTGGTTGATGACGGCGGTTGGGCCGCCGCCCTGGGCGACCAGGATCTTGCCGGGAATTTTGGAATTATCGGTCACGGTTTACCCCTTTTGGCGCAGACTAGCAGCGCCCCATAACCATGCCAGACGGGATTATGCCGCTGGGGCGGCCAAGCGTTTTAAAGGCTCTTTATAGGAGTATCCGGCCGGCATTGCCGGGACCATGCAGCTTATGGGGGAAGCGCAATTCGGCCTCCGGCTCCACCTGGTCCGCCAGCTCGAAATAGCGCTCCGCCAGCTCCAGCCACAGGGCTTTAAGGCCCTCGGTCGGCGCTTCGGCGGCCCTTTTCTGGGCCGAAAGGGCGCGTTCGCGATAGGCGGCGGGGTCCCATTCGGTGTTGGCCATGACGGTCCCTTTTGCGGTACACCCAGGAAAATGCCCGCGCTGCGAAAAAGTTGCCGCTGGTAAGGAACCGAAGAAGGGTGCCGCCGTTCCCCTCCGGTAACTCGAAAGTCCCTCCCTTCCATGATGTCCCATCAATCCAGCCGCGCCGACGATGGCAGCGTGTTGCGTACCTCAATGGCCGCTCTATTGCTGATCCTGGCCGGTCTGGGCCTGATGGCCTGGGACGACCGGGCAAATGTCCGGGTCGCCTACTCTGCCTCGCAGCATCCCTGATCGAATCCTTGGCCGATGTTTTTCGTACCCAGCCTGGCCGGAACACCATTGACCCTGGAACAGTTCCGCAGCCACTTCCCGGATGATGCCGCCTGCCTGCACGCTTTGATGCTGCGCGGTTTCGGCGGGACCCAGTTTCCCTGCCCCCGCTGCGGCCTGACGGCGCGGTTTCATCTCATGACCAAGCGGCGCGCTTTTGCCTGCCAGGAATGCGGATATCACATCTATCCCTGTGCCGGCACGGTCCTGCACGGAACCCGCACGCCCCTGACCAGCTGGTTCTTTGCCCTGCATCTGATGGCCAGCGCGCAGGACCGCGTCGCCGCCGCCGAGCTGGAACGGCGGATCGGCTGCACCTACAAGACCGCGCGGCGCATGACGCGCGCCTTCAAGAGGTTGAGCACGAAGGATTCAGGCGCGGCGCCGGCGCTTCAGCGCCGCCATGCCGGCCAAGCCGGCGCCGAACAGCGACAGGGTTAGCGGTTCGGGCACAAAAACCAAAAAGCCGCGTATCTCGCCCCCCGGTTTGAAAGTCGAATGGATGTTCAGATAGGATTCACCGCTCATCAAGCCCGTAAATAGGGCTGCCTCTGCCGAGGCCGGCGTACCCCCATTTGCAGTGATGAAAGCGCCATTGAAGCCGCCCACAGTCGATAAATCGAAGACCGGACTATCATACACTCCAGCAGTGACACCAAGGGGAAAGCCCGTAAAACTGGGTGTAACTGTCGCAACACCGGCAGTGCTGACAAACGGGATCGCGGTGCAGCAGTGGATATGGGATGCGGTTGTATCGCCCGTTAGACCACTGAAGCTGACATGGACCTGCAGAGTATGAAGTGTTGAATCATAAAATACATCGGCCAAGCCGATACCGGCCGAGGCGTTGGGAGGGGACTCACTGGGTCCGTTTAGAGCTGCAGTGAATTCCATTGGATAGGCTTGCGCGGCGCTGGAAGCCATCGCCAAGGCGAAGACGGAAACAAAGACGGCTAGGGGAAATCTCAGCATGCGCGGCTCCCTGTTTTGGGTGGCTGTCGTTGATGTGACGACCATTGTAGTAATCCTGGTAGTCAAGCATGCATTAACCGTACCAGGTGGTTTTCCACAGACTTTTCAAGCCTCCGCCGCCAGCCGGACTGTGAATCTGTTAACCATATTTACAGTCCAGGCCTCTCACAGACTGAGAACTTGTCAGTCAATGGCGTCACGGTCCCGTCCCTGTGGTGGTGACTGTCGTGGTGGTCGGCGGAGTGACCGGAGCATTGCTATCGTCCGACACCGCCAGGGCAATGCCGATGCCGACCGCCACCGCGCCCATGACAATCAGTGGCGTCGAATAATCCCGATCCTGTGCCTGCTTGATGCCCGCGGGTTTGCCTGCCGCCAGCGGCGGGGACGCGGCGAAAGAAGGCGAGATCAGCAACGGCAAAATCATGGCTATGGCAACTTGGCGCATGCGCGGCTCCTTCGAAGGGTATGGAGCGCCAACGTGACAATCGCCGTGGCGTTCCAGTCCGCTATCGCGACTGCGAAAAAAGTAATGCGCGCGTCATGCGCCGGAAAGTCTGGAACCTTGTTCCCATAAAGAACCCCGCCGCGCTGTGCGCAGACGGGGTTCTTCAGCCAAACGGCTGCTCTGTCCGGCCTTGGGGCCGGACGGTTGGTGCAGGCGAAAGCCCGCGTTTCAGGTCATTGTTTTATGTAACAGGCCTGTGAGGCGGCGAGACGCCGCGTCTTCGGCCTCGGCCCGCGGCTCAGCGCGAGCCGCTTCCCATTTCGGGTGGAGTAACTTCCATGCGGAAACCTCCTATTGCACGATCCGCCGCTCTCGGCCTGGCGAAACCCGTTTCCTCCGGCACGTGACTGGCCCGCATCAGATGCGAGCCTCGAGCCTCTGCAAGCAGCAGGCCGATACGTCGAAGAAGCGGTGCGTCGGGCACCTTGCACGGCAATAGGCAAATCATCCTCCCGCCCTGGCCGTAAGTCAACATCGCCAAAACACGGCGGAACAGGCGTTCCGCGAGTCGCATGCAAGATTCAATCGCGCCGCACCCGGCACCGCACGGCGCGGATCGAAAAATCGCGCCGTGTTTTTTGGCGCCGACGCTTCAGGCGTGTGCGCCCAGGGCGCCCAGCAGGTACAGCACCAGGATCACGATCAGGACGGTGCCGACAATGCCGCTGCCGCCGACCGCGCCAAAGCGCGAATAGCCGAAGCCGCCGCCGGCCAGCAGGATCACCAGAAGAACGATGAGAAGCAGAGACATGAGATATCCCTTTAAAAATAAAGCTTCCCGACATGCGAAGCCGGCAAGATAAACCGTCAGGTCCGCAAAAGTTCCGGGCCACATAGGGTGGCGGCAAATCGTTCAAAGCCATGGCGCGCCCCTTCCTGCAGCGCAGCGATGCCGTCGCATCGTTCCAGCGCGGCGCAGAGCATTTGCCAGTGACGTGAATCCTCCGGGCTGCCCTGAAAGAAAGTGCGGCCGCGCGCATCCGGCAGCAGGCGATCCAACTGGCGGAAGATCACCTTGCCGCCCAGGGTCGAGCCTTGCACCGTATAAAGAAGGCCGGCACAGAACGCGCCCTCGCCCGCCACTTCGGCCCGGACCGCAGGCGCCGCAAGCCCCAGATGCGCCAGATCATCGGCCAGGGCCTGCAGCCGCACTGCATGCGCCCGGCCCAGGACAGGCGTGCCCAACGCCGCCGCGCCCGCCACGCACAGGCCGTGCATGGCGGCATGAAAGCTGTAAAGCGCTTGCAGAGTGCCGCCATAGCCCACCAGGCTTTCGCGTCCCTCCGCGATGGCGGCGAAGGGCGCGGCGCGATGCAGCGCCTGATGTATCTCGTCGGTTGCCGTGCGCAATTGCATCCGCACCGAAGGGCGCGTCAAACACAGGTCCGCCTCCCCCTCAGTGCGAAGCACATCAGAGGGGGAGGTGTTTTCAGCGGGCGAGGGTAGCGGAGCGACCGAGCGGAAGCTGAAACCGGAGGGGGTCATTTAAATCCCAGCTTGGCAAGCGCCTTGGCGATCTCTCCGGCGCCATAGGGTTTTTTGATCACCGGCACCTGCGCATGATCCTTGAGGAAGATCGCGCCATCGCCATAGCCGGTGGCGAAAATAAACGGCAGTTTGCGCGCCGTCAGCGCCTCGGCCACCGCCAGGCTGTTCTCCACGCCAAGATTGACATCCAGCAGGCCCAGGTCGAACGGCTCGCCTTCCAACAGCCGGAGCGCGCGGTCGACCCCGGTGGCCGTGACAACCATGCGCGCGCCCATCTCCTTGAGCACATCCTCGGCATCCAATGCGATGATCATGCTGTCTTCCACCAGCAGCACTCGCTTGTCTTTGAGCGGCTTGGCAAGGGAAGCGGGCGCGATGCGCCGGGGCTCCGCGCCGGCCGTTTCCTGCGCCTCACCCGCCACATGGCGCGCCGGAATGACAAAACGGGCCTGAAAACCTTCCAGCCGGTATTCCACCAATGCCTGGCCGCCCAGATCAAAGGGCACCGACTGTTCGATGATGGTGGAGCCGAAGCCGCGCCGGGTGGGCGCCACCACCACCGGGCCGCCTGTTTCGCGCCATTCCAGCACCAGATTGCCGCCGGCCTCCAGCGACCAGCGCACTTTCACCATGCCGCTATCGGACAGCGCGCCATATTTGGCGGCATTGGTCACCAACTCATGGATCACCAGGGCCAGGCTGGTGAAGGCGCCGGGCTGGATCAGCATGTTGGGCCCGTCCAACTGCACGCGATCGCGCTTTTGTCCCAGAAAGGCGCCGGCCTCGGTCTCGATCAACTCGCGCAGGGATGCCGGGCCCCAGCGGTCGGCGGTGATCTGATCATGGGCGCGGGCCATGGCGCGGATGCGGTCGTCGAGCGTGGCGATGAAATCCTCGACCGACAGAGCGCCGCTTTGCCGCGACTGGGAGATCAGTCCCCGGATCAAGGCCAGGATGTTCCGGACCCGGTGATTCAGCTCGGCGATCAGAAGTTCCTGGCGCTCATGGGCGCGGCTGCGTTCCTTTTCGGCGGCATCCGACAGCCGCACCAGCACTTCCAGCATGCCGCTGCGCAGGCTCTCGGCGATGCGCCGTTCGGCGGCGTTGAAAGGCAAGGACTGGCCTTTCACCAGTTCGGACCACAGTTCGAAACTCTTGCGCGGCGTCAGCCGGTCGCCATGCGGTCCCAGCTCCACCGATTTTTCCGGATTGCCCGCCCAGCGCACGGAACGCAGCTGTTCGCCGCGAAACAGCACGACATAATCGCGCGGCATGCGCGACATGGGAATGGCAATCAGGCCGGCGGCGCGGTCGGCATAGGCGGCGGCTTCCGGCAGCAAACTCTGGAGCGAGTTGGTGGCGAAGACATCGCCGCCGCTGACTTGGTTCAGCTTGTCCACGATGGCCGCGAAGGCGTCACGCTCCGGCGCCAGCCCCGTCAGCGCTACCGCGCCGTCCAACCACACCCCGACGCCGTCGGCGGGAATGGTGTCGAACACCATGTCGCCGATCCAGGCGGGATTTTCCAGCAGACCGCGGTCCTGCGCCACCGTGGCCATCAGCCGGTCGGACAAGGCGCGGGCGCGGGCCTCATAGTCACCCACTTCACGGCGCTCGCGGCTTTCCAGCATCAGCGAGAACATCTGGCCGAACAGTTCGGCGGCGGTGCGATAGGCAAAACTGGGCAGGCGCGGCGCATAATGGTGGCAGGCGAACAGGCCCCACAGCTTGCCGTCGACGATGATGGAAATGGAGAGTGACGCCGCCACCCCCATATTCTTGAGATATTCGATATGGATGGGCGACACCGCGCGCAGCACCGACAGCGACTGGTCCAGCGCCTGGCCCTTGGCATCCAGCACGGGCATGACCGGCACAGGCACGGCATTCACATCCTCGATCACCCGGAAGATGTTGCGCAGATAAAGCCTGCGCGCCTGGGCGGGAATGTCGCTGGCGGGATAATGCAGGCCCAGGAAGGAGTCGGTACCCGGCTTGAGGCTTTCGGCCACCACTTCGCCGGCCCCCTGCTCGTCGAAACGATAGACCATCACCCGGTCGAAGCCGGTCAGGGCGCGGACCTGCCGCGCGCCTTCGCGGAAATAGGCGGCCATGCCTTCGCTCTGGTTGAGGCGCGCCACCATGGCGCGCACCATGGCGCTGGCTTCGATCTCTTCCTGCGCCGACGGTTCGGCCTCGATCACCACCTGGCCACCGGAGAAATGCAGCGCCACGTCGAACAACGTGTCCGTGCCCATCAGCGCAACATTGAACAGCCGCTCCACCGCATCGGGGCCGCGCAACAGGGTGATACGGTTGCGGATCGCATGCACGGCCTTTTCCACGAAAATTCCGGCCAGCGGCTTGTCGATCACATCGCCCGCCTCCAGGCCGATGAAACGGCTCAGATTGGCGCTGGCGCGGCTCACCATCCAGTCGGCGCCGACCGTGATCAGGAAACCGAAAGGCTGGATATTGCCCAGCACATGTATCGGCTCACGCTCGCAATTGGTGAGGTCGACCTTGAAACCGGAATTGTCGCTCATGCCGCCTTGTTGGCTGGTAACAACCCTCTTAGCAGGCGGGAACGGAGGCGCAAACCACGGAACAGCCGATTGATCCCTACCGTACGAAGATAAGGCGCAAGAACGCGATATTTCGCGACAAAAGCGGCGTCGATTACGCCTGTTGAGTAAGAGCAGGCCGTAGCGATTTGCCATGATACTGCGCTGGGGAAGAAGGCGGCAGAGCCGGACGCGCGGATCGCAAAAGCGTCATTTGACTCCGACCTATATTTCAACAATACATGAAATATGGATATGACCAATGCCCTGGCCGGGCTTTCGGCCCTGGCCCATGAAGGGCGCCTTGCCATCTTCCGCCTGCTGGTGAAAGCCGGGCCCGGCGGCATGGCGGCGGGCGGCATCGCCCGCAAGCTGGACACCGCCCCCAACACAATGTCGGCGCAGCTTCTGATCCTGGCCAATGCCGGACTGATCGCGGCGCGGCGCGAAGGCCGCTCCATCATCTATGCCGCGGACTTCGAGCGGATGGCCGCTTTGCTGCAATTCCTCACCAAGGATTGCTGCGGCGGGCGCGCCGAGATTTGCGCTCCGCTGGCGCAAACCGTGAATGCCTGCTGTCCGCCCAAAAAACGTGCCCGCGCATGACTTATAATGTGCTGTTCCTCTGCACCGGAAATTCCGCGCGCTCCATCCTTGCCGAAGCCATACTGGGCAAGGTGGGCGCGGGGCGGTTCAACGCCTATTCGGCGGGCTCGCATCCGCGCGGCGAGGTCAATCCGCATGCCCTAGACCTGCTGCGGCGGCTGGACTTCGATGTCAGCCGCTTCCGCTCCAAGCCGTGGGACGAATTCGCCGCGCCCGGCGCACCGAAACTGGATTTCGTCATCACCGTCTGCGACAGCGCGGCGGGCGAAGTCTGCCCGGTCTGGCCGGGCCAGCCCATCAGCGCGCATTGGGGCATGTCCGATCCCGCCGCGGTGGACGGCACGCCGGCGGACATCGCGCTGGCCTTTGCCGAAACCTATCGCATGCTCAACAACCGCATTTCCGTCTTCGCCAATCTGAAGATTTCGGGATTGGACCGCTTGTCGCTGCAGGCAAAAATGACGGACATCGGCAGATGACGCGTCGTTTGGTGGCCGAATTTCTGGGCACCGCCCTGCTGCTGGCCGCGGTGGTGGGTTCGGGCATCATGGCCGAGCGGCTGGCGGCGGGGAACACCGCCATTGCCCTTCTGGCCAATGCCCTGGCCACGGGCGCGGCACTGGTGGTGCTGATCGCGATCTTCGCGCCCTTGTCGGGGGCGCATTTCAATCCCTGTGTCTCGCTCTATGTCGCGCTCACCGGGGACATGGGCTGGCGCACCGCCGGTCTTTATGCCTTGACGCAATTCGTGGCCGCGATCCTGGGCGTCTGGCTGGCGCATGTCATGTTCGGCCTGCCGCTTCTGCAAGTCTCCCCCCATCTGCGCGACGGTCCGGCGCAAGCACTGGCGGAAGGCGTCGCCACCTTTGGTCTGCTGCTCACCATTGCGGGCGCTACGCACTTTTCGCCCGCGGGCACGCCCATGCTGGTGGGCCTTTACATCACCGCGGCCTATTGGTTCACCGCCTCGACCTCCTTTGCCAATCCCGCCGTGACGGTGGCGCGGGTGCTGACCGACAGTTTCGCGGGGATCGCGCCGCAGTCCATACCGGGCTTCATCGCAGCGCAACTGCTGGCGACGCTGGTGGCGGTGCGGCTATTGCCCTGGCTGTTCGCAAAGACGTAAAGCCCCTACTCCGCCACCAGCTCGCCCGAACCGCCCATCTCCTTGGGAAAGTCCTTGAGCTTGGGCAATCCGTCGCCCATCGGCAGTACTGTCTCGGCATAATTGACATGCAGGCCGGGCTTGAATTTCAGGCTGGGGATGGCCGCGGCATAGACATCGATCAGCCCGAAAGGCGGGTGAAATGTCATCACATGGCCGCCGCATTGGGTGCAGAACTGCCGCTCGCTGCTGGGGTTTTTGCGGTACATGGCCAGGGCACCCGCCGTCACCTTGACCGCGCCCGGCTTCCATAGGCTGAAGGCATTGACGGGCGCGGCCGCCCAGGAACGGCAGGAGGCGCAATGGCAATAGCCCATCGCTTCGGGCTCACCGGACACCTCGATCTGAACCGCGCCGCAAAAACACGAGCCTTTATGCATGTCTCACAATCCTTTCGTCGGAACCCGCAAACGGCTATAGGACCAGCCGGTCGATTGAGGGGACATATGGTCGGATTCACCGCCCTGTTGAATGACCGGCCTTCCGGAAGTCTTGCCCGAACGTCCGGGCACAGCGGGAGAACCGTGTCTTGAGCGGCGATACCCTGTCGGAGATCCTTTCCGCCGTGCGGCTCAAGGGAGCGGTGTTTTTCGAGGTCGAGGCCTCGGCGCCCTGGGTGGCCGAAGCGCCCTATGCCGCAAAAATCGCGCCCTCGCTGATGCCGCCTTCTGCCAGGATTCAGGGCGAGCATGTGATGGAATATCACGTCATCACCCACGGCTCCTGTTGGGCCACCATCATCGGCCACGATATTCCGCCGATCCAATTGGCCGCCGGCGATGTCATCGCCTTCCCGCAGGGCGATGCCCATGTCCTGTCCAGCGCGCCCGGCATGCGGGGCAGCGTGGCCGAGCATGAATTCGAATTCGCCGACGGCCTGCCGGTTCCGGTGGCGCTCAATATCGATGGCGGCGGCGCCGAACGCACCCATCTGGTGTGCGGTTTCCTGGGCTGCGATCCACGGCCCTTCAATCCCCTGCTCGAAGCCTTGCCGCCGATCCTGCATCTGCGGGCATCGGCGCAGAACAACTGGCTGGAAGGCTTTATGCGCTTCGCCCTGATGGAAGGCAGCGAAAAGCGGATCGGCGGCAGCCAGATTCTGTCCCGGCTGGGGGAAGTGATGTTCACCGATCTGATACGCCGCTATGTCGAGTCCTTGCCCGAGGACAGCCGGGGATGGCTGGGCGGCTTGCGCGACCGCCATGTCGGCCTCGCATTAAAGCTACTGCATGCGCAGCCGGCGCGCGGTTGGACCCTGGACGAACTGGCCAAACAGAGCGGCTTGTCGCGCTCCTCCTTCGCCGAGCGCTTCACCGGTTTTGTCGGCACCCCGCCGATGCAATATCTCCAGCGCTGGCGGCTGCAGATGGCGGCGTCCCAGCTTCTGGACGGCGCTTCCAGCATCGCGGCGGTGGCGGCGCGGACAGGCTATGAATCCGAGGCCGCTTTCAGTCGCGCCTTCAAGCGGGTGCTGGGCCAGCCGCCGGCGGAATGGCGCGACAACCGCAAGGCTTCGTAATCCCGCCGGATAAGTCCACACTCATTGCCGCCGATGACGGCCGCGTGGCACAGGCGCGGGTCTGGGCCGCATGATCAGCGCGTCTTTATAAGATGCGTCGCGGATCTCCTCAGAAGTCGGAAAGAGCTCCTTGTAAGGCGCGTCATAGGAAAAGGCCGATGCCTTCACAGGTGGCGCACCGACCGGATAGGCCGGTGCGGAATTTCTCTCCCAGGGCGGAGACAGGCGGGCTGTCCGGGGCGTGACGGCACCAGGAGCAACCGTCGATTGCATCACGGAGAGAGGTGCAGCCTGCAATTTCCAATGCAGGAAGTCCCAGCCCATCGCCATCAGCGCCACGGAAAACACCGGACCGCCAACGGCTATCCAGACTTTCAGCCCGAGCCGGACCCCGGCGGCGGTCGTCATGCGGCGTTTCTTCCCCAAAATCCGGGAGTTAATCTTTTGGCGCGGGAATAGTTCCTGCCGTCCGGTTTTTTCCGGAACGAAAAACGGCTCTGCTGGTTTGTCCGATATCACGTCGATGACGATCCGTGATGACACAGAAAAGACGAACAATCGGGGGACCGTCCGGCATGGGGTGTAAAGGGGGCCTGGAATTCACGTTCAACGAAATGCTGGTGCTGATCCTGCTGCGGGAGCGGGAAATGTACGGCATGGAAATCGTTAACGCCGCCGCCGCCCGCACCTCGGCCAGCCAAGCCAGCATCGGCACCGTCTATCCCCTGTTGAAGGACATGGTGCGGCAAGGTTGGCTTGCCTGCCGGCGCGCCGGCGGAACCCCGCGCACCTATTACAGCCTGACCGATCAGGGCAAGTCGCAGCTGCCGCTGGTCACGGCGCAATGGGGACAGGTGAACGATTCGGTCCGCACGCTTCTGGGCGACGTCGCGGCCGAGCCTCCGGCCCCGCCCCTTCGGCATTAAACAAGCCATGCCGTGCATTATGCCGCACATCATGCCGCTTTGGCGAACATTCGCATCAGGGAGATGAAGATCGCCGCGCCGAACACCGCGGTGATGATGGAAGGCACGATGTCATTGCCCACTTCCAGTCCCAGGATTTCAGCCAGCCAGCCCCCGATAAAGCCTCCCAGGATGCCGATAATAATGTCTCCGGCCAGGCCATAGCCGCTGCCTTTGATCACGATGCCGGTCAGCCAGCCGGCCAGGCCGCCAATGACAAGCCACAGAATCTCCGCTTCGCTCATCAACCCCTCAGGTCCGCATGCGCCCCTGAACGGGACGTGGAAGGCCGCTATTGATTCCGGGCCGCGGCGATGCTGGCCAAGGGATGGGGCAGGAAAATGCGTCAAATGTGGCTTTTCTGGGCAAAGCTGACAGATCGTCAGTGTTTCGTCAGTGTTTCGCCCGGGTCAGCTCGCGCGAAAAATCGATGCCGGCGGAATCGCCGGTCACCAAATGCCCGGCCACGATATAGGCCGGAGTCTGGAAGATGCGGATTCCCCGCGCCAGGTTGAAATTGGCGATGATCTCATCGCTCACCTCCGGCGCGGCCATGTCGCGGCGCAGGCGGCCCACATCCAGTCCCACCGCGCGGGCCGTTTCGAAAATCCCCGCCTCGTCCAACACCCCGTCGCGGCGCATCAAGGCGATATGGAAGGCGCGATACTTGCCCTGCTTCATCGAAGCCAAGGCGGCACGCGACGCTATCGCCGAGGCTCTGGTGAGAATGGGAAATTCCTTCATCACCAGCTTGACGCGCTTGTCCTTGTCCACCAGCCGCATCAGCCTGGGCTCGGCCGCCTTGCAATAAGGACAGGTGTAATCGAAGAAGGCGACAATGGTG
>Ga0068871_100000032_pt1 | contig 73078 bp, 63 predicted proteins | sample KBSMisM72_FD_72750 | JGI IMG/M metagenome (GOLD analysis project Ga0068871, IMG submission 72750) | Miscanthus rhizosphere microbial communities from Kellogg Biological Station, Michigan, USA - KBS Miscanthus M7-2 | ecosystem: Host-associated > Plants > Roots > Rhizosphere > Soil ...
TTTAGGCGTTTCGCCAACCTGGGATGCTCTGCGCAATGAACCCCGCTTTGCAAAACTGGTAGCCTCACTAAATCCCTGATCATCGTCTTCAATCATGGCCTTTACGGAGAGTTCACAGATCCATGCCATGATCATTACGATCAATGGCGGAGGGTGCCATCAGGAATGCAGCACCTGGGAGAACGCTGCGCTTAGTTTCCATTCGAAGCACTGATTTGGCAGTGATGAATTGCGAGGCCATTGCGAAGGTGAGTGGCGATTTCAAGCGCACGCGGACTGTCACCATGAACGCAAATGGTATCTGCAAGAATTGAAATGGTTTTCCCCGTTGAGGTCGTTACCACACCCTGTTGAATCATTTGCAGTGCCTGTTCAAGGGATTTTTGTGGTGAATCAAGAACTGCACCCGGAATATTTCTCGGCAACAGGCTGCCGTCATCAGCATAACCCCGGTCCGCAAAAACTTCGTGTTTGAAATTCAGTTTGTACCTGCCGGCGGCGCGTGACATTTCACTGCCGCTGAGTCCATAGAGTATTAATGTGGAATCATATTCCGCAACAAGGGATGCGATACGTTCGCTGAGCGATTGATCCTTTGCAGCCCTGTTGTAAAGGGCACCGTGCGGCTTAACATGATGAAGCCTGCAGCCTTCCTGTATACAAACTTCGATCATCCTGTCCATTTGGTCGCGAATACAGTCTTCCACTTCTTTCAAAGTGAGTTCTCCAAGCATGTCTCTTCTTCCAAAGTTTTCGCGATCGGGATAGGAAGGGTGTGCACCGACCGCAACACCATATTTCATTGCGAAGCCAACCGTTTTTTTCATGGTATCCCTATCACCTGCGTGAAACCCGCAGGCAATATTCGCCGAACTGATGAGCTTCATGAGCTCCTCGTCGTTTGACATGCCTTCGCCCAGGTCGCAATTGAGATCGATGCTTCGCATGATGCAATGCTAATTTAAATGTCCGAATCGGGGAAACGATCAGGAAAAGATGAGACTGATGTTCTGTTGCACCTGTTGAAGTTCATGTTCCCTGTCAAGGAGAAGCTGCTCGGCTTCAGCCATGCTCACCTCCGTAAATGCAACGGTGTCGTTGGGTCGCAATTGTGCGCAAATGGGAAGGTCAACCGCCGCAACCTGGGCAATGCGGGGATATCCACCCGTTGTTTGGCAATCGCTCATCAACAGGATCAATGAACCATCAGGCGTAACCTGCATGGTTCCTTTACACACTGCGGTCGATGCCAGCTCTGTGGTATTCTTTACCGTCAGTGGCTTTCCGAGCATGCGGAAGCCCATCCTGTTGGATTGAACTGAAAGGGTGAAGCCCGAACCAAAGAATATTTTTTTCGCGTCATCGGTGAACCATTCCCATTCCGCGCCACGTATCATCCTGACGAAATCATCGGAGTAATCAGGGAAATGCCTGAAATCAACGGTCCAGTTCGCCAGGCTCAGTTCGGGTTTCTCTTTCACCAGGGAATTGATAATCCGGTGAGACACGGCGGAAAGTGAAGCCGACGAAGGCAGCCGGTCGTTTGCAAGGAGTGCGCGGCCCATGTAACCACCCAATTGGGCCGGTTCATACGTGCTTCGGCTACCCAATACCGGTGGTACGTCAAATCCGCCGGCGATGGCCATATAAATGCGTGAACCCCGGGATACGGGTTTGAGTTTGATTTCGGTTCCGGCGGGCATGAGCGCGGTTCGCCAAAGTGGAACGGTCTCACCCTGCACCCAAATTTCCATGCCTTTGCCACAGAATGCAACCAATAACGAGTCTTCCAAAACCAGTGTTGCGCCCCCCATTGCAAATTCGATGCAGGCGGTACAGGTTTCGTTGCCCACCAGGAGGTTGGCCATCCTGAAAGCAAAATCGTCCATGGCTCCGCTAACGGGGACGCCCAAACGCTGACTTCCCCAGCGACCACCATCCTGCAGTGTGGTTTGAATGCCGGGTTGCAAAACTCGGATGCTCATTTTTCCTGTTCTTTAAGATGCATAAATTCTTCCGCACTGATGGGATTAAAAACGACCAGGTCGCCGGCCGACAATAGTGCTGGCGAAGGTTTTAAGGGGTTGAACAAGGTCAGTGGTGTTTGTCCGATTAAATGCCACCCGCCGGGAACTTCGATGGGATAGACGCCCGTTTGACGGCCAGCTATACCCAGGCTACCGGCTGCGACTTTTGCGCGTGGAGTTGGTCGTCTTGCAACGGTCAGTACTTCGGGGAGTTCACCAAGATAGGCGAAACCCGGCACAAAGCCCATCATAAAGACCGTATATTTTGCCTGGCTGTGCAGCCTGATAATTTCAACCGGATCCATCTGCAGGTATCGCGCAACGTCAACCAGGTCTGGTCCATGAATTCCGCCGTAACATATCGGGATGGTAAATTCCCTGGAAGATTCTGCTGAAGGTATGAAGGGTTCGTTGATAATTCTGATGATATAATCCCTGACCTGGGTAAACAGCGGCTCGTGCGGAGTTGCCGCAAATTTCGCAATCAGGTTTGCGTCATAATAGATTGTCAGCGTATTGAAAGCCGGAACCGACTCAATGTATCCTTCAAATGGTTTGTTTTCAAGGGCCTGCCGGACTGCTATGACCTGCTTATGGATCTCAAGGCTGATTGCCTCTCCAAAGCTAATGACGATCGCCCCTTCACTCAGCGGATAAACAAGCAATTGATCCATGAAACGCTAAAGTAAAAAAACCGCCCCAATTTTACTTGAGACGGTCATAGCACTTCATGTGACTTCAGAGGTTGTGCTATTCATTCGAATATCATTTAAGAATTGTGCCAGTAATATTTTAATCTCTTATTCTTTCTATAAAATTTAATCGGGTAAACATCAGGGCGCTGGGTAAGTTTGTGAATGAAGCCATTGAGCATCTTCACAATGCCAGACGACTTCTTGCTGGATTTGTGGTTCATAGTCATGAATTTGGGTTAAAAATTGAGACGTGGCCAAACGGCCATCAATAATAACGGGATTTAGCCGTCTTTATTTTTTTACCCCAAAAATTTTAATGGATAAGGACTTGAGAACCAGTCATCCCTCTTTTTTCGCCCTGTTCAGGCCGTCCTCGCAAGGGTCATTTTCCTGGATTTTGAGCCATATCGCTGCCAGAGCCAGGCGATGGTAAAGGTGGGGATGAAGTCGAGCCCGGGCATCAATTCCTCAAAGAAATTGAAAACGCCACCGAACGCGCCCTTCCAGCCGCGGAAACAGATGAAGAAGATGACGGCGGAAATGGGAGCCCAGATAATATCGCTGAATTCACCTAAAGCCGGAATTGTATAACTGAGGCAGCCGATGAGATCCATCAGGATACAGAACCAAATTGAGACGGGCTTTTTCATCATGGTTTAAAGAACAAAAATAGCCAAAAATGGTTGCATGGGGCGTTGGCCGTTGACCGTATTAAGTGGGTGGGCGGCAGCTGGCGGTTGGCCCGATAGATTGAGAGCTGAATACCCATCCGCTATCCGGCCATTGTTAAAACCTGAACCGGGTTGACAGGTTCGGTTAGTCCTCTCCGTTACAGGCAAGGGTTGAACACTTAATAGTTGATCACCTGCTCTTCAATATTCACGGGAATTTCGCGCCATTCATATTGTTGATTGCGCAGTTGTGGCTCAAACCCTGCTTCTTGAATGGCTTCCTGTATACTCTTGAAGGTGAATCGATGGGGAGCGCCCGCTGCACTAACCACATTCTCCTCCAGCATAATACTTCCAAAATCATTTGCACCGGCATGCAGACAAAGCTGTGCCGTTTTCTTACCAACTGTAAGCCAGGATGCCTGGATATTCCTGATATTCGGGAGCATGATGCGGCTCATGGCGATCATCCTGATGTACTCATCCGGCGTAGTGAGGTTATGTACTCCCCTGATTCGGGCCAGCAGTGTGTCCACATCCTGGAAGGTCCACGGTATGAACGCGAGGAACCCTTTTGCATCTGCGGGTTTTTCTGATTGCACCTGCCTGATGCTTGCCAGGTGCTCAAACCTTTCACGAATGGTTTCAACATGACCAAACATCATGGTTGCGCTGCTCGTGATATGTTGTTGATGCGCTTCGCGCATGATGTCCAGCCATTCCTGCGAACCGCATTTTCCCTTGCTGATCAGGCGCCGAACCCTGTCAACCAAAATTTCCGCACCCGCGCCCGGAAGAGAATCCATGCCGGCCTTTCTCAATTCCGTCAGCACTTCACGGTGAGTGCTCTTAGCTAATTTCGTTATATGTGCAATTTCGGGAGGCCCAAGCGTATGCAATTTAAGCGTGGGGTATAATTCCTTGAGTTTTCTGAAAAGTGAGGTGTAAAACTCAAGGCCGAGCTCGGGATGATGACCGCCCTGCAACAGAAGCTGATCCCCTCCCCATTTGAAAGTCTGTTCAATCTTGGTCTTGTAGGTCTCGATGTCGGTGATATAGGCATCGGGATGGCCGGGTATGCGGTAGAAGTTACAGAACTTGCAATTGGCGATGCACACATTGGTGGTATTCACATTCCTGTCGATCTGCCAGGTCACTTTGCCGTGAGGAACCTGCTGTTTCCGGAGTTCATTCGCCACAAACATCAATTCGGTCAATGCAGCGTTCTCGAAAAGAAAAATGCCTTCATCCACGGAAAGAAATTCGAACCGGAAGGCTTTTTCATAAAGTTCGTATATATTCATTGTGCCTAAGCTTCAGATGAGAGAAAGGGTAACTTCCAGTTTCACGCTATTTTTCCGAAGGACTTCGGTTACCCAATGGAAAAACAAAAATACTAAACCGAAGGGTCTCAATAAAACCCTTTGGATTAATCCTACCGATATTTTGCATTATGACCAGGAAATTTACGCTGCTACTGCTTCTCAAGGCCGTTCTTTTTTTGTCAATCGCCACGCAGGCGCAGGAAGTCTTTATTAAGCCGGCATCCAAATTACTGACCAATTTTGCTTTCAAACAATTCAGCGGGGGTGTAATATTGGTAACCGCCACCGTCAATGACTACCCGGATTCGCTAAATTTCATTTTTGACACCGGCAGCGGTGGAATTTCCCTCGATTCAACCACTTGCGCCCTTCTGCATATTCAAACCAGTCCTTCCGACAAAACCATCAGGGGAATCGGCGGTATTCGCACCGTTAGCTTTGTAAACAACGCCAGGCTTCATTTGCCCGGACTTACCGTTGATAGTCTAGATTTTCATGTTAACGACTATGATATTCTAAGTGGGGTATACGGCGTCAGAATCGATGGCATCATTGGGTACAGTTTTTTGAGCCGCTATATCGTAAGATTGAATTACGACAGTCTTACCATGCAGGTATTCTCACCGGGTGAATTCAAATACAAGAAAGGCGGGCATATCCTAAGGCCATTGTTCACGTCGCTTCCCATTCAACATGTGAAATTCAAAGATGATCGCGACATGACGGGGAGATTCTATTTCGATACCGGCGCCGGCATTTGCTTTTTGCTTTCGCAGGATTATGCAGAAGACAGCTCGGTGCTTGCCAAAAAAAGAAAAAAACCGGTGGTCACGCAGGCTGAAGGACTGGGTGGAAAAATGCAAATGAAACTCACCACAGTGAAAGAAGTGAAGCTCGGGCCCTATAAATTCAAGAACGTACCCACCTATGTTTTCGACGACGAATACAATGTAACGTCCTATCCCTACCTGGGCGGGCTGATCGGTAACGATTTGCTCCGCAGGTTCAACGTGACGCTTAATTACCCGGCGCGGGAGATTCATATTATTCCCAATGCGCATTACAATGATCTTTTTGACTATGCTTACACCGGATTGGGTATTTATTATGTAGAAGGAAAGGTGGTGGTTGAAGATGTGATTCCGGGATCACCGGCAGAAGAAGCAGGATTCGAAGTGGGCGATATCATATTTGCAATCAACAATGTCTTTAACAGTACCATCAGCAATTACAAAAACCAACTGCAAACGGTAGGCGAAAAGATGAAGATCATTGTCATGAGAAAAGGTCTGCCCATTGTCGTCTGGCTGAAGCCCCACAGTATTCTTTAAACTTTCCACCCTCATTTTGACGAAATTTGGGCTCCCAAATTTTTTTTGGGAAGAGGAACTCAAAAGCAGGAATTTTGCACCATGCTACATTTTGAAAAATTTACACTTGACAATGGCCTTCGGGTCATTGTTCATGAAGATCATAGTACACCCATGGCGGTGGTAAACGTGATGTATGATGTAGGATCGAAGGATGAGAATCCCGCCAAAACCGGATTTGCACATTTATTCGAGCACCTCATGTTTGGCGGCAGCATCAACATCCCAAGCTACGACGAGCCGCTTCAGGTCGCGGGCGGTGAGAATAATGCGTATACCACAAATGATTTGACAAATTATTATTGTCAGCTGCCTGCTGAAAACCTGGAAACGGCTTTTTGGCTCGAGAGCGACCGGATGCTGAGCCTTGCGTTCAGTAAGAAAAGCCTGGAAGTTCAGCGAAAGGTAGTTTGCGAAGAATTCAAGGAACACTATATCAACAAACCGTACGGCGACGTTTGGCAGAAAATGCGCGAATTGGCCTACACCACGCATCCCTATCGCTGGCAAACGATTGGAAAGGAATTGAAGCATATTGAAGACGCCAAGCTCCAGGATGTGAAAGACTTTTTCTTTCGTCACTACACGCCGGCCAATGCGATCCTGGTAGTTGCAGGCCATGTGGAACTTGAAAAAGTAAAATGGCTTGCTCAAAAATGGTTTGGCGAAATTCCGCCCGGTGAAAAGTACGTTCGGAATATACCCGATGAACCCGCTCAACGAGCGGCACGATTACTGGAAGTCAAGTCGAAGGTTCCACTGGATGCTTTTTACAAGTGCTGGCATATTTATTCAAGATTGGATCAACGTTATTACGGTACAGATCTCATCACCGAAGTTTTGGGCGGAGGCGGCAGCTCCAGGTTATACCAGGCGCTTGTGAAAGAGAAGCAGCTCTTTAGCAACATTGAATGTTACCATTTTGGAAGTGTTGATAAAGGACTCCTTACCATAGAAGGAAAACTTGTAAAGGGTGTGGATATGAAGCTTGCCGAAAGGGCCATCGATGAGGAAATCCAACATTTAAAAGCGAATGATATTGGGGAGAAGGAATTGGAGAAGGTAAAGAATAAGACTGAAAGCATGATTGCGTTTGAAGATATGAGTGTGATGAACAGGGCCAACAGTCTTGCATTTTACGAACTTTTGGGCGACGCCGATTTGATGAATACTGAATTAGGTAAATATCAAAACGTTTCTATACAAGACATCCGCAAACTAAGCAGCGAGATCTTCAGGGAAGAAAACAGCAACACCTTGCATTATTACAGCGAGAATTAAGGAGGGAACACCAGCATGTTAAACAGACAATTTGCTCCGGGTATCAAGGACGCCATAGAGTTCAACCTGGAATTAAAGCCTTATCAGAAATACCAACTCAGGAATGGGGTCAATGTATACGCCGTGGACGCGGGCGCGGAAGAAGTTATTCAACTTGAGATCGTTTTTTACGCGGGAAATTGGTATGAGGAAAAAAACCTCGTGGCCGCTTCAACGAATCATTTGTTGAAGAACGGCACGACTGCAAAATCTGCCTTTGCTATCAACGACCATTTTGAATATTACGGATCCTACCTGAACCGGAATTGTTACAATGAAACGTCAACCATTACGTTGCACAGTTTAAGCAAGCATGTTCCGGCCCTGCTTCCGGTCGTTCGCGAGTTGATTACCGATTCTGTATTTCCGCAGGAAGAGTTGGATATCTTCAAGCAGAATATGAAACAGAAGCTGGAAGTGAGCTTGAAGAAATGTGATTTCGTGGCCAACCGTTTGATCGACGACTACCTTTTCGGGCACCAGCATCCATATGGCCGCTACAGTTCCACGGTTGCATACGACGCCTTGCAAAGAGAGGAATTGAAGCAATACTTTGACCGGTACTACATAAACGGTCATGCCGTGATTTTTGTTGCCGGTAAAATTCCCGAAGGTTTTTTCAAAGACCTCGATCAATTTTTTGGCGACCTGCCGCTGAATACTACACCACTCCCTGTTATTCATCATCCAATCGAAAGCAGCGAAGAGAAGAAATTCAGGATCATGAACGACAACAATGGAGTACAGGGAGCAATCAGAATGGCGCGCCATTTTCCAAACCGGCATCACCCCGATTTTCCAAAGGCACAGGTCCTGAACAATATCTTCGGCGGATTTTTTGGTTCAAGGCTGATGACCAATATCCGGGAAGACAAGGGTTACACATATGGGATTCACAGCTACCTGCAGAACCATCTTCATAACAGCGCATGGATGGTCAGCACCGAAGCAGGTCGGGAAGTGTGCGAAGCCACAATCACTGAAGTTTACAAGGAAATGGAAATGCTGAGGAATGAAAAAGTGGATGACGAGGAACTACTATTGGTGAAAAATTACATGATGGGGTCGGTATTGGGCGAATTGGATGGGCCTTTCCAAATCATCGCAAGATGGAAAAATATTATCCTGAATAACCTGGACGAGAATTATTTTGCCAATTCCATTCAGGCAATCAAATCTATTACAGCCGTCGAATTGCAGGAATTGGCCGATAAATACTTCCAGCCCCGCGAGTTCTACGAACTGGTGGTGATTTAGAATTTCAAATTCTACCTGTTGGCCTCAGGCACGTCAACCACCCAATCCATCATGTCGGTATGACCCTTGATGTTGGCAGCGCGCCAGCGAACGCCGAAGAGGCCCGGTGTAAGCACATTTACTTTCGTAAAACCGTTTTCTGTGAGGAGCTTTGCTGCCGTATAGCCTTCGGGCGAACTGCCGAACCCATATACCACAATGTCTTTATTCTTGTAGGCAGCGATCTCCGCTAATTTGTCCTTGAGTTCTGTAACGGGAATATTCTTGGCATTCAAAATATGTCCCCGGTTCAGGTAAACCCTATCTTTAACGGTATTGGTGAACTCCTCGCGGGTTCTGATGTCAAGGATTAATGCGTCATCTTTTTTGTAGAAAACGGACGCAAGTTCCTCTGCACCCATCAGTCCATATTTTGCAGAATTGCTCCACCATAGCTCCTTATTCGGGAAATCTGATTTCGTTTCACTCATCCAGTTGTCGAGGCCATTAAACACCACGTACACATATTTGTAACCTTCCTTTGCCAGGTTCATCGCGGCCTGGACACTTTCATCTCCATAGCTATCCACGATCAGAATTTTTTTATCTGGAGGGATAGAATTTATTGAGGCGGGTAATTTTTCGAGCGAAATGTGTTTGGATCCTTTGATCCTTCCCATCGCATTCAATTTTTCGATGGAAGAAATTTCGTTATACGCAGAATCTTTTCTTACGTCAAGGACAAAAATGTCTTTGTTGGCTGAAATTAAAGCAGATGCCGTCTCCGGACTAACCGTAGTAAACGGATTGGACGTTTCGTAAATATCATTGAGGCAGGGGAAACCATTGTTGCGAAGCATGTTCAATTCCGTCATGCCCCCATTGATATTGTAAACATTTTTATAGCCACTGTCGATAAGGGTTTTTGAGACCCGCCTGCTGCGCTGGCTGTGTGAACAATAAACAAAAATGGATTGATTTTTATCAAGGGGCAATTCCTTCATCCGCTTGTTGATATCACCGATATCTATATTCTTAGCACCCTTCAGTCTGCCAATCCGGAGATTTTCATACATCGAGGTATCACTGTATTCACCTGGCGAACGCACATCGAGCAAGAGCGCCTGTGGTTGCTTCTTTAGTTCCTGGCAGAGGTCTTCCAGGTAAATGGTTTTGAAGGCGACATTATCATATTTGAATTGGCCGAATAAGATACCGAAAGAGCAGCAGCAGCCAATCATCAACAGAATCCTTTTCATATTATGAAGTTGAGGTTTTTGTCAGTTGAAGCAGTGTGAGCACGACCATCAAATCTGTAAAAGAAATTCCGACCTTTTCCGTTAAAATCGCAAAAACGGATATTTTAAAGGAGCGAAGCTCGCCATGGCTGACGAGCGGCGATTATGAACGTACAATTTTCCAACCATCGAACGGCTTTACAGTCGCGCAGTTTGGGCCACCGTCACGACCAGTTCCGGGAACCCGCGTTTCAAAGACGAGTTTGGAATTTGCCGCTGCATCTTCTAATTGTTTCCAGACGAAACCATTGAGCGGAATTTTCAGACGGCGATTCCATTGTGAAGAAATTTGACCGGCGCTCGCACCAATATTAATATACACGAATCGCCCACCCAGGGGGCCCTGCACGAAATCTCCGTTAAAATCAGGATCACCAGCCGCGTTTTTCCTGATGCCGGCTTCAAATTCAAAGCGAAGGTCTTGTCCGCTTGATCTTTGCTTTTGAATGGTTTGATACGGTACTCCCTTTCCCTTTTGTAAACCAAAATCTACTTCAGCTGTGGGTTTCAGGAGAATGATTCTGAAACGTACCTGCGGTATGGATTTTGCGCCCGTTGGCATGGATGAATGAATTGTGGCCTAATGTTTTTTCCCTTTTGCGACCAAAAAATAGGAAAATGAAAGCAATAGAACGATGCCCGGAGGTATAAGCTCATTCCATGTAAATTCAACAACCGTCGACAATCGCAAAACACTAAACACAATCAATGTGACTAAAATGGTTTCCCAAAGCAGAAATTTCAGGTCTGAAATGGTGTGAATATTAAGCCAACTGGGGAATTGATCGTCTCGCAATTCGGGCTTTATAAACAGGCGGTAAATGCCCATTCCGAAAATAACAAAGAGCAGGCTTAGCATGAAGGAGTCGAGTGCTTCGGCAATATTGCGCCCGGGATAGGACCATTCGTGCGAAGTGATGCTTTTGTAAAGGCCGACGTAACCTTCTACCGTTTTGTATACACCCACTGCGAGAAAGAATACTGCGTTGATGAAGCACACCACGCACATGATGGTGAACATGAGGTGATGCCTGAATAGCGTTTGCATGGGAGAACGCTCCTCTTTTTTTGGATCTTCCATGATAACAAGATACTAAAAACCATAACGCTCTTTGTACTCATCTTTCACCAGGATCCATTTATCATCTTTTTTATTCAAAAAATCACTCCACTCGGTCATGTACTTTCCTATATCCATTACATAACGCTGTTCTTCAAACGGAGCTGGAAAGGGGAATTGATCAAGCTGAAGAAAATTGAACTCCGACCAAACCTGCTCGAGTTTTTCGGGTTTGACACTCTTAAAATTAAGCACCAGAAAATTTGCGATCATTTCAAATACGAGGCGGCTATAATCCTGTGGAGCCATTTTTTCATCGATGTCATCGCCATACGCCGAGAGGTGGGCTATTTTCTGTGTCTTGTCGAAGACAGTGAAACCTCTTTGAGCCAGGTAGATTCGGTGTGAAGAATTATAGAGTCCTTTTTGTGTCGCCCTCAATTTTGCAGGCACCCCTTTGTTAAAAGAAAACACTAAAGTGTAGTTGAATTTGGGAGACTGCATAATATCCTGGGGTTCCAGGATACGGGTATTCACAAACTCAAATATGGATTCACTGATCTTGAAAGAGACCCTTGGCCTGATCAGTAAATTTTCCTGGGGTACAATTCTCTGGATTAGGTGAGGCATAGGATTTTATCTGCGTCAAAATTAATACGCGCAGACAAAATCTTTAAATCTCTTCAATTGAATTCGTAAACAACATATCCCCAAGGTTCAATCTCCCATGGCTTTGAGCCGAGCGCCTCTTTTGTTCCGGCAAAGACATTATAAGGATTTCCAGAAAGCGATTTCTCTTTGACGGTAATGGTTTGAGGCTTTGATGAAAAATTTAGAATGACCAATATTTTGTGACCTGCTTTTTCGCGCGAGTAGGCGTAGACTGCAGTTTCGTCGCCTACGGTTATCTTCCTGAACGATGCGTCAGCTGAAAGTGCCGGGTTTCTCTTCCTCAGGGCCAGCAATTTCTTGTAAAAGTCCGCCCGGCCAAGTTTATCGAAAGTCATGGGATCTTTTTCGAAAAACTGGATCGGTCGCAAAATGGGTTCTTCCTGTCCGCTGTAAATAAGGGGCACGCTGCGTGCCATGGTTTGCGTGAACACTGCGAAAGGCGCGTGAGAAGCGCCGGGAAAGGTCCCGAAATCGGCTTTATTCCAGCTGTTCTCGTCATGATTGCTGGTGAAATACATTTGAATGGTATTCCGCGGATAAAGCGTATCGTTTTGCCACAAGATGGTATCGAGCGACGCAGGCGGGCGCCGGCCGGCAGCAACATCCACCATGATGTGGAACATCCGCCAGGGATAAACGGCGTCGAATCCATTGCGCGGCAAGTATCCGTTATCACCTTCAGCTAACATAAAAACGTCTTTGCTTTTCTTCAATTCTGAAATACACCTCTTCCAAAAAGTGCCGGGAACATTCCAGGCAACATCACATCGGAATCCGTCGATGCTGGTCGTGATGAGCCAATACTTCATCGCAGCGATCATGCTGTCCTGCATCACGGGGTTCTTGTAATCCAACTGCCGGGTATCGCTCCAGTCAACAGCTATTGCCGCTTCGCCTTTTTCATTTTTCACGAAAAAATCAGTATGCTGTGTAAGCCAGCGGTTATCTCCGCCCGTATGATTGGGCACCCAGTCGATAACGACCTTCATGCCCTTCGCGTGAATTTGACTCACCAACTTTTTCCAGTCGGCCAACGTTCCAAACTCAGGATTGATGGCCGTGTAGTCTGACACAGCATAGTAACTTCCCAGCGTACCCTTGCGATCCTTTTTGCTGATGGGATTGATGGGCATAAACCAAAGTGTTTGGACGCCCATCGCTTTCAGCCTGTCCAGGTGCTTCGCAAACGCATTGAATGTACCTTCCGGTGTATATTGACGAATGTTAACCTCGTAAATATTTCCCTGCATGATCCAGGCAGGATGGCCATCGATCTGTTTGACGATCGTTGCCGTCTTGGTTGATTGAGCAAACGTGCAGGTAACGAACGTAGAAAATGTTAATAATAAGAAGAGCGATTTTTGCATAAATGAGTTTTCTAAACTTATTGGGGATGTGCCAATTGAAAAATGGTAAAACAGTGATGAGCTTCATGAAGCAGGAAAAATTCAATCCATTGGGTCAGGGTGAGCTTCCCGAATTTTTGGTGAATGCCAATTCTGTCTAATTGCGATGAAGTGAGTTGGGTAATATAGGTGAACAGAAATTGCCTGTCTTTTTCGAGCCGGGAAAGCAGTTGTTCGGTTGACCATTTGCACCATTCTACGAAATCCGGATCGTCCTCTGCTCTATACCTTGCAAATATCGGTTCCTTTGTATCGAGGATCTGGCGAACCCGTTCACCGAATAAGACCTGGTATTTGGCCAGGTGCGCGATGTTTTCATGTATGCTCCATTTATCGGGAACGATTCTGTCCTGAATCTTTTGGGGATCCAGGTCTTCAATTAATTCTGAAATCGTTTCCTGCTGTGTCTTTAGCCGGTCGTGCAAGGAATCAGAAATTTCCATTGGCTATATTATTTTTTTCGGGAACGCCTGCTGTTAAAGCAGTACTTAATACTAAGTACTTAGTACTAAGAAAAGTTACCGAAAAATCTAATGTAAATCAATTAAGCATTATGACTCAGTTCGGTGAAGAGCGCGATCCAAAAGGCTGTGATGAAAAGAATGGCCAGACTTGCAAGGCCAAGCACAATAGAGCGTCCCCAGCCAAAAATGGGGCCGCCTTCATAGCGATGTGACTCAATATAAGGTAGCTGGTAGTGCCTGATGAGAGCGTACGCCACGAACGTATAACCAATTGGAATCATTCGGTAAAGGCTGGCCGTATAGTCGGGAACAAGCATATTCAGGGAGATGATCCCAATCGTCGCGACAATTCCCGTGACAAGTGAAATGGTTGCTTTTCTGTTGTCGCCAAACACCCTGAAATTTCTCCATGTCATATAACCGGTGACCAGTGGGCCGCCAATAAAGGTGGCGACGTAGATCATCCATGGCATATATATTTTCTTTGTGGGTGCGGGCGGGGCTAAAACCTGTTCCTGTTCCATTTTTGCAGTTTAGGGGTTCAATGAATATAGAAATTACCCCTTGTTCTTCATAACAAATTGGGGACGAATACAGACAAATTCCGGCCGACCATTAATTATGATATCCATATGAGTTCAGTACAATTGTTTTACAAATTATGAAATGATGTATTGGCTTATTAATTTTAGAGTAACCCAGGTTTAATCACTAATTAAAACTGCATTATGGAAAGAACAGCTTGTCTGCTGTCATCCATTCTTTTCCTGTTCTGTTGTTTTCCGGTATGGGCACAACAGGATCCATTCATCAGGGATTTCATGGAAAGATTGGACAACTCCCAAAAATACCTGCTGGAGATGGCGAAGTCCATGCCTGAGGACAAGTATAGTTTTCGGGCAAGTGTAGACGAAATGACTTTTGCCGAACAGCTGGTGCATATTGCCGGCGGCGTGGACTGGCACGGGCAGACCCTAATCATGGGAAGAAAAGAAAGGGCAGAAAATGACAGCACTTTTAATGCTGCGCGTAAAAGCAAACAGCAGATTATCGATCTGCTCACAAAGACATTTAAGGAAACTTCAACGGCATTGAGAAAATTCAGCGGTGCCCGTTTGGACGAGAGGGTCAACTACTTCAGTAAGAACCGATCGAAACGGCAAATCTTTATGCTACTCTCTGATCATATTACGCATCACCGCGCACAGTTGATCGTTTATATGCGATTGAATGGCGTCCCGCCGCCTGAGTATATCAATTATCAATAAGCGGCTTTATTCCTTCTTACGCCACCTTCAATCCAGCTTCCTGCCTGATTTTCTTCATCCTGGCAATGGGCAATTCCTGTTCTGCAAAATCATACAAAGCCTTAACTGCTGCGGGCGGTGCGTGCTTTTCGATTTCATTTAGCCACTCTCTTATTTCTGTTCCGTTCATTCCTTTAATCATCAATCGGGCTACAATTGCAATTTCAGCTGCCGGCACGTCCGCCACAATCTTCGCGCTGATGGCTCGAAGCTGATCATCTTTGTAATGTCTCCAAAGCGCCTTGTTGATGAGATCTTCCTCCCGCGCCATATGCTCCAGGTTAAACACCATGAAGTCCATAAAAGCGATAGAAATGTCCTGTCCAAACTGGTATTTAACATAGGGGCTCTGGCTGTGGCGATAAGCCGTAAACAATCCCCTCACGCGCTTTCCAAGCGCCTCGTCTTTCACGTGCTCGTTTTCAAAACTTGCGGCCAGCCAGTATTCTTTCTTTTCGAGCGCAGAATTCACGTATTTATCTTCGTGATGCGCGTGCGATTCAAATAGATCGAGAACCTGCAGTGTTGATGCTTCGGCCTGCTTTACTTCCTCCTCATCCAGGAAATCCGTTTGTTGAAGTAATGTTGCATTTTGATACAGTGCCACTCTTAATGCCTTGTGAATGTTGTTAAACATATTGAAGCGTTCCATAACCATGATTTTATGGATCAAATTTATTTCTGAAAAATCCCGGGTCAATCCGGGGTTGAATGAATTGTTTTAAACGAAGTATGAACTGTGCAATTATTAATTTTGAGACTTGTAATTTTTGAATTCTGACTTTTTAATTATTTTATGACCATACGACCACTGCCATTAGAGGCATTCATTGCTGAATATGAAAACCAGGCGAAAGCCCTTTACGATGTGCTTATTTCAGGGGACGAGGAGGCCGTCGCTTTTGTAAGGCAACACCATCCCGTGTTGCGACAATTGCAGGAAACGGCATTCATGAGCGCGGCCATTACACTCGATCACGCCAAAGTAGCCCTCGCCAGGGGATATCATTTTGAAGACTGGGAAAGCCTGGAGGAATGGGTGAAGGAGGTTACCGACAAAAACACCGACATCTGCAAATTTGAACATGCGGTTGATGACCTGGTTTTCGGGAATATCGATAGCCTTCGAACCAGGCTGGAAAAATATCCCCACCTGGTTCAGCTGAGGTCCACCCGCGTTCATCATTCCATGCTGATTCACTATGTGGGCGCAAATGGTGTGGAGGACTACCGGCAACGATCACCCGAGAATATTGTCGCGATCTTGAAGCTATTGTTGGATTCGGGATCCGAACTGGACCCCCTGGCCGACATGTACGGCGGGTCAACGCCTTTTGGGTTGGCAGCTACCAGCATTTGGCCGGCCAGGGCCAACGTACTTATTCCCCTGTTAAAGGCCTTTTTGGACGCGGGCGTGAAGATTGATAAGTCCGGTGCTGCGGGCAATCAGCAGGGTGTAATCATTGGCTGCCTCCACAATGGAAGACCGCAAGCCGCCAGTTTCCTGGCGCAACAAGGCGCGAAGCTTGACCTGGAGGGCGCAGCCGGCGTCGGCAACCTGGAAATGGTGAAGTCATTTTTCGATGCCGATGGCCAACTCACGTCGGGGGCTACACGAAAACAGATGGAATATGGGTATGTCTGGGCCTGCGAATACGGGCACAGGGATGTGGTTGAATTTTTGTTGGATAAGGGCATTTCTACCGGTATCCAGGTTGAAAGCCTCAGTGGCTTGCATTGGGCGATCGTTGGGGGTCATCTCAGCGTCGTAAAACTTTTCATCAATAGAGGTGTTGACCTGGAAGACCAGAACCAGTATGGCGGTACGGCCCTGGGATGTGCGCTTTGGGCTATTGTAAATAGCGATCCTACGTACAGCTGGCCGCAAAAGGAAAATGAAGCGATTCCCATCATCGAAGAAATTCTAAAGGCTGGAGGAAAGGTTCAGCCGGGAACAATTTCCTGGCTTCGGGAGCAAACTGTATTGGCCGATGAACAAATAGAAAGCGTTGAAGCACTTCTCCTGAAGTGGTCATAAAAACCATCCAATTCAAACACGAATTCGGTCAATTAATCCGCAGAAATCTTCAGTCCAGTCCATTTGAGCGGTTGAAAGACTTCATTCCAGAGGTCAATAGTTATATTTGAAGGCCGCCCGAACGTTCCTTTTTCACTATGCGGGACGGGCGGGCATTTCAACCTTGATGAGGCCTTTTACCATACTGGCTTTTCTTGTTCTTATTTCCATCTCCGGAACTTCACAGGAGTCCCGCCAGTACTCATTTACACATTTCAGCACGGTCAATGGCCTCGCAGCCAATTTTGTAAACAACGTGGTACAGGACGACCGCGGTTACATCTGGCTTGCTACCATCAACGGCCTGCAACGTTACGATGGCAACAATTTTCTCACCTTCACTCACGACCCCGACAATCCAGGTTCAATTCCTGCAGAAAATGTGTTCTCCACTTACAAGGATCGAAAAGGAAGGCTTTGGATCTCCACCATCGACAATAGTGTGGGAATATTTGACACCGAAAACTTTAAATACCGCGAAATAAAGGTCGACTGGCAAGGCGTGCCGACCTATTTCTTTTTGAAGAGTATGATGGAGTTGAGCGATGGAACGCTTCTGTTGCTGTCGCCTGATTTTGGCGTTTATGCTTGGAATGAGCAGAAGCAGGAATTTGAGTTGAACAATGCCCTCATCCCCGCGCCGCCGCACTGGAGAAAGGTTTCAGTTTCTGAAGACACGTTCACCCATCGCATCTGGATGGCCTGTGATTCCGGGATGGCCGTTTACAATCCTAAAACAAAACAGTTAAGCTACCGGGGTCATAATGTTGAGAATGACCCGCTCATTGCCAGGGTTGAACACGAACGCAATTTTTATTACATCTCCACCGACCGGATGGGGAGGTATTTCTTTCACAACTGGCCCAACGACAGGCCAGGTCCCCGGTGGATGTATTATAATCCGAAAACAAAATCATTCGGTGATTATTACCTCGCGTCGTACATGCCGATCGGTTATTTTGAGATTGGCGGGGTGTATTCCCAGCGAAACGGAAGATTGTGGCTTCATGGGGCTTCCTTCTTTGCACAATTCCTGGAAGGATCAAGCCGGCCATTCCTGCAAGTATTGAACGAGTACAAGGATGAGCAGAGTATCAAATTCGATCGGTTACTTTCCATCTTCGAAGACAACCAAAGCAATCTTTGGCTTTGTACGGAAAATGGCGTCTTTGTATTCAATCCCGATGCGCAATTTTTTAGTTCCTTCAGTCTGCTTCATCCCTCCGAAAAGAGAAGCCTTGATCTTTCGGCTATATCGGCGCTCGAAACCAAGAATGGACAACTGTGGGTAAGCGCCTGGGGAAATGGGTTGTACTATTTCGATGAAAATTTGAACGCAATACCCGTTCCCAGGTACCTGGAAAAATACCAGGCCGGATATTCTATCTGGAGTATGATCCAGGACGGGTTAAACGACGATATCTGGATGGGGGTACAGGGCGGGTCCATATTGCGCGTAAATCCAACGAATGAAACTTCGGAAATGGTTTCGCCTCCTCTCATTGAAGGGAGAACGGTGAGGCAGCTGGTTGAAGACCATGAGGGAAATATCTGGATCGGCACCCAGAACGGAACACTTTTGAAATGGGATCGAAAAGCGGCCAGGAATGATATCAGCAAGGGCTACACGAAAATTTTTAAGACGGGCATGATCATGAAGCTGCTTATTGACAAGAAAGGCTTTCTTTGGGTGGCCGGGATGGCGTTCGGCGTTTACAAAATTGATCCCGCAACGGGCAAGGTGCTGGAACGTTTTCATCACCTGGCAACAGACGGAAAGGTATTGTGGAATGATTCCCCACACGATCTGTTCATCTACAACGACTCCATGATGATGGTTTGCGGCGATGCCTTAAACATCATCAACATGAATACGAACCAGGTCAGGCACATATCCACCAAAGAAGGGCTGCCTTCCAACACAACCCGGTGCGTTCAACGCGATTCGAAGGGGAATTTTTGGATCGGTATGCTGAACGGCATCGTACGCATGAACCTTGAAAAACAAATTTTTAATTATTACGATCGCCGGGACGGCATCGTCTATGATAATTTTATATCTGCAAATGCCTTTACCATGCGAGATGGGAGACTCGTCTTCACCACGGAACATAATTTCCTGGCATTCGACCCAGCCAAAGTGGTTCGAACCATCACCCCTAATGATGTTCAGATCACGGATTTCAAGCTCGGTAACAAGGGACTGAGTGTTGACTCACTAAGGCGTTTAAGTGAAATCAAACTTCGCTACGATAACACATCCATCCTCATTGAATTTAATGACCTTAATTTTATCAGGCAGAATAAGATTCGTTATTTCTACAAACTGGAAGGCATTGACAAAGATTGGATCATAGCTGAAGACAATCACCAGGCCATCTATACATGGCTTCCCCCGGGCGATTATGTATTTAAAGTGAACTGCCAGAATGGAGAAGGGATCTGGAGCAAGGACATCACCACGTTAAAGATTCACGTGGCGCACCCATTTTGGAAAACCTGGTGGTTTTACGGAATCCTGGTGTTGGTAGCAGCAGGAATTCTATACGGTATTGACAGGGAACGAATCCAAAGAATGCGCTCGATGCAACAAATGCGAAGCCAGATTGCCGGAAACCTGCACCAGGAAATTAATACCACGCTAAGCAGCATCAGTCTGCTGAGCGAGATGGCGAAGCTGAAGGCCGACAAGGATCTTACCCGTTCAAAAGAATACATTGATAAGATCGGTGAGAAAAGCCAGAATATGATCATTGCCATGGATGATATTCTCTGGAGCATTCAACCTGAGAACGACAACATGGAAAAGACCATCCTGCGCATTGAAGAATTCGTAGATGCTCTTAGAAACAGGTATGGCCCGGTGATTGAATTGCAGGTTGATAAACGCGCACGCAATCTTCAGCTGGATATGAAGACGAGACATGAATTCTTCCTGATCTTTAAAGAGGCGTTAAAGACTTTCGTACAAATGGCCGGGGCGAAAGAGGTATTGATCTACCTTGACTTCTCGGTAAATAAACTTGCGCTAAAAATTCAATCACCGTTCACCTTCCTGGACAGCGAAGATGTGGAGATTGAAAAGAGTGTGGCCGGAATGGAGCAAAGAGCGTCGCTGATCGGTGCCTTATTGGATGTTCAAGCCGATGCCCGTGCTTCGAACATCATTCTCTTATTACCGGTGGTCTGATTATTTACCCATCCATTTCTTGAACTCGGTCACTTTTTCACGACTAACCAGCGCTTCCTTATCAACGGCTGGCTTCAAATGTAGAATCAGCCTGTTGCCAAAATAATCACTGATCTGCTCAACGCTGTCAACGGCAATATAGAAGGAGCGGCTGATGCGGAAATAACGATCGGGATCCAGCATATCTTCCATCTCGTCCATCGTGTAGTCCACGATGAACTTCCGGTTGTCATAAGTTTTGAAAAAATTCAATCGGCCATCGCTGAAAAAATAAGCGATCTCGTCTGTCTCAACTGAAACAAGCTTTTGTCCGTGTTTTACCAGGAATCTCTTGCGAAATTCTTTTAACTGTAATTTTTTCTGGAGCGCTTTCACAAGATTGTCCATGTTCATGTTCGGACTGCTCTCTTTGTTACCAAACCTTGATTTGAATTCCTGGTATTTGTTCAATGCAGCCTGCAGGTCCTCCTTTTGAATGGGCTTCAGCAAATAGTCGATGCTGTTCACTTTAAATGCTTTGAGTGCGTATTCGTCGTAAGAAGTGGTAAACACCACGGGACTCTTCACTTCAGTACGATTGAAGATTTCAAAGCTTTGCCCATCGCTCAATTCAATATCCATCAGGATCAGGTCGGGTGCCTCGTTTGATTCAAGCCAGTTGAGGCTGGACTGGATGCTATCTGCAACGCCTACCACTTCAGATTCTGTTTCCAAAGAAGACAAGGTTTTTCTCAATTTCTTAACCGCCAGGTCTTCGTCTTCGATAATTAAGATTTTCATAACTCGAACTTTATTCTATTAAATTAATTCATTCATACGATTCAATATTGCCGTGATTGCGAATCACAGAAACAGATGAATTCATGGCATGGTTCCAGATTAAAGGCAGCACCACGGTAAAATTTCGGTTTTCTTCCATGACCTGGAAGCCGCTTTCCTTCAGCAATTCATACTTCATCCTTATGTTTTGCAGGCCCACTTTGTTCGATAGCACGTTTTGGGTTTTCCGCTGGAGGTTATTATTCACGGCCAGTTTGTTGCCTGCCATCGTAAAGATTTCAATGAAGAGGGGTTGTTCTTTGCTAAGTGTATTATGCTTCACAGCGTTTTCCACCAACAATTGCAGGCTTAAAGACGGCAACAGGTAATGATCATAACGTTTGTCGGTTTCGATTTGAAATTGAATGGCATTACCGTGCCTGGTTTTCAGGAGTTCGAAGTAGCTCCTGATGAATTGCAGTTCATTTTTTAGGGTTGAAAGCCCGTTTTCATTGTTTCTAAGCAGGTACCTGTATACCTTGCTCAATTCGTCCAGGAATTTTTCTGCCTGTTCAGGCTCTTCAGAAATTAGCGAGGAAAGCGTGTTAAAACAGTTGAAAAGAAAATGCGGATTTACCTGGCTTTTCAGGGCCTCAAACTCCTGTTCAATGGCCAGTTGTTGCATTTGTTCCTTGGCCGCCAGGCTTTGCTTCCACTGCTTTATGACATATTCTGCTTCCCAGGTGGATGTGGCAACCAGCGTGAGTGCGAGTGCCAGCAAAACCGACATCTTGAATTTTTCAACGTCGATATTGTAGCCAAGGAAATGAATTGCGTCATATCCATAAAACAAACTCGCGAAGGTGAGTGACGTGAGGGCCACGTGCGTGATGCCGACCATCACCAGCCGTTTCGAAGTTTGTTTCAAGGAAGGAAATTCAACCCGCATCCAGTGCATCGCAAGGATGTGGAGATACCAGCTGGCAATACCCTGCAGGCAAACAATTGGGAAGGAATACAGCCAGATATTTTTTTCATGCCATATCCTTTCGCCAAACAATAAATAATTCAGCGCTGCAGCCAATACCGGCATCAGAACTACGAATGTTATCCATTCCAATTTCGTTGGCTTCATCCACGCTTTCATATCTCACTCATTTCATTTTCAAGTATCAGGGGTATGGTAATCGTCCTGGTCTCCTGGGTTTCTTCAATTTGCACAGAATCCTGTCCCAGCAAACGAAACTTATTTACAATATTGTCGATCCCTTCCTCACGAGTCTCATTTACAGGGCGCAGTTTCGACTGGATATTGTGCCTGAACTGTAACGAAGAAGGCAACTGGCAGGAAATTTCAATGATCAGCGGCTCCTCGCGGCTCATACGGTTTTGGGTAAACGCACTTTCGAAAAGCACCTGAAGGGTCAGCGGGGGAATGGTCGATTTGCGTAGCTTTCGTTCCACATTTACGTTGAGCTGAATTGCAGAACTGTAACGCACTTCCAGCAAATGAAAATAGGATTCAATGAAGGAAAGCTCGGTATCCAGGGTTACCAGTTCATCGTCACTGTTTCGCAGCAGATAGCGATAGACCTTGCTCATTTCGTCCAGGAATTTCTCTGCCCTTGGCCTGTCTTCCGAGATCAGGCTCGACAGTGAATTCAGGCTATTGAACAGGAAGTGCGGGTTTACCTGGCTTTTCAAACCCATGAGGCGGCTTTGCATGTATACTTTTTTCAGTTCCTCAGTTTCAATCAGCGTGGCACGCCATTTTTCAAACCCTGACGTACCTTCATGGAACAGGGTCACAAAAAAATTAACGATGAGGCCAAAAGTGAGCACCCAATAATAACGGGTCTCGTTGGTCGTATAATTCAAAAATTTAAACTGCGCGTAACCATAAAAGAGGATCGTAAGCGTAAGCGCCGTGATTAAGGTGATGAAAAACAGGGTGACGCCCAATCGCTTGATCATAGATCGGTCGTCAGGAAAGCGGTCCCTCACGGTAACGGCCACCCAGGTAAGAGAAATCCAGCAGGCTGAAATAATGATAAACGTGACGATGCCTGAAAAGACAAAAACCCTCCATTCAGAAAAATAACGACCGCCGAAAAGCAGGAAATTGAACAGCAGGACAATGGCCGGCATGGCTGTTGCGAAGATCCATTTGTCATTCCTTGTGTATTGGGGGAGGTCCACGTTAAATATCTTGTTGTACGCTTGCAAATTACCCCCTTTGAGGGTAGTATTTGTATCGCTTCGGCCTTAACTGAGCATTGGATGGGATGAACTGGGAAAAACGAAGGGTGAACTGGATTGTGGAAAATGGGACAGGGCTGGGGGTAAGCGGTTGGTTGGGTTGATTGGGTTGATTAGGTGGTCGCTAACCTAATCAACCCAATCAACCTAATTATTGCCTTTCGATACTGACGATCTCTCCTTTTTCAAACATATTTTTCAACTCTGCCCGGGCTACTGCAAACTGATCCTCGCTAAATGATGTGTCTCCTTTCATTTTAATGTCGGAAAGGCCGCTCATCATATTCGACTCGTAATTATTAATTCTCAGCAGAACGGAATCATCACCCACCTCGTCAATTTTAAAGAGCGTGAAATGATTGTTTTTCATTTTGATTTCGAATACATCTCCACGATGCGGATTCAAAATCAACTTGGCGCTCTGCTTATGCTTCATGTTTTCATTCACGAAGCTTACGCTTACGATAACCGCAATGATGGCCAGTCCTGAGAATGTCCATATGGGTGTGCGGGCGTTTGATCGCGCTTCCTCATAAACAGGATGCCATTCAATTGGCATGTTTTTCTGCTTTAGTGTGCTGTCGCAAAGTGCGCATTGGCTGGCTACATATTTCCCAAGTGGGAAAACAGGGATCCAGAATACATGGGCATATTTCTGAAAGACCATAAGGTGAACACTGTTGGGCGTGCCACACTGTGGGCATCTTTCAGGCAGCATTTCACGGGAGATTTCTTTAGAACGGTAACCGTAAATGATCATGTGGAAATTTTTTATAGGGTTTGAATTCGGATTATTGGGTTAGCCGAACTATTATAAACGAAAATCCGGGCTTTCTATTTCTTTATGGGAGCGAGAATTTCCCACTTTAGCAGGGCAAAAATCTCCACTTCAGGATCAGGCAGTTCTGCAATCTTGTATTCAACAGACGTGTTCATTACTGCGGAAATTTCCGCAGCCGAAAGCTGGTATTTTTCCCTTAACCAGGTGAACATCCTGGCATTTGCCTGTAACAATGCATCATCAAACGACTTTGCCATACCGGGGATCATGATATAGGTGGAATCTTCAATGTGTGGAAAATTGAGGGCTGATGCACCATTTTTCACAAGTGCAGTAGTGAAACTAAAATCCATTGAAGTTTCCAGCCCATCGCCAGATAATTCTGCATCGCCTTGCGCGGCGTGGCCATCTCCCATTAAGAGCAAGGCGCCATCGTGGTTAACAGGTAAATAAACAATCGCCCCTGCAGTTACCCGGCTGAAGTCCATATTACCACCAAAAGGTCCGTTGAAGTAAGTGAGAATTTCCTGGCTCCCGGCTGGCGCTATGCCTACACAACCCAACATAGGCTTTATGGGGACGCGAAAATTCTGCAGGTGCTCGTGGACGTTAGCAGGTGTGGCGGTCATGGAATTGTGATCAAGATTCCATTGCGCGAGTTTGGCCTTCCTGTACATGGTATCTTTCATTTCCTTGTCCATATCCATGCCGCGCGGCACAAATCCTTCAACGGTATAAGCCTTGTCACGGTTCAGTGTCACTTTCAAAATTCTGATGACCAGCAAATCGCCGGGTTGGGCGCCCTCAATGTAGAATGGCCCAGTCAGCGGATTGCCGCGCTCTGCTTTAATTTCACCGTGTTTGTCATTTCCCGCTGCGTCTAAACTTTCTGTGCTAACGGTATCTCCGGGTTGGATCCGAAGCACCGGCGCTATCTTGGAAGAGAATTTGCGGTAATAGTTTGCGGGTGAGAATTGGATATGCCGGGGAGGCTGTCCAAACCCTTTGCAGGGCAATAAAGGCATCATGAAAGCGAATGCTACAGTGAGATGCAAAAATTTCATGAGATTAAGCGTTGGTGGTAATTAATTGTATATTTAAGTCATGAATTTTATCATCAAAGTGTTGGTGACGGCCGTGAATGCTTTTATTCTGGCATATATCCTCCCTCATATTGAGATCGATAATTTCACCACTGCAATCATAGTTGCCTTTGTATTGGCCTTACTCGACGCCATCGTTAAACCCATTCTTATTTTCCTCACGCTACCGGCTACATTAATCACGCTGGGACTCTTCCTTTTTGTGATCAACGCCGTGATCATTCTCATCGACGCGCATTTTGTTCATGGCTTCAAGGTGGATGGATTCTGGTGGGCACTTTTGTTCAGCATTCTCCTTTCATTGATAAATTCGTTTGTTCACAAGAGCATCCTCCGCGACAGCAAGGACAGCGCCAAATCATAGTTGCCTTGTAATTGTTTCTCCTTTTTTGATTTTTTCCGGCGCCAAAATTTTCCCCTTGTATTTCACGCGAAAGTTGGTGCCCGCAATCGATTTGATTGAATAAGACTTCAGCGCCCCATTCTCCCAGCTCATGCTCACTTCGAATCCACCGCGTGCGCGTAATCCACTGATCGAACCATTGGGCCAGGTGGCCGGAAGCGCGGGTAACAATTCAAGGTAGCCGTCCTGGCTCTGCAAGAGCATTTCAGCAATTCCGGCTGTTCCACCGAAATTTCCATCGATCTGGAAGGGAGGATGCGTGTCGAATAGATTTGGAAGTGTTGATTTTGCCAGCAGCGCCTGCACGTTTTCGCCGGCTTTTTCACCATCCTTCAACCTCGCAAAGAAATTGATGATCCAGGCCCGGCTCCATCCCGTATGTCCGCCACCGTTAGCAAGGCGGTGTTCAATTGTTTTTCGGCTGGCCTGGAACAATTCGGGCGTGCTTTCATTGATCTGCGAGCCAGGATGCAGGCCATAAAGTTGTGAAATGTGGCGGTGGCCCGGTTCGGCCTCTTTATAGTCTTCAATCCACTCCTGGATTCCACCATAGCCATTCACACGAATGGGAGGAAGCTGTTTCAGCAGGGCGGCAAGTTCGTTTTTGAATTCAGGATAGAGATGAAGCGAATCGGAAGCCGCCATACAGGTCTTAAACAACTCCTGCACGATCTCAATATCCATTGTGGATGAATAAGTAATTTGGGTAGGCTTTCCGGTTATGGGATGAATGAAAGCGTTTTCGGGCGAATAAGAGGGCGCCGTGGCAAGGTAGCCGCCGGGTCCCTTAACCAAAAATCCCTTCACGAATTCTGCCGATTCTTTCATGATGGGGTATGCGATATTCCGGAGATAATTTTTATCCTGTGTAAACAGGTAATGTTCCCAAAGGTGCAGGCACATCCACGCTCCGCCCAGCGGCAGCGTACCGTATTGAATTGCATCATGCAGACCCGTTTCTCCAAACGCGGTGGTGTTGTGGTGCATGGTCCATCCCTTCGCTCCATACATTTCTTTCGCCGTAATTCTTCCATTCGGCCTGATCTTATCCATGAAATGAATTAATGGTAATACGGTTTCAGACAGATTACAAACCTCCGCCGGCCAGTAATTCATCTGCAGGTTGATATTCGTGTGAAAATCGCTCTCCCATGGACCGTGCATGTCCTTGCACCAGATCCCCTGGAGATTGGCAGGCAAAACACCAGGCGCCTGTGAAGATCCAAGGAGCAGGTAACGGCCATATTGAAAGTAAAGGCTGATCAACCCGGGATCAAATGCGCCATCTTTTACGGCAGTGATTCTTTCATCCGTGGGTATATCTTTCTTCGGATCGCCACCCAGGGAAAATTTCACGCGATCCATCTGTGACCTGTGTTGACGAATGTGATCGGAAAGCAGGGTATTGAATTCTCTTTTCAAACCAGCATTAATGCCGTTGACGCAATTATTTTTGGTGTTGGTGTGGTTGTTGATGGCGAGTTTTTCCGAGTCGTAATTTGTAGTACAGTTGATCACAATCTTTACATCCGTGGCATTTTCGATACGAATGGTTTTCCCTTCAATTCGCCAACTGCCTTTTTCTACCTGGACATTTGCCATACCACAAAAGCGCATATGTTCGCCGCCGGCTCCATTTCGTTCATTGGCGGTATCCCTTACCTGGCCCGTCAACAGAAGTCGGTTATGCTCCACCGTAACTGTCGCATCCTGGGGGCGTTCCAGTTCAAGGGAACAACTCAGTGATCCCGAAATTGCTGAAAGATGTACAAACAATAAATTTGCCGGTACGCTGGAAAATACCTCTTCCCTGATTTTGTTATTGCCTTTGGTAAAGTTGGTGGACGCGACGCCAGACTGAAGATCAAGTTCGCGGCGATATTCAGTAACTGTTCCTTCTTCCAAAAAATTTATTCTCAGGTTCATGAACGCCTGGTAACTCCGCAAAGTGGGTGGTGTTGCCACCATCGTGCGGTTGCCGAGATCAGAAGCTTCTTCATTTTTATTCTGAAATAAAAGTTGCCTTATACTGTCGAGTGCCTGCAGTGAGCGGGGGTTGTTGTCGTTTTTCGGGCTGCCTGCCCAAAGGCTTTCTTCGTTGATCTGGATGGTTTCATGTTGCGGATCTCCATACACCATCGCGCCCAACCTGCCATTTCCAACCGGCAGGGCCTCGTTCCAGTCGGTTGCCGGTTTTTTGAACCAGATCTTGAGCTGCTGTTGATTTTGCGCGAATACCGCGAATGCATTCAATAAAATTGCGACGATGAGAGGAGATTTCTGGGGAAAAGACATGCAATTGGTTTTCTTAAACTGAAGGTAAATATTATGATCGATTGATGCTTCGGCTAATTAACTTTGAGGCTCACCACCCGAGTATGGATTTTCAACGTAAGGACATTTCGAACGAGCAATTGATTGAACTGTATCGCAACCTTTTGTTGCCAAGGATGATCGAAGAGAAAATGTTGGTGCTGCTGAGGCAGGGCAGGATCAGCAAATGGTTCAGTGGGATCGGCCAGGAGGCGATAGCAGTTGGGGCCACATTCGCCCTACAGCCTGATGAATGGATTATGCCACTGCATAGGAACCTGGGGGTATTCACTGCCAGGAAAATGCCGCTGCACAAATTATTCATGCAATGGCAGGGCAGCAAAATTGGATACAGCAAAGGGAGAGAAAGAAGCTTTCATTTTGGCAATTTGCAACATCATATCTGCGGCATGATCTCTCACCTCGGCCCGCAGCTGTCTATTGCTGATGGTGTAGCACTCGCAAATAAGTTGGAACAAGCAGATAAAGTGTCGCTGGCCTTTACTGGTGAAGGCGGAACCAGTGAAGGCGATTTTCACGAAGCGCTGAATACGGCTGCAGTATGGGATTTGCCGGTCATTTTCATCATAGAAAACAATGGTTATGGATTGAGTACGCCCGTAAATGAGCAATATCGTTGCGAAACTTTGGCGCAAAGAGCCAGGGGTTATGGAATGGAAGGTGTGACCATCGACGGCAACAATGTGTTGACAGTTTATGATACCATCCGGGGCGTGCGTGATTATTGCATCAATCAACAGAAGCCCTACCTCGTTGAATGCATGACTTTCAGAATGCGCGGACACGAGGAAGCGAGCGGAACGAAATATGTGCCTCCGGAGTTATTTGAAGAATGGTCATTGAAGGACCCGATCAAAAATTATGAGACCTGGCTATTGGGAGAGGGTGTGATCGATACCGTTATGGTTGAATCCATCCGAACTGAGTTCAAAGAGCATATCGAATCTGAATTGAAGCTTGGATTTGCCGCGCCTGCCGTGGTGCCCAACACCAAAGAAGAGATTCAGGATGTTTATGCGCCAGAGAATACAGGGCGGGACATTGACATCATAGATAATTCCACGCCTGAACTTTTTGCCGATGCGGCCGTTCGCGCTCCGGAAGGGAGATTTATCGATGGAATCAAACAGGGAATCAGGCAATCACTGATCCGGCATTCAAACCTGGTGCTGATGGGCCAGGATATCGCAGAATACGGCGGTGCCTTCAAAATAACGGAAGGCCTGGTGCAGGAATTTGGGCGCGGGCGCATTCGAAATACACCGCTTTGTGAAAGCGCGATTGTGGGAACTGCACTGGGACTGAGTCTACGTGGTTTCAAGAGCATGATGGAAATGCAGTTTGCAGATTTTGTAACAGTTGGCTTCAATCAAATCATTAATAACCTTGCGAAGATTCATTATCGCTGGGGACAATCTGCAGACGTAGTGATCAGGATGCCTACCGGGGCCGGTGTGGGTGCAGGTCCTTTTCACAGCCAGAGCAACGAAGCATGGTTTGCTCACACGCCAGGACTAAAAGTTGTCTATCCCTCCACCCCCATGGATGCGAAAGGATTGCTGATGGCTGCTTTCAATGATCCCAATCCGGTCTTGTATTTCGAACACAAGGCGCTGTACAGAAGCATCAGCGGGCCTGTTCCGAACGAAGATTATGAAATTGAAATTGGAAAGGCGAGAATCGTAAGTGAGGGATCCGATATTTCGATTATTACTTATGGTGCAGCCGTGTACTGGGCCCTCGAAGCTGCGGAAAAAAATCCGCGAATCTCAATCGACATTCTTGATTTAAGAACATTGCTGCCGCTCGACTATTCTGCAATCTATGCATCAGTCTCCAGGACGGGCAAGGTATTGGTATTGCACGAGGATACTCTTATTGGGGGCATTGGTGGCGAGGTCGCCGCCTGGATTTCGGAACATTGTTTTGAAAAGCTTGATGCGCCGGTCATGCGCTGTGCAAGCCTGGATACGCCCGTGCCTTTTTCAATTGAACTGGAACAGAATTTCCTTGCGAAAGCCAGGCTCCAGGAAACGATCGAACGACTCTGCGAATATTAATTCAGCTTCGTTTTCCTTAGATCCGGCGTAATTCCCATGTTGTAATACATGAATGAATACTTGTCGGTCAATTCATCAATAATTTGTTGTGTCGACATTCCCGCACCGTGGCCGGCTTTGGTTTCCACACGAATCAAAACCGGGTTGCTGCCTTTCTGATTGGCTTGCAGCGTCGCCGCAAATTTGAAAGAATGTGCCGGAACTACCCTGTCGTCATGATCCGCTGTGGTGACAAGCGTTGCCGGGTATTCTGCTTCTTTAATGTTGTGCAAGGGAGAATAGCCCTTTAAATATTGAAACATTTCCTTCGAATCCTCAGCAGTCCCATAATCATAAGCCCAACCTGCACCTGCAGTAAATTTGTTGTAGCGCAACATATCCATTACGCCTACCTCAGGAAATGCAACTTTGGAAATGTTCGGCTCTTGCGTGATGCAGGCCCCAATCAACAGCCCACCATTGGAACCGCCTTCTATGGAGAGGTGATCGCGCGAAGTATACCCACTGTCGACGAGGTATTTCGCCGCGGATTTGAAATCGTCAAACACATTTTGCTTTTTGGTTTTGATGCCTGCCTCGTGCCATTTCTCCCCATACTCGCCACCACCGCGCAAGTTTGGAACTGCAAACACGCCTCCGTTTTCCAAGAGGAGAATTCTGGCCGTTGAAAAATAAGGGGTTAGACTTATGCTGAATCCGCCGTATGCGTAGAGCAAGGTTACATTTTTCCCATCCCTTTTCATTCCCTTTTTATAGGTGATGATCATGGGAATCTTCGTGCCGTCTTTTGAGGCATAAAATACCTGTTTTGATTCGTAGTCATCGGGATTGAATTGCGCACCCGATCTCTTGTACACGGTAGCTGCGCCCGATCCAGGATCCAATTTGAATATTGTAGATGGATAGGTGTAAGACGTAAAGACGTAGAAGAGGTCCTTGTCTTTTCTCTTAGCATTGAAACCGTTCGCACTACCGGGTCCGGGCAAATTGATTTCCCTGACCTTATTGCCAGCGTAATCGTATTGCACAACATAGGATGTTGCGTCTTTTAAATACGTACAAAAAATGTAACCGCAGGCTGTACTTGCAGATAACACTTCCGCCTGCTCGCCAATAAGATCCTTCCAGTTTTCACGCTTCGGTTTTGAAATCTCTGTTACCATCACTTTGCCGTTGGGCGCGTCCTGGTCAGACTGAAAATAAAAGCGAGTATCATCTGCGTCGATGAAATTATTGCTGAATTTATCGTTATCGACCAGCGTGATGATCGGTGCGGCAGGTTTTGTGAGGTCCTGGATGAACAATTCGTTGCCATAAGTTGAATTGGCAGCGGTAATGACCAGCCAGTGCTGGTTCTCTGTCACATCTCCATTAATGTACCGGTGAGGTTGATTTGTTCCGCCAAACACAAGCCTGTCGCTTGATTGAGGGGTATTTAGTTTATGATAGTAAAGCTTGTGATATTGGGTTTTGCCTGAAAGTTGGCTTCCTTCCCTGGGTTTATCATAACTGCTGTAGTAGAATCCCTCTTTGCCCCTCCATGAGATGCCTGAGAACTTTACATCATGGAGCGTGTCGCCAACCTGGGCTTTTGTAACAGCGTCCATGACGATAAGTTTCCGCCAGTCTGACCCGCCCTCTGAAATTTGATAGGCCGCGAGCGCGCCGTCTTCTGTAAACTCAATGTCAGACAGTGAAGTAGTGCCCGTGAGTGAAAATGAATTCGGGTCAAGGAATAATTCAATTTCAGAACTGCCCTCGCGCTGGCGGTATAACACCGACTGGTTTTGAAGTCCGCTGTTTTTGTAGAAGTAGATATAATTGCCAACCCTGAAGGGGGAGGTATATTTTTCGTAATTGTAAAGTGATGTGATACGATTTCTTATTTCTTCACGGAAGGGGATTTTTGAGAGATAATTATTTGTGACTTTATTTTCTGCCAATACCCAATCCTTGGTTGCAAGTGAAGTATCGTTTTCCATCCATCGATATGGATCTGCCACTTTCACGCCAAAATAAACATCTCCTGCGGAGGTATCCCGCATGGTAGCAGGATAACTGATGGCAGAACTGGCGGAAACTTTTTTCGCGGCATCCTTGCATCCGGCCAGGATCAGGATGATGATGAGTGATGAAGTGATTTTATACATGATTCAAGATTCAGGATTCAGGATATCTCCGTATACCGTATACCCTCTACCCAATACCGTAACCAACAAGGAGAGAATGATTACTTCAGACTCTTCAAAAACTTCAAGCTCAATGGTACTTGCTGAACTGAAGTCGAAGACTCATCTTCAATAAAATAGTGCTTGACTCCCGCCCTTTTTGCTTCTTTCATAATGACCGCAATGCCAACGTCGCCGGTGCCCAGTACCACATTTGAATCGTCGTCTGCGGTTCCGTTCTGGTTGTTTTCAGTGCCAGGTTTGCGGTCCTTGAGGTGCATAAGAGGGAAACGGTTGGGATATTTTTTCAGAAGTGCTACCGGATCCTGTCCGGGATTTTTTACCCAGAATACATCCATTTCAAAATTGACGTCCTGTGGGCTGACGTTTTTGATGAGATAGTCGAACAACGTTCCTCCTTCGTAAGGCCTGAATTCATAACCATGCATATGATAGCAAAAAGAGAATCCATTTTCTCTCAATAACTTTCCTGCCCTTGAGAAAACTTCAACGGCGCGTTTAGTATCGTCGATCGTGAAATTGCTCCCGTCGTGGGGAATCCAGAAACAAACCACGTATTTAGCACCAAAAGCCTTCGCATTCTCAACCACGGATTGAGGGTCTTTGTCGAGCTTGTCGAAATCCGCGCCCACGCTGATCATCGTGAGACCGTTACTTGCCAGTAATTTCTTATAGTCATCCATAGACATGCCATAGGTTCCCCCGCCTTCGATTTCGCGAAAGCCCATCTCCTTTATCATTTTGAAACTTCCGGGAATGTCTTTTGGAATCTGATTTCTGAAAGTGTACAGCTCAAGGCCGATTTCCTGTGCCATGGAATTTCCAAAAAAGAGGATCGCAGCGGATGTTGCCAGGAGTTTTAATCGGAGTGCCATATAGCTGGTATGAATTGTGGGGATACCCAATTTAAGAATAATTAAAAAGGAAAAAGTAAAAATTAAAAAGTGGGGGCCGGCTAGTCCTTTGCGGATCAGCCACCCCCCAATTTTTCATTTTTCATTTTTACTTTTTCATTTGAAATCCCGGCCCCATCAGTGAATGACCGGGCCTGTTGCCATTGTGCTGGCCCTCTTCCAGGACAATTTCACCGTTCACAATCACATAGCTGAACCCTACTGAATATTGATGTGGCTGTTCAAAACTAGCTTTGTCTATGATCTGGGTGTCATCAAAAATCACGATATCTGCAGCCAGGCCTTCCTTCAGCAGTCCGCGATCTTTCAACTGGAATTTTTGCGAAGCCAGGGATGTCATGCGCCGAATGGCTTCTTCCAGCGGAATCACCTTCTCTTCCCTCACGTATTTTCCAAGAATGCGCGCATTGGTTCCATAAGCGCGGGGATGGGGCATCGATTTGCCAGGAATGGGAACACCCGCGTCTGCGCCTACCATGCAGAACGGATACTTCATGATGTATTTCACATCTTCTTCATTCATGCTGTGATAAACCATTTGCGCACCGCCCTTCTCGATCATATCCATGATGGTTTCAGCCTCTTCCTTTGCCTTTGACCTGCGGCCCATCAGCGAATTGATTTCGGTTATGCTCTTACCGTTATACGTCGTATCGGCGGAGTAGTTGGCTACCACGGCATAACTATAGTTTTTGAACTTGTATTTGTCCAATTGTGCCAACATTTCTTTCTTGATCTGTTCGCGAATGGCGGGAGTGTGCAATCGGTTCATCAGCGAATCTTGTCCACCGGCAAACGCCCAGTCGGGAAGGCGTACGCCAAGATTGGTGCTGCTTGCAGTATAAGGGTATTGATCGATGGTCACATCATATCCTTCCTTGCGCGCAGTTTCGATGAGCCCCAGTGTGATATTCGATTTTCCCCAATTGGCCTTGCCGCCAATTTTAAAGTGTGAGATTTCAACGGGGATGCCAGCGGCCTTTCCAATGTCAATTGCTTCAGTGATCGCTTCAACAGCTTTACTTTCTTCATTCCTGATGTGTGAAGCGTAGATGCCATTAAATTTTCCTGCTGCCTTTGCGAGGCCGGCCACTTCGGCTGTGTTGGCGAAAGTACCGGGTATGTAAATCAAACCCGTGGAAAGGCCAACCGCGCCATCCATCATGCCTTGTTCCACCAGGGCTTCCATTTTTGCCTGTTCATCTGCGCTGGGCGCCCGGTTATCCCGTTTCATAACGGCTTCGCGTACACTATTATGGCCAATCAGTGAAGCCACATTGATGGAAGGCTTAAGACTGTCAACCCGTTGAAAAAATGCATGGAGATCAACTGCGGAACCGCCACAGTTTCCGGTTACAACTGTTGTAACGCCGTCGTAAATATAGTTGTCAGCCGTGGGGTGCTCCATAATCCCGGTTTCAACGTGGGCGTGTACGTCAATAAAGCCTGGTGCAACAATTTGTTTTTTTGCGTCGATGGTTTTGGCCGCCGTATAATTCGTCAATTTGCCAATCGCAATGATCTTTCCATTCAACACGGCGATATCGCCGTAAAACCAGGAATTGCCGGTTCCATCAACGATTCGGCCGTTGCGAATGAGCAAATCGGCCTTTGGCTGGGAAACTGCGAATAGCGGCAAAAAAGAGAGAAGGAGGAATAAACTTTTCATGAGCTAATATAAATGTGATTTCATTACGAATTAACCTTAATTAACCTTATTCCAATCTTCTTTAACCCAGTTTGAAATCCCTGCCGGCTAGTTTTGGCAGGTATGATCAGATTTGCATTTCTTCTCCTATTTTTCCCGGCTTATGTTTTCGGACAAGAGGCTTCAAAACAGGAATTCGTCGTCAAGGGGCAGTTGATCGACAGCGCCGGCAAGCAAAGGCCAGAAAACGCAACAGTCTCACTCCTGCTTTCGAAAGATTCAACACTTCTCAGCTTTTCCAGGGCCGATTCCATGGGCAGGTTTTATTTCTATCATATTAGCCCCGGTGAATATTTGATCTCTGTTTCACACGTGAACTTTTTTCCGCAATGGAAAAAATTCAGCATTCATGACAATGGAGAAGGTCGGGATTTGGGGAATATTCAACTCAAAGACAAGAGCACGATGGACGAAATTATGCTTTACCAGCAGCGTCCGCCGGTTGAGATCAAGAACGACACGATTGAATTCAATGCAGAAAACTTTAAGACCAAGCCTAACGCCGTCGTGGAAGACCTTCTGAAAAGGATGCCTGGCGTAGAGGTCGACAAACAAGGAGTGGTTCGCGTAAATGGCCAACGCATCAACCGCGTGCTGGTGAATGGGAAAGAATTCTTTACCGGAGATCCTCAGCTCGCAACAAAAAACCTTCCGGCAGACGCGATCGACAAGGTGCAGGTGTTCGACAAGGCGAGCGACCAGGCAGCTTTCACGGGCGTTGATGACGGGAATTCGGAAAAGACCATCAACCTGAAGCTGAAAAAGGATAAGGTGAAGGCGCTCTTCGGAAAAGTAAGCGCGGGGGCGGGCACGAGAGACCGCTATGATGCACAATTCAACCTGAACAAATTCAATGGAGATCAGCAACTCTCGGCTATCGGAATGGCCAATAATACAAACCGGCAGGGGTTCTCGCTTTCAGACATTCTAAACTTCACCGGCGAAACCAGTCGGATGTTGAAGGGCGGAGGAGGCAGGATTGCGATCAACACCAATGGTCCGCAGGATTTTGGATTGCCCGTGCAAGGACTGAATAACAACCAGGGGATCACTCAAACCATTGCCGGCGGACTCAATTATAATGACAATTGGCAGAAGAAAGCCGATGTGAATACGAGTTACTTCTATAACAATTTGGATGTAAATACGGATATCAACAGTCACCGGCAAAATCTATTGCCCAACCAGACTTTCAATTATGACCAGCATAATGTTGCCAACAAGAGGACTGAAAGCAACCGGATAAACTTTAGCGTGGATTATTTGATCGATTCGATGAATTCAATCAAAATCAGTCCCAGGTTCACCCAGCAACACAATATCGCCGGGGAAGACATGGATTATAAATCCAGTCTTCCAACCGGTGAATTGATCAACAGGGGGTTTTCAAATTCTTCCAATACTGCCAATGGATACGATTTCGATATGGCAGGACTGTACCGGCACAAATTTGCAAAGAAGAGCCGCACATTATCCGCAAATTTCCGATTCGCCTGGAATGATACCAGGAAAGAAAGCTACCAGGAGTCCATCAATGAATTCTATGATGGTGGTGGAATAAAAGGGAGGGACACGCTCAACCAGAAACAGGACCTTAAAAGCCTGACGCAGAGTTTTGGAGCCGGCGTCAACTATACGGAACCGCTTGGAAAAAGGAGTTTGGTGGAGTTCTCCGGATATTTTAATACCAACGCGGGAAACCTGGACAAGACGACCTATGACCTGAACAACAACACCGGGAAACACGACCAGGTCAATTCTTTACTGAGTAACAATTTCAAATCCCAATACAATTATTCCGGAGGAGGTATTCATTTCAGAAGCAAACAAAAATACTTCGGATATACTTTTGGTGCAACATTACAATCTGCTAGCCTGTTGAGTCACCTACAGGATAGCATCACGTTGAAACAGCATTTTACCAATATCCTGCCGCGCATCCTGTTGACTTATGATATTTCAAAATTGAAGAACCTGCGGTTTGAGTACAACACATCAAACAGGCAACCCACCACAAATCAATTGCAACCGGTGCCCGATGTTAGTGATCCGCTAAACATCAGGATAGGAAATCCCTTATTGGGTCAGGAATATGATCACGCCGTTTCGCTAAATTATTTTTCTGGGAACCCGTTGCAGCAGAAGAATTTCTTTGCTTTTACGGAATTCAATCTTTCGCAGAACGCTATTGTAAGTGCCGACCATATCGATAGCCTGGGGATACGGGTAACGCGTCCTGTGAACGTGAACGGCGTTTTTACCTCGTTCAGTAATGCGGATTGGGAGATGCGCATCAAAAAATTGAAAACGAGGATTTCAATGGGTGGCAGCCTTCTCATTTATCGGAATGTGAATTATGTCAATGAGGAACGAAATAATATTGGCAACCTGAGTGTGACGCCCAGGTTCAGTGCCACTTATGATTACAAAGAAAAATTCAACCTGCGTGGTGAAGCGAGGCTCGGTTTCAACAGGGTGCGCTATTCTTTGCAGGAATCTTTGAATGACAACTATTGGAGACAGGTGTATGAAATTGAAATGAATTGGGAATTGGTGAAGGGAATTCATCTTCAGTCGGAATTATCCTATACAAAGTACACCGGGAGGAGCCAGGGATACAACGAAGATCCGTTGTTGTGGAATGCAGCGTTAAGTGCGCAGGTTTTGAAAAGCAGGAAGGGTGAGATAAAATTATCGGCATTCGATCTGTTGAACCAGAATATTGGCGTAAGCAGAAATGCAAACCTGAATTTCATTGAAGACCTTCAATACAAAGTATTGCAGCGTTACTTCCTAATATGTTTCACCTATAGCTTGCAAAAAGGGGGCAATAATGGTCCACGCGCATACATTAGAATGTACTAAAACGTTTAAGTACAGGCATTTCGTGCTCGGCTAACCGAAACCGTTCGATTGTAAAAAAGATTAAATAAATGTTAAGGCTTGCAGGTACAAAATAATTTGACTAGATTTGAGTTATAATATTGAACCATTATTTCGACTCCATCAACAAAACGGTTCAATCATAGGACTCCCTCGCTAAAGTAATTCCCCGAACGATTAATCACTTTGCCAATACGGCTTATTGTCATTTTCGATTGCTGCCAGGAATTTTTTTATTCATTAAAACCTAGCAATCATGAAAAAGCACATCTTGAATTTTACCAATTTGCGCCGCGGAACGGGCAAATGGATGCTGGCCGCATTGATATCGGCTACAGCACTTGCAACACAAGCCCAGACTGGCTCTTCATCAGAAGGCATCGCCAGGAATGCGTCTATTAAATACGTGGGCAACGAGAACGATCAGCAATCGTTTGTTGTAAGTTACCCCAATGAAGAGGGGAATCGATTTAACCTGACGATTTCAGATCCGTCTGGTAACAAATTGTACCAGGCTACTTATACTGATAAGAATTTCAATAAAGTTTTTACAGTGCCGGGACTTGAAGAAGGAAAATTGATTTTCATTTTCAGGGACAGCAAAACGAATTCAGTGCAAACCTACGAAGTCAACACCACCGTTAAAAGGTACAACGAGGTAAAGGTTAGACGAATCAGCTAACCCAAATAGCATCCCGACATACAACGTCGGGATGCTATTTATTTTTGGCATTAATTGTCGTTGGTAACGATCCGGATACCTCCGGGCTGGTCGCCAAATGCATCCTTCATGATTTTGGCATATTCGGCTTCGGTGACTTTCTTTCCCTTTGCAGGCGCTTTCAATTCATTCTTACTGGAAAGTGGTTGAAACTCCTTTGCGATGGTGGTAAATTCACCCTTGTTGATATCCAATTGAAGGATCATTCCAGGCAGATCATGCACACCCGACGGGCCGCTGGGGATAGGCATATCTTCCGCATACCAGGCTTCCATATCATTGCCACGCGAAGATTTGGCCAGCGCTTTTTTGCACGAATGACCCAATATGGTCTTCGTTTCTCCATCAATCAGTTTCCAACTCAGTCGACCGCTGTCGGCAGGCTGTTCAATCAGGTAATCGCTTCCCATCAATTCGCGCTGCTCGGTGATTTTTTTCGTGGCGAAATCATAAAAGTAAATATTGTCACCGGGCCCTCTCAGTTTGATGGTAACAATTCCCCCACCGTCGTTTTGCGTCAGGTCGGGTTCTTCTTCGATCGGCCGGTAAAGGGATTGCGTCGATGAATAAAGCAGTTCATTTTTTGTAATGCGCACTGCAGGAATCATGGCCCGAGCCTGTTGATTGTCTTGCGGGATTCGCCGATGCATGTCTGCCCTGGTTTCGAAAATGATGATGCCTTCTTTTGTTTGAGCCATCAATAAAGAGGCAAGTAAGACTGCAAGGCAGGTAAATAGAAATCTCATGTGCTTGATTTTGATATAAAGCTATTCACTGCCGTCTCGAAGGCAGGTTAACCATCCTTTGATTAATGTTAATTAAGGTTAATGCTCAAGTAGCCGGGAATCGGAATAGTCTAAATTTGTTTCATGAGCAAACTCGGCGCGGCAAGGCTGTTGATGATTCTGACCATCCTGGTGATTATGTTTTTCCAGGGTTATTGGCTGCTGAAGGTTTACAGGGAAGAGAAGGCCAACTTGCAGAAGTCTGCCGACCTCCTTTTCAGGGAATGCATGTATAAGCTACAGGCAGACCGATTCAAGAATGATACGATGATTTACCGGGGGCTGCCCAACGACAATCTTTTTATCATGGACGTGGTGAATGATTTAGAAAAGAAATTGCCACCTGAGGGTAATACTGGAATTAAAGGCCCCAAAACCACCATGACGCTGTCGATCAAAAAGGATTCGACTTTTTTTACGAAAGCCATTCCCCCGGACTCGGTTGGAGAATGGGCTCATGACGAGCGCCGTGCTATTTTTCAATCCGACAGTCCAGGCCACCGGATTATCAGATTTCTTCAAACCAATAGTTCGGTAGGCGACAGTCTTCCAATTAAGAGAATTGATTCTGCTTACCAGGTTTCTTTGACCAAAGCCGGGATGGGAATTTCATTCCAGGTTTTAAAGGACAGTCTCACACGGATTGCAAAAGCGAATCCTGGTGAAATACAAACTACGCCTGTGCCCATCGGTCTGATGCGTAACCCGGTTTACCACGCGGTACTTTATCAGCCCGGCGCTTTCCTGGCCAGGAAGATGCTTTCGCAGGTTCTGTTTTCGGTATTACTGGTTGCCCTAACACTGGTGTCTTTCATTTTTATATTCAGAAACCTCCTGAGACAAAAAAGGCTTACGGAAAGCAAGAATGAATTCATCAGTAATATCACACACGAGCTGAAAACGCCTATCAGTACCGTGGGAGTGGCGATTGAGGCGATGAGAAATTTCAATGTATTGCAGAATCCGCAAAAGACCGGCGAGTATCTCGATATTGCCGACCAGGAATTGAAGCGACTTGGCTTGCTCGTAGACAAAGTGCTGAGGCTTTCCATGTTCGAAAAAAAGGAAGTGGAGTTGAACACCGAATCGGTAAAGTTGGATGAAGTGGTAGAGGAGGTGATGAAATCAATGCGACTTCAATTTGAAAAGCAAAATGCGAACGTGGGATTCACGAAAACGGGGAGCGATTTTTCCTTGAAAGGCGATCACCTTCATTTGGCGAGCGTCGTTTACAATTTATTGGACAATGCCTTGAAATACAGCGGGGATAAAATTGAAATTCAAATCAGTCTTGAAGATCAAATAAAGAGGCTAAGGTTAGAAGTTACTGACAATGGTATTGGAATTCCCCCAGCCTATCACGATAAGGTATTTGAAAAATTTTTCCGCGTTCCGGCAGGAGACAGGCACAACGTGAAAGGTTATGGATTGGGACTTAGTTATGTGTCGCATATCGTTGAGAAGCATGGAGGCAAAATTGGCGTGGAATCTGAGCCGGGAAAATTTACGCGCTTTACCATTGAAATTCCAAAAGAACATGGCCAAGGTTAAGATTCTATATATCGAAGATGAGCCCTTTCTTGGGAAGATAGTGAAGGAAAGCCTTGAGTCCAGGGGATATACCGTTTTGATGGAGACGGATGGCTCAAAGGTTTTGGAACTGTATGAAAATTCCAAACCGGATGTGTGTGTATTGGATGTGATGTTGCCAAACCTGGACGGATTTTCGATTGCAGAAGAAATTCGTCGACGCGATTACCAGACTCCGCTGATCTTCCTTACGGCGAAAACACAAACGCAGGACCTGGTAAGGGGATTTGAGTCCGGTGGGAATGATTACCTGCGAAAGCCGTTCAGTATGGAAGAACTAATTGTGCGCATCGAAAATCTCTTGCGCATGCGGACCCGGCATGGTAATGAAAAGCCGGACGACTACCAGTTGGGTATTTACCGATTTCAGCCGGTAAAACAGGTCCTGCACGATGGTGTTGAAGAAAGAAAATTGAGTTTCCGGGAATCTGAATTATTGAAAATGTTGGTTCGCAACCGCGACCAGATCGTGGACCGAAGGGAAATCCTGAAATTGATCTGGGGAGATGATAATTTCTTCAACTCGCGCAACCTCGACGTATACATTAACAAGATCAGGGGGTACCTGAAAAAAGATTCCCGCCTTGAGATCATCACCATCAAGGGAATTGGCTACAGGTTTATCTCGGCCTGATTATTTGCTATTCTCTTTGTACAAGCGCAGAAAGTTTCCGCCAAGTATTTTTTTGATATCCTTTTTACTGTAGCCTCGTTTTTGCAATTCCTGGGTGATCATGGGAAAACTGGTTACATCGTCCATCCCCTTGGGCGCAGAGTTAATGCCATCGAAGTCGGAACCCAGGCCAACGTGGTTAACCCCAATCAATTTTACAATATAGTCCACATGGTCGATCAACAAGCTTAACGGGGGACGGAGATCCTTCACCTCGTCAGCATATTTTTCAAACAGGTAATCGTCGGCAGAGAATTCGTTGGTGTTGACTTTCAGAAGGGAATCCTTTTCCGCCTTGTGTTTCAGGAGAAATTCTTCATTTCGTTTCCTAAAGTTGCTGTCAACGAATCCCGAAAAAAAGTTCACATGAATGACGCCGCCATTTTCGCCCACGGCCTTGATTTGATCATCCTTAAGGTTTCTGAATATGGGGCAAAGGGTATAGGCGCAACTATGAGAAACGAGTACCGGCTTCGTCGTGGTTTGAATGGCATCCCAGAATGTTTGTTCACCCACGTGGCTTAGATCAACCATCATTCCCAGTTCATTCATTCGTTTTACCACTTCTTCTCCAAAATCTGAAAGGCCCAGCGCTCGTGGCGCTTTGTAGCCAGGAATTTTTGCAAGTGAATCCTTCACTGCTGTTTCAAACAGGGCAGAGGTGGCCCAGCTGGTGGAATTATTCCAGGTGAGCGTCATGTACCTGACTCCACGCTCGTAAAGTCGGGTAAGGTTGGTGAGGTCGTCTTCAATCATGTGCCCGCCTTCCATGCCCATCATCACGCCAAATTTTTTTTCTTTAAGCGTTTTTTTGAGATCATCTGGAGAAAGGATCAGTTTGGTTGTGGAAGGATTTCTTTGAACCACGGCATATACAGAATCGATTTCGCGATTGGCAAGCGCATAGTCTTTTCCCTTCCCACCTTTCCCGTCGCACCAAATTGAAAAGACCTGGATGTCGATCCCGGCCTGTTTCATTCGCTGCAGGTCGGAATGGGTTTTCCCTTTCAGGTCCTGGTCAAAGGAGTATCCTTTCTCCACGCTCTTGCTAAAGAAATCGTTGTGTGTGTCAACAACAACGGCGTCGTCGTGGATTTTTTGATAAGATTGGGCTTTTATTGTCTGAGAAGAAATAATAAGAAGAAGGAGCAGCCAGCGTCTGTTCATATTGTGGATTGTGCGAAGTGAAAAATGCTGATAAATTTAAGGAGGGCACATGGATCGGTCAAATCAAAATGTTGGGATGATCTGAAGGTATTTACTAATTTGCGGTCGCTTGTAACAATGGTTATCTTTGAACGAATAAAAGCCTTCCTGCTTTTGGCAGTGGCTTCCATATGCTTTTTTACTGGTCATGCTCAAAAGCTGGGATTGAATAAAGACGGCTTGTTTTTCTATTTGAATGAAGACAGCAGCCTTTACATCAAACTTAATTTTGTTGCCCAGGTATGGGTACGTTATACGGAAAACAACCCGGGATCAACGATCCAGGGAGTTCCAACCAATAGTGTTTTTGATATTGGCATTCGTCGCACAAGGATGGTGATGAGCGGTAAATTTGCACCCAGAACCTTTTTCTTTCTTCAATTTGGGCAAAACAGCCTCACCTATCTTTCTCCCCGCAAATCGGGAGCTTTTTTCCACGACATCACGATAGAATATCAAATCATGCCAAAGGCATTTCACCTCGGTGGGGGACTCATGGGTTGGGATGGACCTTCGAGATATAGTAACTCAGGGGTGAGCTCCATTCTTGGCGTAGATGTTCCTTCGTTCGAGGAAGCCACCAATGATATTAATGATCAGAATGTAAGGAAGCTGGGCATATTCGCCAAAGGCACTATTGGGAAAGTTGAATATCGATTTTCAGTAGGGAAACCTTTCGTGATTCAGACGGCGAATCCTTTGCCAGACCCTATTTCGAAATTTTCCACCTACTCCACGTCGCCGCCAAAGCCGGCACTTCAATCGTACGTGAGGTACCAGTTTTTTGAAAATGAAAATATGCAGGAGGCGGGGACAGCAGGCACCTATCTGGGAACAAAGAAAGTCCTGAATATCGGCCTTGGCACTAACTTCCAGAAGGATGCCATGTATCATACTGCTGGTAGTGATACTGTCCACACAAATCTTGTATTACTGGCCGCAGATGCTTTTGCCGACCTCCCAATCAATAAATCGAAAGGAGACGCCATTACGCTTTACCTGAGTTACTGCAAATATGATTTCGGCGATGGATATATTAAGATGTCGGGTGCAATGAACCCGGCAAATGGTGTGATTTTGACGGAAGCATCCTTTAATGGTCCCGGTAACGCATATCCGCAACTTGGAAATGGAAGTGTCGTTTATTTTCAGGGTGGCTATCTTCTTCGAAAGAATCTGCTGGGCAAGGCCGGAACGCTTCAACCCTATGTGGATCTTACATATGGCAAATTTGACCGCTTAAATGACCCCGCGAATGTCTGGGATCTTGGTGTGAACTGGCTCATAACAGGGAAAAGGGTAAAGCTCACGTTCGACTACCAGAATCGCCCCATTTATGCTTTAGATCCGCTATCGAAGCCGGATATTATCTCGCGTAAAGGCCAATGGATTTGTCAATTTCAACTTGCCTTATGATTCTGATTTATCCCCCACAAACCAGTGCTCTTTGTTTTTGAAGAGCACGTTGAACGTGGTGAGGGTTCCGTAAATGCGGGTGATATACTGCTGAAGGTTTATTTTTTCCTCGTCGCTCATCTGTTTGTGCGCGTTGATTTGCTGCTCCATCACACGCAACCTGTCCCGAAGCATGACGATCTTATGAAAGAAGGCTTCGATCGGTAATTCCTTTGGCTTTTGGCTGTTGTCTTTCGGCTGCAGAATCATGGTACCTCCAACCCATCGGTCGCCGAGAGGAATAATTTCGTTGCTGTCACTCCAAAGTCGCAGAATTTTCAGCAGCGATTTTTCCATGGCAGAATGGGTTTCAATTTCCTCGGTAACATTTTCCGGAATGATCTCATCCAGTTTCGGATCATTCTTGTCGATTTCTTTGACGCCATGATTGATAAAGGAAATGAGATAGGTGGCGTATTTCACACCCACGATCACGCCTGGTCCATATTGCGTATGCTGCAGGCGAGTGCCGATTCCAAGTGTAAGCTGGTCCATATTTTGACGCGAGTTGAACAGCGAAAATAGTTAACTTTAAGAATTAGGTATTGGGTATTAGGTATAGGGTATTGGGAGTTGTTTTCCTAATTCCCAATACCCGGTACCCAATACCTTTTACCAAAAAATTATAAATATGAATTCCAGACGCCACTTCCTGCAGAAAATGACCGCGGCTTCCGTTTTGCTCCCTTTTGCAGAGCGATTAAATGCTGCCGTTCAGAAAACCAGCGTTCCCGCCTATGATGGTCCCATACTTCGCGTTGCGATTATGGGGTTGGGAAGTTATGGTACCCGTGTTGCAGAAGCTATGCAAACCTGCAAGGCTGCGAAGCTGGTAGGCGTCATCAGCGGCACGCCATCCAAGGTGACGGCCTGGCAGGCGAAGTATGGTATACCGGCAAAGAATTGCTACAACTATGAAAATTTCGACCAGATCAAAAACAATCCGGATATCGATGCAGTGTACGTGATCACGCCGAACGGTCTGCATAAAGACCAGGTAATTCGCGTAGCAAAGGCGGGCAAACACGCCATCAGCGAAAAACCAATGGCCGTCAATGCGGCCGAAGGAAAGGAAATGATTGACGCGTGCAAAAAAGCCGGCGTAAAATTGTTGGTGGGGTATCGCATGCATTTTGAGCCAAAGACGCTCGAAGCCTTGCGGATGAAGAATAGCGGTGAATTGGGCAAGATCCTTTTCTTCCAGGGCCTGAGCGGTTTCGTGATCGGTGATCCAACACAATGGAGGTTAAATAAACAACTTTCAGGCGGCGGCGCCATGATGGATATCGGCATCTACTCCATCAACGGCTCACGGTATATGATAGGCGAAGACCCCGTTTGGGTGACGGCGCAGGAGACAAAAACCAACCCGGAAAAATTCAAGCCTGGTATCGACGAAACCATCCAGTTCCAACTGGGATTCCCGGGCGGCGCAGTAGCTTCCTGCCTGTCTACCTACAGCATGAACAACCTCGACAAATTTTTTGTCAATGGAGAAAAAGGCTGGGTGGAAATGTGGCCCTCTACGGGTTACGGGCCAATCATGGGCAAAACCAACAAGGGTGAGTTGCCAGGTCCTATCGTAACACATCAAACCGTGCAAATGGATGAAATGTCGGCCATCATCCTTCAGGGCAAGAAACCCCTGGTGCCCGTTGACGGGGAGGAAGCGTTGAAAGACCTCATGATCATTGATGCCATTTATGAATCGATCAGGAAAGGGGGAAAGGTTGATTTGAAATTGTGAGAAATGGGTATACGGTATATGGTATACGGAATAAGTTTGGCATTCGTAGACATATACCGTATACCGTATACCATATCGCTATACCCTACTTCTTCACAAATTCATACGCATTAAACTCTACAAAATCAGCAACCTTAACCGTAACTGATTTCACTTTTCCGTTTTCAACATGAAAAGGAAATACGGCTTTGCCCAATTCAGGATCGGTGAAGCTTGCGAAAAACCGGTCGCCACCGATGCTCTCCAATTTTGCGTAGCCACCCGGATGGTGTGAAAAACGCATCCTGAGTTCGTTGTTTTCAAGCACCACCTTCATGTTCCCGTACACGTCATTAAAATAATCACCCACATAGGCAGCGGAACTAACGGTACCGGGTAAGTGAAGTGCGGCCGAATCTTTCAGTTGTTGTTCACGCTTGTCTTGCACATTGCGTTGCACCTTTGTGCCGATGAGATAAACATTGCTGTAGTTGCGGTAGGGATTGCCCAGGTAGGCATCAAGGATCTCCCATTTTAAGGCCTCATAAAATCCATTCTGATCCGTATTGGTGAAGACGATGATGCCGAGATTTTCTTCCGGCACCAATGTAACGCTCGTCACAAAACCATTCACACCGCCGGTGTGCGACACGATTTTTCGGCCGGAATATTCCTGGAGTCCCCATCCCAATCCGTACAGCGCAAAATGACCCTTGTTAAAAATGGCGCCGCCATTGCCAATGATGCTATGGGGCTGGCGCGTTTGCTGGATCGCATATTCGGGCACCACCACCTGGCCATTGTAACGGCCGTTGTTCAACTGCATGATCACCCATTTGCTCATATCATTAACCGAAGAGCCGATACTGCCCGCAGGCGCGAGATTGTCGATCAGGCAAAAGGGAATGGTCGCAATTTTTCCTTCTACAAGTGTGTGCGGATACGCCTTGTTAGAGGCCGCAGGAAAATCCTTGCTCAGTGCGACGGTGCTGGTCATTCCCAGCGGATCAAAAATTCTTTTCTTCAAAAAAACCTCCCAGGCATCACCACTGGCCTTTGGTATAATTTCACCCGCCACTAGAAAAGCAGCATTTGTATATCCCCATTTCGTGCGGAAAGGATATTCGGCTTTGATATGGCCCATTTTTTCAATCACTTCATTCCGGGTCAGGTTACTGGTCCAATAGGTGAAGTCACCCTGGAAAGTTCTAAAGCCAATGCGATGGCAGAGCAGGTCACGGATGATGGCCTGCTCCCCGGCGGCTTTATTGTCAAGTTTGAATGAAGGAATCCACTTGGTCACCTTGTCGTCGAGTGTGAGCTTTTTGTCTACTTCCAACATGGCCAATGCGGTTGCGGTGAATGCTTTGGTATTTGAACCAATCATAAACAAGGTATTCTCATCCACTTTGTCTGTTCCTCCCAATTGCTTCACACCATATCCTTTCATGATGACCACTTTGCCATTCTTTATAATGCACACGGATATACCCGGAATCTGCCAATCGCTCAATCCGCGCGTGGCATAGACGTCCAGACTGTCTTTTACAAATGAAGGGATGGAATCAGCCTGCGCAAATATGAAATGTTGAAAGGAAAGGCAAAGAATGCCCAGAAACAATTTTCTCATGGCGATGATTTGAAGAAGGAAATTACTGAAAGAAGTTAAATCAGGATCCGGAATTTGTTGAACGCTCTACTCTCCCGGATGATATTTTTTCTCAACGTGCTTTTCTACGTCTTCTTTATAAAATAAAACTTCCTTGAAAATGCCCTGGGTATACATTTTAGCCTGGTCGCCGAAATGGGGAGAATTTGGATTTCCACTTTCCCCGCCGGCCAGCAGGGACTTGGCTTTCACCTTCTTCCCAAATTCTACAGCGCAAATGAAACTGTTTCCGCCAATTCCGTAGCGTTTCTTCGCGCCCGGGAAATAATTGGTGCTGTATGCCGGAAGCATTCCCCAAAGTGACGAGGTAAAACCAACGGGCAAACTGGGTTTGCTGTCGTCATAGGTTTGAGTCAATTCACCCGTGAGTCGCTGATAGCGGTTGAGCTCACCCCACGGTAGTTTCCAGGTTCCGAATTTTTGTTTCAATTCCGCAAGCGCCTGTTTCAGTGGGGTGATCAATTCTGCTGATGTTGCATTTGCGGCAAAGTTTTTTGTTGCAGAAACCTGGTCCACTTCTCCCGCATCAATGTACACGCGCCTGATGGCCGGATTCAATTTCTGCGCCCATTCGACCGCCAGGGTGGTAGCTACTGAGTTTTCTGCAGAATAATCATCCCACTGCGCAAGAAGGTCTACCGCTTCCTTCGTTTCTGCGTAATCGGCATCTGTTGAGGGGAGTTGGCTGAATGACTTTGTCAATGCAGGAATGAGAATGGGGAATGCCGTGAGGTACCGGTCGTAACCCGCGGCAATTAGTTTATCAATGGTAAAAGCTTTTTCGCGACTCAAGACCCGCGCAGCATTAAGTCCACGGAAGTTTTCACCATCTGGCGCCATATATCCGGGATAGTCTTTTTTGATCGGACTGTTTTCTCCCGCAGAACTGAAGGGAGAAGAATTGCAATTCTGTGTGTATCCTATGGCAGGGTCGTAAACATGAACGGTTTCATCAAATGCGTGCAGTCCCTTCCACTCCGTTTCCGGAATCGTGCCGTCAACGGGCGCTGACCAATTGTATTTCAAATCCCGCTTCGGCACAAAATTGCCGTGCCAGTAAGCGATATGCCCATGGTCGTCGGCGTACGTGGTACTGTTCGAAGCGTTTGACCTGCGGGTCATGATCTTTTTGAATTCTTCGAAATTCTTTGCCTTGGTTCGTTCCCAGGATTGCTGAAGTCCGTTAAGCGACCTGTTTACCGCTCTGAGGCTGATCCAATTTCCGTCTTTCCTGGCCATGATGGGACCATGGTGTGTAAAATAAGCCGTGATTGTCTTCGGTTGTACGGAACCGTTATGATTCACATAGAGGGTGTATTTTCTTTCTTTGACCGGAAGCTGCTGTTTGTTGTACAAATAATAGAGTTTGCCATTTTTCCGCGAGACTTTTTCAATGTAGGTATCAGCAACATCCACATTGTTGGTGGTGTGCATCCAGCCGCAATGCTCGTTGAACCCCTGGTATACAAAAAACTGGCCCCAGGTCACTGCACCGTAAGCGTGCAAACCTTCCTCACTCTGCACAGATACCTCGGCCCTGAAATAAAAAGTTACGTGGGGATTGATATAGAGCAGGGCGTTGCCGGATGCAGATCGCGAAGGCGCGATTGAAAATCCGTTTGAACCACTCAAATGATCTTTTTCCTGGTATGGTTTGATGGAAATGGGTTCCTGTACGTTTCCATAAAAATTCTTCACGTCTGCTTCCGTGATATCGGCGGAATTGATCGCACTGATGCTGCCGTCTGTCCACAGCAAGGCATACCAGGGTTTGAACCGTGCGAGTAATTGCGGGTGTACATCAGGGTGGGTATAGAGAAAATAATTCACGCCGTCGGAATAGGCGCTGAGCAGTTTCTGAAATGCCGGCGGAGTTTTTTTGAAATCTGCCACGGCTTCCGCTGAATCGATGACCAGGCGGATGAAGAGGTCTTCATACAAGGAAGATTCGCCCTTTATTTCGGCCCATCGCCCCAGTTTGTCGATGTAGTTGGCTTCCACCCGCTTGAAATCATCTTCACATTGCGCATAGAGTAAGCCAAAAACGCAATCGGCGTCTGTCTTTCCATAAATATGGGGCACCCCAAAATTATCTCGGATGATGGTGACACGTTGTGCCTGTGCCCTCCAACGGGAAATTTCTTCCTTCGTAAAATTTTGAGCTTGCGGGAAAAACGGCGCGAAGAAAATGAAAGAAAATATACAAGCGCGCAATCCACAATCCACAATCCACAATCTAAAATCTCTATTCATATCAATCATTAATCGCCTGGTACACCAATACTTTAAACTTGTCGAACACATCCCCATGTGTATTGTCTTCGTGTTGTGTCATGATTTGTCCAACCAACCTCTCTTTGGGATCAACCCAGTAGTTCGTTCCCCAATAACCGCCCCATTCGTAGCTACCCTCGCGCACGGGCAGCCTTGCACTTCCTTTTTCCGTGATGATGCCAAAGCCAAGGCCAAAGGTGTTTTCGCCATAAGGAATATCCCCGATCTGGCTCATCGTCATCATCCGTACCGCATTCCTCGACAAGATCCGGTGACCATTATAGATACCGCCATTGAGCATCATCTGCAGGAATATCGCATAGTCGTAAGCGGTAGAAGATAGTCCTGCGCCTCCTGAGAAATAAGTGCCGGGTGTGTTGGGATAATTCACATTGAATCCATGGTAAGTGGGTTTAACCACGATGATATGCCCGGTGCTGTCTTCAAGGGTGACCGTTGTTAGCCTGTCGTATTTTTTCTTCGGCAAATAGAAATACGTATCCTCCATACCCAGGGGTTCGAATATGCGTTCCCGTAAGAAATCATAAAACGATTTGCCAGATACCACCTCAATCAGGTAACCCAACACATCTGTATTCAATCCGTAGGTAAACTTCGCGCCTGGTTCATGCATCAGCGGCAATTTAGCCAGTTTCTTTATTTCGGTGGCCAGCAGCTTTCCGGGTTCTACGCCGATCCCGGAAGGAATATTCTGTTTTCCATAAATAGCATTCATCTTGTCATCCCCAATCTGCGCGTACCCGATACCGGAGGTATGCGTAAGCAAATCGCGAATGGTGATTTCCCGTTTAGCCGGCTTCGTGGTATAGGTAGTGTCTTTCATGTTGAGACTATCCAACACTTGCGGCTTCTTGAATTCGGGGATGTATTTTGAAATGGGATCATCCAGGAGTAGTCTTCCTTCTTCATACAGGATCATCACGGCTACACTGGTGATCGCTTTGCTTTGTGAAGCGATGCGGTAAATATCACCTTTGTGCAAACTTGATTTCTTGTCGGGGTTATCGTAGCCTGCCGTTTTGTAATAAACGATTTTGCCGTCGCGCACAATCATGGCGGTAACGCTGGGCAGCCATTTTTTATCAACGTAATCTTTGAACAATTGATCAATTCTCGCCAGCCGGTCTGCCGACATACCGGCTGTTTCCGGAGCGGCTTCCTTGAGTACCGACGGTACAACGGGCGCAATGATGGCCTGGGCATGGGCCTGGGACATAAATGCAACAAAAACAACAAAGAGCAGATTGAATTTTCTCATAATGGCAAATTTGGCAGCTTAAAGTATGAAAATGGGCGATGCTGGCAAAAACCGGGTTAGTCTTTTTTAATGTCCGACCTGATCCCGGTCTTTTGTTTGAATTCTTTTGAGGCGTCGATGATGTATTGGTAAAATTCGACATCCGTCGTTCGTGCGGCGAAATCGTATGGAGGACGATACCAGTGCATAAAACTGTCGAGCGCAGGACTTTCCAGTTTCGTGAGCTGCTTCACGATTTTTTTGGAAAAGCGGTAATCAACATATTTTTCCTGTTCTTCAGCTACCAGCCGGCGTTGGAAGGCCTGCATGCTCTTTTTCTTTCTAAACCTGAACATTTCAATGAATGCATCAATGTCCATTCCCACCACTCCCCCGGGTGTGGCCGATGATATACTGCCAATGCCGGGCTTCTCGTAATTGAAGATGGGCGCATATTCCTGGCGGTTACGAAGCGAATCCATCCGGTAATTCTTGCCGAAGACAACCACTTCCTGCATCACTTTGTACTTGTCGTAAATTCTTATTTGCAGGCTGATATTAAACTGGCCGGGGTTGTCGATTTTATTTACGGGAAAGTTTATGGTGGATTTACCACGGTAGAAGAACGATATGGAATCCTTCGCATTTACCAGGACACGGTAATGACCCGTTGAATCCGTATAGGTAATGCTTCCACCGGTACTGTTCACGCGTACTCCCCTTACCGGGATCAACTTCGTAGAGTCGAAAACGTTGCCCTGGATAATCGCTTGTCCCCATCCCTTCGCATACAGGAAAAACATCATGAGCACCGGTGCAACTATTCTTCTGCGTAGAATTGGGTTCAAATGGTAATTTTTCAGTCGCTATATTAAGTGAGAATTGCGAATGCTGTTTCTATGTTCGCCAAATTAACGTCGATTTTGCAGTTGCGCCCATTCTTCTACCACGCGCGGAAAGTGAAGATGCTCGAGCCTTTGAATTTTTTTTGCAAGTGATTCCGGGGTGTCTGCCGTTTCAATTGTGCAATGCTCCTGGAAGATGATGGCGCCATGATCATATACTTCGTCCACATAATGAATGGTGATGCCGCTTTCTTTTTCCTTCGCTGCGATCACGGCCTCGTGTACAAAATGACCATACATACCCTTGCCGCCATATTTGGGCAGTATTGCGGGATGAATATTGATTATTTTGTGGGGATACGCTTTAATCAGTGCGGTTGGAATTTTCCATAAAAATCCCGCCAGCACAATTCCATCGATACGGTGTTTTCTTAATTCCGGCAGGTAAGCATCACCTCGAAAAAACTTTTCCTTCTCTATGATCATCGTGGGTATGCCTTCTTTTTCTGCAAGGGTGAGAACGCCTGCCCCAGGTTTATTACACACGATAATTGCGACATGTATTTCGGGATGATTTCGGAAGTGATCGATGATTTTTTGTGCGTTGCTACCCGTCCCTGAAGCGAAGATGGCGAGGCGAAAATCATGAGGTTCATTCGGCATGGGCTGCAAATTGTAAAAAAATCGTGACAAAGGAGTGGAGAAGGAAATTAAATATAGCTCGAAAATGCCGTTTACAGTTATATGACAATTAGGTTGAAAAAAAATCAACAATCGCTTGAAAGCCACGCTGCAAGCGGTAAAAAAATTTTTTAACAATGTGAATATTATTCCAGCTTCCTGAATTATTTTTGCAGCCTGTAAGGGATATTTTTCCACATCAAACACAATATCTTGTGTATATGATCCAGCATCGACCAACACACCCCAAACTGCTCTTCCTTTTTATATCTCTTTTCGTTTTTTTGATTGTTGTTGATGTGAAGGCCCAGGATGGAAAGGCGCTATTTTCTGCAAATTGTGCTTCCTGCCATTCCATTACCAAAGACCTTACGGGTCCTGCACTTCAGGGGGTAACCGATCGCGGACCCTGGTCTGACAAGAATAAAATACATGAGTGGGTGCATAATCCCACTGCTTTCATGGCGAAAGACCCATATACGGCGGCCTTAAAAGCAAAGTTTGGCGTGCCGATGAACGCCTTTCCTAATTTAAAAAACGAAGAAATCGACGCCATTATTGGCTATGTAACCACTCCGGTTAAAACGACTACAGGAGACAATACTCCGGAAGCACCTCCAAAAGAAGACAATACATTATTATATGGTGTCCTTACCCTGATCCTTGCCGTTGTTGCACTGACGCTTCTCTGGGTGAACAGCAACCTGAAGAAATTGTCGGATGATAAGGAAGGTCATGTATCGGGCGAACCGGTTCCCTTCTTTCGTAATAAGGCCTACATCGCCATGGTGATCATTGTTTTGTTCCTGGTGGGCGGCTACTATACCATCCAGGGTGCGGTTGGACTGGGCCGGATGAAGAATTACGAACCTGAACAACCCATTTACTATTCCCATAAAGTACACGCGGGCATCAACCAGATCAGCTGCCTCTACTGCCACGGCGGCGCGCAGGACAGTAAACATGCGAATATTCCCTCAGTGAATATTTGTATGAACTGCCACATGGCGATTAACGAATACAGCAAAGGGCCAAAACTGGTGAAAGAGGATGGAACAGAGGTAGATGGAACAGCTGAGATCAAGAAAATATATGCTGCATCAGGTTGGGATCCCGAAAAGAAGAGATACACTTCAGCCGGAAAGCCCATCGAATGGATCCGCATTCACAACCTTCCCGATCACGTTTATTTTAACCACTCTCAGCACGTGAAAGCAGGCAAGCAGCAATGCCAGACCTGCCACGGTGAGATCACCAAGATGGATGAAGTGTATCAATTCGCCGAATTGAGCATGGGTTGGTGCATTAACTGTCACAGGGAAACTAAGGTCGATTTTTACGATCCTGAAAAAGGAACGGGAAACAAGTTCTATAGCATTTACGCCAAATTCCATGAGGATATCAAAAATAACAGACTTGACAGTGTGACAGTTGAAAAAATAGGCGGTACAGAATGCCAAAAATGCCATTATTAATGGCCACGTTAGGGACGCTGATTGACTCCAGAAAGAAAGAAGACGTTTACGAATAGATTCAAGATTCAGGAATCAAGATTCATTGAATCCTGAATCAGACTGTATCAGGGACACACACATTCTCAAATTAGTATAAATGGAGAAAAAAAAGTATTGGCAAACGGTAGGTGAACTGAATGATACCGAAGGGCACAAGAAATTATCTGCCGATGAATTCCGGGAAGATCTTCCTTTCGAGGAAGCCGACGGAAAGGGGCTCATGGATTTGAAATCGCCCCGTCGCGATTTTCTAAAATACCTGGGCTTCAGTACCGCAGCTGTTACTTTGGCCGCCAGCTGCGAGATACCGGTTAGAAAAACTATCCCCTACCTCAACAAACCCGAGGATATCATCCCGGGTGTTGCAAATTATTACGCCACTACTTTCATTGATGGTGGAGATGCCATCCCGGCCATCGCCAAAGTTCGTGATGGTCGTCCCATTAAGATCGAAGGAAACGAACTTTCATCCATCACACAAGGCGGTACCACCGCGAGAATGCAGGCTTCCGTGTTGGGTTTGTACGATACTTCGCGCCTTCGTTTTCCGATGGCTGATGGCAAAGAAGTGAGCACTTTCAATGCAATGGATAAGATGGTGGCTTCAGCCATGGGCTCAGCCGGCGGTTCTGTTGTGCTACTGAGTTCAACCATCAATTCACCTTCTACCAAACAAATTATTACCGACTTCCTGGCTAAATATCCCGGAAGCCGCCACATACAGTATGACGAAGTATCTGCCAGCGGCATTCTGCAGGCAAACGAAGCCACTTATGGCAAACGCGTCATTCCTTCTTATCAATTCCAAAACGCGAAAGTAATTGTGAGTCTCGGAGCCGATTTTCTTGGCACCTGGCTCAACACAGTTGAATACGCCAGGCAATATGGGAAAGGTCGGAGTGTGAATCCCGAAAATCCCGAAATGAGCAAGCATATTCATTTTGAATCCATGCTGAGTCTCACGGGTGCAAACGCCGACGACAGGTTTATTCACCGCCCTTCTGAATCGGGTGCTGTAGCGTTGAACCTGCTCGCAAAACTTGGCGGAAGCGTTACCGCGCCGGCGCTTTCAGACGATAAGCTGAAAAAAGGCGTTGACATGGCGGCCGCAATGCTCACTGCCAACAAGGGCCAGGCCCTTGTAGTCAGTGGAAGCAATGACGTGAATGCGCAGATTGTAGTGAATGCGATCAATGAGGCAATCGGCGCTAACGGCAAGACCATCGACTGGTCAAGTCCCCTGCAAATTCGCCAGGGTGTGGACGCCGACCTGGCCCAACTGATCCAGGACATGAAGGACGGAAAGGTAGGCACGCTGATGATCAGCCGTGCTAATCCTGCTTATTCTCATCCGCTCGCAGAACAGTTCAAGGCAGCGTTGAAAAATGTGAAAGTGAGTATCTCCTTTAGCGAAAGGCTTGACGAGACCACTGAGCTTTGCAAATTTGTAATCCCTCAGCACCATTTCCTGGAAAGCTGGGGTGATGCCGAACCCAAACTCGGCTATTACAGTTTACTGCAACCCACAATTGCACCCATCTTCAAGACGCGCTATTTCCAAACCAATCTTTTGAAATGGGGCGGATTGGAATCAGACTACGATTCTTATTTCAAAAAATATTGGCTTAATAAACTGGGCGGCCAGGAAAATTTCGACAAGGCATTGCAGGACGGTGTCATAGAACCTTCTGCAGCTACCGAAGTTGCTGTTGCATTTAATGGTGCTTCACTGGCAGATGCCGCTTCAAAAGTTGCGGCCGCGAAGAAAGGTGGAAAGGCAGAAGTTGTTTTGTATCAGAAAGTTTCCACCGGAGACGGAGCCATGCTCAACAATCCCTGGCTTCTTGAAATGCCCGATCCCATTACCAAAGCAACTTGGGACAACTATGCCGTCATTTCTTACAAGATGGCGGAAGAACTCGGCATCAAGCTCGACGATACATATGAAGTAGAACCAGAGAAACCCGTGATCAAAGTGAAGGTCGGGAACAAGGAATTGACCCTGCCCATCCTTGCAGTTCCGGGAATGCAACCCAATACCATCGCGATTGCGCTCGGTTTCGGCCACAATGATAATTTCGGAAGGGCTTCGAAAGGAGTTGGGCAAAATGCTTATCCATTCGCCAGTTACAATGGCGTCAATGTTGATTATTCGGCTATAGATGCCAGTTATGAAAAGACGGCAACTGTTTTCAGGGTTGCCTACACGCAATCGCACGGACAGTACGAAGGTCGCGACCAGGTAGTGAAGGAATTTACCATGGCCGATTACAAAAAGAGTCCGGAGAAGGTCGCAGAAGAGAGGGAAGAAATGGCAAAGGATTTCGCAAAGAATACGGGTGATTTCCGTGACGAAGCCACGCTTTATCACATGGAAGAGCACCCACAGCCGGGTCCGAAATGGGGGATGAGTATCGACCTGAACAGTTGCATTGGATGCGGCGCCTGCACCATTGCCTGCACGGCAGAAAACAACGTTTCCGTAGTGGGCAAGAAAGAAATCATGCGCGCGCACGAAATGCACTGGCTGAGAATCGACCGTTATTTTGCGACATACAAAAACAAGACAGAAGGGGATGACCTGAATGTGGTGTTCATGCCGATGCTCTGTCAGCACTGCGATAATGCACCATGCGAAAACGTTTGTCCGGTTTACGCCACCAACCACAGTTCGGAAGGTTTGAACCAGATGACTTACAACCGTTGCATCGGCACACGCTACTGCGCCAATAACTGTCCATATAAAGTTCGTCGCTTCAACTGGGCTGATTATACCGGCGCGGACAGCTTCCCCAATAACCAGCAGCCGCTGGTTGACGAAGGAAAAATGGCTGATGTGGTGATGCTGATGAACGACGACCTCACGAGAATGGTATTGAATCCCGATGTGACGGTACGTTCACGTGGTGTAATTGAAAAATGTTCTTTCTGTGTTCAGCGTTTGCAGGAAGCGAAGTTGAATGCGAAGAAAGCGCAGGATCCTTCTTTGATCAGGGATGTAAAGACTGCCTGCTCCCAGGCATGCCCCACCAATGCGATTGTATTTGGAAACGTTCATGACAAAGAAAGCCGCATTTTCAAACTCAGGAACGAAGAACAAAAGAACCGTCTATACTATGCTTTGGATCAGCTGCACGTTCTTCCGAATGTGAACTACCTGGTAAAGATCAGGAATACGGATCGTCCGGTAGGGCTGCAGGAAGTGCATGAGGGATAATTATCAGGGGTATTAGGTATCGGGTATTAGGTATAGGGGAAAAGATAAAATAGAATTGAACGCCAAAAGCGAAAGATATGTCTCTAACTAAGTACGAATCCACGCAAAGAGAGCCACTGGTTGATGGGGAGAAAACCTATCACGATGTGACGGTAGATATTTGCCATACCATAGAAGTGAAGCCCACTCGTTTGTGGTACATCGGCTTTTATATTTCCGTTGCATTTCTTTGCTTTGGTGCTTTTGCAGTTTACAGGGAGGTTACTTACGGTATCGGTCAGTGGAACCTGAACCGCACCGTGGGTTGGGGATGGGATATCACCAACTTCGTTTGGTGGGTGGGTATTGGTCACGCCGGAACCCTGATCTCTGCGATTCTTTTGCTGTTCCGCCAGGGATGGAGAACCGGGGTGAACAGGGCTGCTGAAGCCATGACGATCTTTGCGGTTATGTGCGCCGGCCAGTTTCCGATCTGGCACATGGGTAGGGTTTGGATGGCTTTCTTTGTTATGCCTTATCCCAACACGAGGGGTCCGCTCTGGGTGAACTTCAACTCTCCACTGCTTTGGGACGTATTCGCGATCTCAACTTATTTCACCGTATCACTGCTCTTCTGGTATACAGGTCTATTGCCTGACCTGGCAACGGTTCGTGATCGTGCCAAAACCAAATTACGCAAATTATTATATGGTGTCGCCTCCTTCGGATGGAGCGGAAGTACCAAACACTGGCAAAGGCACGAAAGTCTTGCGTTGGTGTTGGCAGGTTTAAGTACACCGCTGGTACTTTCAGTACACACGATCGTATCGTTCGACTTTGCAACGTCGATTGTTCCCGGATGGCATACCACCATCTTCCCACCTTATTTCGTTGCCGGTGCCATCTTCTCAGGATTTGCGATGGTTCAAACGCTGATGTTGATTACCCGTAAGGTGATGAACCTGCAGGATTATATCACACTTGGGCATATTGAAGCGATGAACAAAGTAATTGTGCTCACCGGGTCCATTGTGGGTTGCGCTTATCTCACTGAATTGTTCATGGCCTGGTATGGCGCGAATCTGTTTGAGCGGGAGGCTTTCTTCAAATACAGGCTGGCCGGACCTTACGGTTGGTCATATTGGTTAATGATGACATGTAACGTGGTATCACCCCAGTTGTTCTGGTTCAGAAAATTGAGGAGAAATATTGCCTTTACATTCATCATGAGTGTGGTGGTAAACGTGGGTATGTGGTTTGAGCGTTTCGTGATCATCGTTACCTCCCTGTACCGCGATTATCTTCCTTCTTCATGGCCGATGTATTATCGTCCCACAATCTGGGAAGTTGGTTTCTATCTCGGAACATTCGGATTGTTCTTTACCTGCTACTTTTTATTCTCGAAATATTTCCCGGTTATCGCAATCGCTGAAATTAAGCATGTATTGAAGACCAGCGGAGAAAGTTTTAAAGACAAGATGGAGCCGCTCGAGAAGGAAGAGGTAGAAAAATTTGCGCACGAAATGGCGCACTAAACATAGTGCTTAGTACTTAGTACTAAGTTGATAAAAACTTAAGAAGATGGCAGTTAAGAAATTTGTAGTGGGTTGTTTCGAAGACGAGAAGATTTTGTTTCCCGCCGTAAAAAAGGTGAGGCAGAACGGCTACAAGATCCATGATGTATATACACCCTTCGCGGTGCATGGACTGGATCATGCCATGGGCTTGCGTGAAACGACCCTGCATACCGCTGGCTTCATTTACGCGCTTACAGGAACAACGACAGCGCTGACTTTTATCAGTTGGATTTTCACGAAAGACTGGCCGCCGAATATCGGGGGTAAACCTCACTTCGCTTTGCCGGCCTGGATTCCGATCACGTTCGAGCTGACCGTATTGTTTTCTGCCGTGGGTATGGTAATTACCTTCTGCTACCTCTGCCAAATGTCGCCCTTCATTAAAAAGCACGTTTTCCATCCGCGCGCAACTGACGACATGTTTGTAATGGTGTTGGAAGTGAGTGACAGGGCGAGTGAAGACGAAGCAGCCAATTTCCTGAAGAGTCTCGGCGCACTTGAGGTGGAAGCACAGGTTGCAGAGGAAGGCTGGTGGCTGGGTCGCTACGATAAGGCTACGCTGGCATATGAACGAGGTCAAAAAGGTGTTATCGCTTAATAGAACTGAATTATTCAAGATGAAAAAATTAACGATCCTGGTTTCTTTTTCATTCCTGGCCATTGTTTTGGTACTGGCGGGATGCAGCGACGTGAAGCGGAATCCCGGGCGCGTATACATGCCGGATATGGCCTATAGCCGCGCGTATGAAACGTATTCGCCCAATCCGATTTTCGCCGACGGCCAAACCAACCGTGTTCCCGTTGCAGGAACGATCAAGCGCGGAGAAGTTCTTCCCTTTCATATTGCAAAGGACGTTGTCGGCGATACAACAAATTATGTTTTGGCAAAGGCGGTGAAAAATCCGCTGCCCATGCTGATCCAGCCGGACATGGTAGAGGCTGAAAGATTGTACCTGATTAATTGCGGTATTTGCCATGGCCCAAAGCTGGACGGCAATGGCCCGCTTTACAAGGGGGGCGATGGCCCCTACCCTGTTGCACCGAAGAACCTGGTGGGTGACGAAGTAAAGAAACTTGCAGACGGACAAATCATGTACTCCATGACCTACGGCAAGAACATGATGGGCAGTTATGCGTCACAGTTAGATACGCGGCAACGCTGGATGGTTATTCATTATATCAGGGTGAAGGAAGGAATTGAAGCGGGTTCGGCTGCCGCCGCTATGGAAGCGCACGCGATTGTTGGCGATACCACCACAAAAGCTGCAACACCGGCGAAATAAAAAGAATTAAAACAGATTTAAACAGATCGCGATGATCCAAGAACAATTTCAAGTATCAGGAGCCTATAAGAAGTGGACCTTCGGCCTGTTGGGTGTTGGTGCACTAACCCTGATCCTGGGTTTCATAGTATATGGCGCCAGCAAGGATGATCATTCAGTGACCCGCTTTTGGGCTGTGCTGATGCAGAATAGCCTCTTCTTCCTGATGATTTGCAACTCCAGTATGTTCTTCATATGCGCCACAACGTTGGCTCACGGAGGTTGGCAAACTGCATTTCGCAGGGTGCCTGAAGCCATATCGGCAGCCGTGCCCGTTTTTAGCGTCCTGGCTCTTCTAATTTTTATTGGCATCGTGGTTGGTAATCATCATCATATTTATCATTGGCTTGACAAAGAGGCCGTGTCAAAGGATCCCATTCTGAATTTCAAAAAAGGATTCCTGAATCCAACCTTCTTCTTCGTATGGACACTGATCACCCTGGGCACCTGGTCGTTCGTAGGCTGGAAGATGAGGCAATTGTCAAGCAGGTCTGACGAACCCATGACGCATGAAGAAGGCACAAAGTTCCTATGGACCAATTCCATCTGGGCTGCCATTTTTATCGTTTTCTTTGCGCTCACCGTAGCTTCCACCATTCCATGGCTCTGGCTGATGAGCATCGACGCGCATTGGTTTTCCACGATGTACAGTTGGTACACTTTTGCAAGTACCTTTGTATCCGGATTAAGCCTCATTACATTGTTTGTGATCTATCTCAAAAACCAGGATCGCCTGGAATTTGTGAATGAAGAGCACCTGCACGATCTCGGAAAGTTCATGTTTGCATTCTCTATTTTCTGGGCCTATCTATGGTTCTCGCAATTCATGCTCATCTGGTATGCAAATATCCCCGAGGAGACGATCTATTTTAAGCCTAGAATGCAGGGACCTTATCGCGGAATATTCTTCCTAAACCTGGTAGTGAATTTTGTTGCGCCAATTCTGATTCTAATGAAAAAGAGTTCGAAGCGGAACTATGCAACACTCACATTCATATCGGTATTGTTGATCCTGGGTCACTGGATGGATTTTTACCAGATGGTGATGCCGGGAACAATCGGAGATCAATATAGCCTGGGTTGGTTTGAATTTGGAATCCTGGCCTTGTATGCCGGCCTGACCATGCATTTCGTAGGAAGAGCACTCAGCAAAGTGCCACTGGTTCCGAAATATCACCCTTATCTAAAAGAAAGTATCATTCATCACACCTGATGCGTCGGGTCATTTATGAAATAAAATAATTATTGTAATCATGTCCGCATATCTCATACTAACGATCGCCGTGCTGCTTTTTGTTGTGATCTTCCAGATTGCGAAGGCGAGCGAATACGTTTCAGTACTGAAGGGAGAAGAAAAGGCTTTCAGACAGAACAACCGCATCAATGGTTTTCTGATGATTGGGTTCCTGATCTTCGGTCTGATCGGGGCATGGTGGTGCAATAAATTGCTCTACCCCAAAACAATGCTTTGGCAGCCTGCTGCTTCAGATCATGGCCAGAAGATTGATACGATGATGTGGATCACACTCGCCATCACTGGTGCTGTATTTTTTCTGACGCAAATTCTCCTCTTTTGGTTTGCATACAAATACCAGACTTCTACAAAAAGAAAAGCATTCTACTATCCGCACAATAATAAATTGGAAGTTTTGTGGACCGCGGTCCCGGCCATTTCCTTAACGGTACTGGTGAGCTTCGGTCTTTATTACTGGTTTAAGATCACGGGGGAAGCACCCAAAGATGCTGCTATCGTTGAAATAACCGGTCACCAGTTTGGATGGGAATTTCGCTATCCGGGTAAGGACGGACAATTGGGAAGAAAGAATTTCAAGATGACGAATGCGGCTGCCAACAACCCCTTGGGCCAGGACTGGAGTGATAACCTGAATTTAGACGATATCCATACCAATGAATTGCACCTCGTGGTGAACAAACCAGTAAAAATAATTATCAATGCACAGGATGTGATTCATGACGTTGGTCTTTCACATTTCAGAATGAAGATGGACGCCGTGCCAGGAACACCTACCACAATTTGGTTTACCCCGGTACATACCACGAAGGAAATGAAGGAAATTACAAAGAACCCGAGTTTCGTGTATGAACTTTCCTGTGATCAGATGTGCGGGCGTGGCCACTACGGTATGCGCGGTATTGTGATCGTGGAAACACAGGAAGAATTTAATAAATGGATGGCAGCACAAAAGCCGCAATACTGGGCAGCCTTCCCGGATAAGGCACCTGGTGCCGTACCCGCACCGCCAGTAACAAGTGATACCGCTAAAACAAAAACCACGCTGGTAGAGCAGACTGCAAAACCGGTGGCGCAAGTAGTTAAACCATAGAAGGATGCCGGCGGCATGAGCCGGCCTTCTAAAATTTATTTATATCATGAGCAACGAAGTTTCAGTACACGGTCAACATGGAGCGGCAACGGCTCACGACGTGCACGTGCACGAAGAGCACCACCATCATGAGACCTTTATCACGAAGTACGTATTCAGCCAGGATCACAAGATGATCTCGAAACAATTCCTGATTACGGGAATTATCTGGGCCTTCATTGGTGGTTTGATGTCGGTACTCTTCCGTCTTCAACTGGGTTATCCCGATTCCACTTTCCCCATCCTGGAAGACATTTTCGGGCATTGGGCCAAGGGCGGAAGGATTTCCGACGAATTCTATTATGCACTGGTGACGATGCATGGTACGATCCTCGTGTTCTTCGTACTGACGGCCGGATTGAGCGGAACCTTTGCGAACTTTTTGATTCCTCTGCAGGTGGGTGCACGCGATATGGCATCACCCTTCCTGAATATGCTTTCTTATTGGTTCTTCTTCCTGGCGAGCATCGTGATGTTTTCTTCACTGTTTACACAAACCGGTCCTGCCTCCGGCGGATGGACGATCTATCCACCACTCAGCGCATTGGGCCAGGCATCACAGGGCTCCAAAATAGGAATGGATCTATGGCTCACGGCCATGTCACTCTTTGTTGTTTCTACACTTTTGGGAGGCTTGAATTATGTGTCCACAATTCTGAACATGCGTACGAAAGGAATGGGCATGACCAGGCTGCCATTGACAATCTGGGCTTTGTTCTTCACCGCTGTTCTTGGAATTCTGAGCTTCCCGGTTCTGCTCTCAGGTTGTATTCTGTTGTTGTTCGATCGCCACATGGGAACAAGCTTCTACCTGAGCGATATCGTTGTAAATGGCGAGGTGCTTTCCAATGAAGGGGGCAGTGCAATTTTGTTCCAGCACTTGTTCTGGTTCCTGGGTCACCCTGAAGTATATATCATTCTATTGCCGGCTATGGGAATGGTTTCGGAAGTGCTTTCGATCAATTCCCGCAAACCCATCTTCGGGTATATGGCTATGGTGGGTTCACTCTTTGCAATCACCATTCTCGCCTTCCTGGTTTGGGCGCACCATATGTTTGTTACCGGGTTGAACCCCTTCCTGGGAGCGTTCTTCGTGTTGCTTACCTTGCTGATCGCCGTTCCTTCTGCCATCAAAGTATTCAACTGGCTGACTACGTTATGGAGAGGCGATATCAGGTTTACGCCCGGAATGCTATTCGCGATCGGATTCGTGAGCCTGTTCATTTCCGGCGGATTGACGGGAATCTTCCTTGGCAACTCTACACTGGATATTCATTTGCACGATACCATGTTCGTGGTGGCGCACTTCCATATTGTGATGGGTGTGGCTTCCTTCTTCGGCATGTTTGCGGGAATTTATCACTGGTTCCCGAAAATGTACGGCAGGTACCTGAATAACCTGATGTCCTATATCCATTTCTGGGTCACCATGATCGGGGCCTACCTGATTTTCTGGCCCATGCACTATGAAGGATTTGCGGGTATGCCTCGCCGTTACTACTCGGTTTCACAGTGGGAGTCCTTCCGCCATTTCGACGGACTGAACCAGTTCATCAGCTTCGTGGCCACGGTCGTTTTCATGGCACAAATCCTGTTTATTTTCAACTTCTTCTATTCTATTTTCAAAGGAAGAAAGGTTGTGACACAGAATCCATGGCATGCTACTACACTGGAATGGACAACGCCCATTCGTCCGGGTCACGGAAACTGGGTTGGAGAAATTCCCGAAGTACACCGTTGGGCTTATGACTACGGTAAAGATGGACAGGATTATATTTCCCAGATCACGCCGGTTGGGGAACACGAATCAAAGCATTAAAAAGTTGATCCGCCATGGGCGGATTTGCTGATACACACCCACACACATTCTTGACCTGTCCCGACACAAAGTGTCGGGATACCTTAAAAGTTGTTTGAAGGAAATGGAAATGCAGGAGGTACAAAAGCAATCTTTATCCCTTGATCTGGTTTCGAAGCTTAGGGATTATGTGCAGTTGGTAAAGTTTACTTTGAGTTTCACCGTGGTATTTTCCTGCGTGGTTTGTTATTTATTAGTGCCCGTTATTTCTTTCAACCTGCTTTCAGTTCTTTTACTTTTTGCTGGCGGAATGTTGATCACCGGATCCGCAAACGCCATCAACCAGGTCGTTGAAAAGGATACCGACGCGATGATGAAGCGAACGTCGAAGAGGCCCGTAGCAGCAGGCAGAATGTCTGTTTCTGAAGGCTGGACATTTGCAATTGTTGCGGGTGCGCTGGGTGTTGCGATCATGGCATGGCGATTCAACGGACTTTCTGCCGCGCTAGGTTTGTTTAGTTTGATCCTTTATGCATTTGTGTACACGCCGCTCAAGAAACTGAATTCAATTTCAGTGTTGGTGGGCGCCGTTCCGGGTGCATTACCCTGTCTCATTGGATGGGTTGCGGGGTCAGGCGTGTTCAGTCCATTTGAAAAAGTGCCTGGCACAAACATGTACAACGCGGCCGGATGGGCTTTGTTCGGGTTGCAATTCCTTTGGCAGTTTCCGCATTTCTTCGCGATTGCCTGGGTTGCGCACAACGACTACGCCAAGGCGGGTTTCAAGTTGTTGCCAAGCGTGGAAGGGCCAACCAAATTCACGGCGCTGCAATCCATCGCCTATGCGTTGCTGATGGTGCCGGTTGGAATTCTGCCTTACCTGTTTGGCGTGAGTGGAAGAATCAGTTTGATCATCGTGTTCCTGGCAAACGTGTTTATGATTGTCCAGTGTTTGAGATTGTATCAGGGTATGGACGTTCCTTCCGCGAGGAGGGTAATGTTCAGTTCATATATTTATTTACCCGTGGTGTTGCTGGCCCTGTTGGCCGATAAATTGCAACCCACATTCAACTGAGGAAAAGATTTCAGAATGGCGCAGCTGATGAGTGTACAACGGAAAAAAATACATCCACACAAATTCACGATGTGGATTGCCCTGGGAAGCATTATTATGATGTTTGCCGGGTTGACGAGCGCTTATATCGTGAAGCGTGATTTGCCAGGCTGGGTGCCGGTTGAATTGCCGAAGATATTTTGGTATTCTACCGTGGTGATTCTCCTGAGCAGTCTGACGATGCAAATGGCCCTGAAGGCTTTCAAAGAGCGAGCCATGTCGCAATATCGCATACTCATTACCGTTACGGCTGTACTGGGTATCGGCTTTATCACCCTTCAAACACTGGGTTACCTGAGTTTTGAAGCACACGGCATTCGCCTGACGGGAAGAGGATCCAATGCTTCTCATTCTTTTCTCCTGGCCATTGGCGGTCTGCATGCGGTGCACGTGTTGGGAGGTGTGATTGCGTTGCTGGTTATGTTCTTTAGGGCATTCAGCATGACGAGCAGGAATTACAGTGCAGTGCCCGTGGAAATTGTGAGTACGTATTGGCATTTTGTAGATATACTTTGGATTTATCTTTTTGTGTTTTTTAATTGGATGCAGTAACCAAAAACGAATCTTTTAAAAACAAGCATATACATGGCACAAGTTGTACCAGCCGATAGGAAATGGTGGGGCGGAGGGAGAAGCCCCTTCAACGTAGAGTATGGAAAATTGATGATGTGGTATTTCCTCATGAGTGACGCTTTCACTTTTGGCGCCTTCCTGATCTCTTATGGGACCGTTCGATTTTCCAGCCATTCATGGCCGGATGCCAATCACGTGTTCAATTCATTTCCAATTTTAGGAAATGGCCTTCCCCTGGTATTCGTGAGCTTGATGACATTCATCCTGATCATGAGTTCTGTGACCATGGTATTGGCTGTGCATGCCGGACACAATAACGACAGGGTTGGCGTGATGAAATGGATGGCATGGACCATTGTGGGCGGACTTGCATTCTTAAGCTGCCAAGCCTGGGAGTGGACGCATCTTCATGAAGAAGGTGCATGGTGGGGAAGAAATCCTTTCCCGAATTACGATGGCACAGTAGCCAGTACGAATTTCACCAACTTCTTTTTTACGATTACGGGCTTCCACGGCTTCCACGTGTTCTCTGGTGTCATCATTAATATCATCATGCTGATTATGACCTATAAGGGGGTGTTTGACCGGAAAGGCCATTACCTGATGATCGAAAAAGCGGGCTTGTACTGGCACTTTGTAGACCTGGTTTGGGTATTTGTATTCACCTGCTTCTATCTTTTCTAACATTAAAAGACTAAACGAATAGTATGGAAAATGTCAATGCAGAGCACGCGCAAAATGAGCACCAGGCCGATTCGGCTGTAAAAGTGATCTGGCGAACTTTCTGGATACTGCTGGGCATCACGTTGGTGGAATTGACGCTGGGTATGTTTGTGGCACCACATTACCACGAGTACAAACACGTATTTAATGGCGTGTATGTGATCCTCACCCTTGCGAAGGCATTTTATATTGTTGCAGAATTCATGCACCTGCGTCATGAGATCAAGAACCTGATCATGACGATCGTGGTACCCTTGCTCCTGTTCGTTTGGTTTATCATCGCGTTCCTGGCTGATGGAAACTCCTACCTGAAGTTGCGCCAGCGTTATAACAAGCCCGTGTATGAACAAGCCAAGCCCCAGGAACATGAGCAAAAAGGGGAAGAAGCGAAGAAGCCGGGAAAATTGGATTAATTGAGTTTAAAATATTACCTGAGCCATTGCTGAAAGCAGTGGCTTTTCTTTTGGTATAGGGTATACGGTATAGGGTATAAGGGTTAGATTCTTCCGTAAACCCTATACCTTATACCATATACCTTTTACAAAGTCTTGACAGAATTTCATGCGGTATTTACATCGTTCTTTGCGAACTTTGCATCCTCATGACAACGAGGAAAAAAGCTATACTGGCACTCTGTATCGCGGTGATGATTCCCATGGTGAGTTATCTCCTGGTGGACTATTACAGGAATGACGCCGTGAGCATGCCGCGGAGGTATTTTTATGACACGGTCATCACCACCAACAGGGATGGAAAGACCGAATTCGACACGGTCTGGCATAGGGTAAGAAATTTCACTTTAACCAACCAGCTGGGCAAAAAGGTTTCACTGGATGATTTGAACGGGAAGATCATTGTTGCGGATTTTTTCTTCACGCATTGTCCGTCCATTTGTCCCGGACTTACCAAGAACATGAAACGTTTGCAGGACATGTTCAATAAGACAGATACGATAGTTCAGTTTATATCTTTCTCCATTGATCCCAAGAGAGACACTGTAGAACGTCTAAAGGTTTATGCGGATAAGTTTCATGTAACCCATGATTCGTGGTGGTTATTGACAGGGCAGAAAGAAGAGATTTATGATATTGCCATGAAGGAATTTAAGGCTAATATTGCAGATACTGAGATCGATACAAATTTCATTCACACGCAGTATTTCTTTGTGCTCGACAAAGACCGTGTGGTAAGAGGCTGGTACAACGGACTCGACAGTACCAAGCTTAACAAACTCGCTGACGATGTGGTTCTATTGATGCTGGAAAAGGACAAGACGAAAAAAAGAAATCTTTTCAGAAAATAGAATGAACATGTCAATGTACCAGGAATCACTCCTCCCTCCTTCCATTAGAAGAAATGACAAGCTAGCGAAGGCATTAATCCTTACGGTTTCATTTGTGGTGTTTGCCTTAGTGGTCGTATTGGGCCGCGTGAAATGGCTTGTAGACCTTGGATTCGACAAGCATATTTTTGCGCAATTCAATGCCGTCGTTAATTCCCTTGTGGCCATCATTCTCGCTTTTGCCCTGATCGCCGTGAAAAGTAAAAACTATTTGCTGCATAAGCGATTGATGATTGCGGCCATCATTCTTTCAATCTTATTCCTGGTTTCTTATATCTGTCACCATTTGTTCAATGAAGAAACCAGGTATGGTGGCGGGGGCGCGTTGCGCTATTTCTATTTCGGAGTGCTCAGCACGCATATCATTTTAGCTGCCGTCATTCTTCCATTCATTTTGTTCACGGCCTATCGCGCACTGGTGGCAGATTGGCCTCACCATAAGAAGCTGGCGAGGATCACCTGGCCCATTTGGTTTTACGTAAGTATGTCGGGGGTGCTGGTGTACCTGTTGATCAGTCCCTATTATCACTGATTACAATTCGATGGCGGGGTCCCAAAATAGTATTTTGAAGTCCACAATCTGGTCTTTCTTCACCTTAATTCCTTCCTTCTTTAAAAGCTCTTCCATGCGTGTAGGCGATCCAAAGTGGTGCTTTCCGCTAAGCATGCCTAATCTGTTCACCACACGGTGTGCAGGAATTTTTGGTTTCGCCACATGCGCTGCATTCATGGCCCATCCAACCATTCGGGCAGAGAGGCCCGCGCCCAGGTATTTCGCAATGGCGCCGTAAGAAGTGACGCGTCCCTTTGGAATCAATCTTGCCACATCAAATACATCCACAAAAAATGAATCCTTGCGAATGGTGAGTGGATCCTTGTCAGTCGATTTTTTTATTGCGACTTTTTTCAGATTTTTCCTGGCAGGCATGATCAGTTATTTGGTGGGCTGATTTTTTCGCTTATCCAACAATTCCCTTCTCCTGGGTTCAGGCACGTTTTCGTAATCGTAGGGGCAATGCAGGCAACCGTTTCCGCAGCAATAGCCCCGATCGAGGTGATAGCTGCTGGTCATGACCAGGTATCCCTGTTCGTTGTAATAAAAATCTTCACCCTCAGTCAATTTCGATTTCACTGATTTTTTGTTTTAGCAGCGCATCATTCGCCGGGTCGAGGTTTGAATTGAGTTTAAAGCTGAGGTAGTGCACCTTTTTGCTTCCTGCAATATCAAGACTTTCGTAGTAGGTTTTGATTTGAAGTTCTTCTGAAATTTTTTCGCTCGCGTAAACATCATCACGGTCTTCCAACAGTTCCAGTCGGTTGATGTCGATCACCAGTTTTGTGAATTCATAGAGATGGGGTGAATCGGTTTTGAGGTGAATGGTGCCGCCGGGCTTCAGGAAATGCTGGTAAAGCCGCAGGAATTTTGGGTGTGTAAGCCGCTTCTTTGCCTTCGACAGTCGAAGTTGGGGATCTGGGAAAGTGATCCAGATGGATTCAACTTCACCTGGCGCGAAATAAGTATCAACCTTATCGATTTGCGTGCGCAGGAACGCCACATTTTTCAATTTTTCATCCAGGGCTTTTTTTGCACCTACCCAGATGCGGTTCCCTTTGAGGTCGACGCCAACAAAATTCTTTTCAGGATATTTTCTTCCGAGGCCAACGGCGTATTCGCCTTTGCCGCAGGCAAGTTCAAGCGTGATGGGATTGTGGTTCCCGAAGAAATTACCCCAATTGCCCCGCATGTTCGCCGGATACTGCAACACGTTGGGGAAGGTTTTAATTTCTTCGAACCGGATCAGTTTTTTATGGCCCATGGCCCGCAAAGATAAGAAGGGTTGGCGGTTGAGGTTTTCAGATTTATGTCCTTTTCGGAACGACAGATTTCTAATTTGAATATATATTTAGACGGGAAAGATACTCTTACCAACTGCCCTAATTAACCATAGTTCATCCCTACCCCCTAACAACGTCCCTTCCGCAAGGAGGGGATGTTTTTTTAAAATGCCCTAAACAGGAAAAGTTATTCTGTCACATTGGTATCGGCAGGTTCGTCCAGCGGACCAGCATTGCGAATACTCACTTCATAATAAAATGGCGCTGGCTCTGCCTCATTGAAAACGCTACTGTTGGCAGAGATGGTTACGGTATACCCGTTGAATTCCCATTTGTATGCTCCGGAGGGTGTGTTGCCATGACTTGTGCGATTTGCATTTACACCAAGGTCATCGTTAATCATTTGTATCAATCCTTCGTTGCCAGGCACGAGGAAATAGAGAGAGGCCGAGCGGTTGTCTTTGTATCCGAGGGCCTTGATGATTTTAAGGTCGTAGAAATAGGATTGGCTGAATTTGCCGTTCAGCTGCATATTCACTTTTTTAGGATAGAGTGGATTGGAAAGTTTATCATCCAGTTTGACGGGATCGAAGGGAAGTTCGCCCTGCTTCAATTCAGAAAAATTCCTGACCAGGTCATTGATCTTCAGGTTGCCGCTTTTCACGGAGGGCAATTGAGAGAAGCCCGCCAGGGAAAACAGGACGGCGACAAAGGCTGTAATGATACCTTTCATAGAGCTGCTGATGGTTCTTGTTTTTTCTGTTACGAAATTAATATGATTTGCTTCAAATGAATATGTTATGCGATAAAAAGCCAAAATTTGTCGGCGAATGGGGAGATAGAAAAAGGAATGCCAGCTCTTAGAGTTACCTTGTAGTATGAACTTCACAATGCATATACCATATGGTGGTGGATTTGATGTGAGGGTGGAAAGAATTTATCACAGCGATTTTAAGGATAGATATAAGATTACCGGTCAAACCCGGTTGATCGTTTTCGAAACCAACTGGCCGTTGCTAAGAGGGAAGGAAAGTGGGGAAGCGCCAACCTGGAAACAGGTGGAAGGCGAACCGTTGAGTGAATCCATGCGGGATATGGTACTGCTTTGGTTGGAAAGAGAAGTTAGGAAAGAATTTGAGAAGGGATAATGGATAACTCTTCTTGGTAAGAGTCAAAACTTAAACGGCCTTAATTTATTGATAAACAATAAGTTAAGGCCGTTCTTTCATTGTAGGAGCAGGCTTTTGAAATTAGTTGGGAAAGGAATTTTTGGAGCATGATGATGGTCAGCAAATTCATGCACAGGAACATGATGATGGTCAGCAAATTCAGGCGGAGGCCGATTTAATTTTGACTTGTCAAAGGCAGACAATGAAAAAGATAATTGTTGTGGTAGGGGTATTGGTAAGCATAGCATCCTGCAAAAAAGCTGATAACGGCAATATAACGCCACCACCACCTCCGGTTACGGGAAATGTGCTGAGTCTGAACACACATATTGTTGACTCGGTTGCAATAAAAAACGTTAGTGATGCTTCAGTCACATTGCTCAAGAGCAAGACCACTCAGGAGCCCAAGGCGGGAGATATTTTGATTGCGGCCCCCACAGGTTCCAATCCCTTTGGATTCTTAAGAAAAGTAACCAGTATAAGCGACAACGGCAATGAAATTCTTTGCAGCACAGTGCAGTCGAATCTAAATGACGCATTTGCCCAGTTGAATTTCAGCATTACCTATTTAGATACGTTTAGTTCAAATGCTTCTTTTGATGTTATGCAAACAGGTTCGCGGCTTAGTGTCAAGCTTCAAAACAACAATATCCTGGCAAATGGCATTAATCTCAATGGAGAGCTATTTTTTAATATTCCATCTGTCAAGATCGAATATGCAAAAAAAGCCGGAACGACATCCCCACAAAAAGTGTTGATTCAAGCCGAATTCAATACAGACGGAAGCAGGTTACAGGTTACAAATAACAGTATTTATGCAAGAGAAGCTGGTGAAAAACAGATTACAGTTTTTGATCTGCCTGATATCCGGGTGCCGGTTTCAATTACAACAAGCGGGGGTGCAAGAAACATTTCACTGCCTTTTTCTCAAAAACTGATAATTAAGATGCTTCCCTTATCTGTATCGGGGAAAGGAAAATGGATAGTGGTGCCGAAATGTTCTGCAGTTCTGGGGCTTCAGTTTGAGAATTCCATCTGGACAAATTTGAGTACATATTCAATTGATGCAAGTGCGGACTCCCTGATCAAAAATGATTTTGCATCGTCTCCTAACATGACTGCCAATCTTACCATTGTGAAGCCGGAATTTGAAGTTAGCCCTTACGCAACAAAGAATTTAGAAACGCTTTTCGAAATACCCAATTCGATGGACTTGACCCTGCAGTCTGCTTCGCCCAATTACTCCTTAAAATATGCAATGGATGTTAAGGGCGGCACCAACCAGGAATTTTATACAGGGGTCAACCAGGTTTACAATATCACCGGCAATTCAATCAACAAAACGTTGAAGGAAGGAGACTGGCCATTGGATAACAGTTTTATTGATCCCCGTGACGGTAAGAGCTATACATACAGGCAATTCGGGACACAGGAATGGATGACACAAAACCTGAATTTTAATGCGCTTTGTTATAGCAACAATCCCGCGAATTGCAATTATTATGGAGGTTTGTATACTGTTTGGGCCCCTCCTGACCCACCTACGGGCTGGCATCTTCCATCTGATGCGGAGTGGCAGGTGCTGATCAATTATATGAAAGTAAATCCGCAGGCATGGAATGATTTTGCTGTGCGTCCGGGAGGCAGGTTGGTAAACGATCTGCAGGATCTTTATCAATTCATAGAAATCGGCGAGTCCGGATGGTGGTGGACTTCTACAAGTTATAGCTGGCCTGGTCCTAATGACAACTATTACAACAGGTGCTACCAATACCACAACGGGCAAGATTCGCTTACCAGCACTTTTCTTCCAAAGACGTATGCGCTATCCATTCGCTGTGTAAAGGACAAATAGTAGGTACAATTTGTTGGGAATGATAAAAATGGAAAAGGCTCCATAATTCAGAGAATTACAGAGCCTTTTTGCTGTAGGAGTAGAATTTGAACCTTTTGTCCGTCACCTACCAGTTACCGGACTCAAACCAGCCAACACATTGAGTTTGAACAATTAGTTCACGTCCCATTTGTACCTGAATGGGCATAAGTAGTACAAGCTCCCGGGTAACTAATCGGTAACTGGGAGGTTCAAATCCGTAACTTAGGGTTCAAATACTACTTTATGCCACATGCAGTTTT